>Ga0265295_1009378_pt1 | contig 10483 bp, 10 predicted proteins | sample Munlansysbiofilm_FD_192503 | JGI IMG/M metagenome (GOLD analysis project Ga0265295, IMG submission 192503) | Leachate microbial communities from a municipal landfill in Southern Ontario, Canada - Methane capture system biofilm | ecosystem: Engineered > Solid waste > Landfill > Unclassified ... | reverse complement strand
CTTGTGCTAAGGCATGTTCATTTTTTGGAGCGTCACTATAGATGAAAAGTTCACTCTCACATGCCAACGTATTGTTTTGCAATGCTTGGATCGTTTTTTTTGTGTGATCGGGACGATTATAAACAAATAAAACAATGGGGGCTAAATTATTCAATGCGTACTCATTTTTTATAAGCGTCTACGATAATCGAAGTGTAGGAGAGGGAGCCGTCTCGGTTTCTCGGGTCAAAACGCTTTGATCGTCGGATCGTTCCATCCGATGCGTCCCAGTCTACAAATTGAAAATCACGGTTTTCATTAAAATATTCGAGAAATTTTACACTAAAACCTGCCGTTTCAAGAAGTGCTTGCAAACTTTTGTAGGTGTATAAAACTTTATGATCCTCGGCTCCCGCTCCCGTACCGTTTACTTTGACACTCTCGATATAACTTGGATCAGGGTGGTAACCGTCCGGCACCGCGATACGTAAATATCCGCCCGATTTTAAATATGTAAAACAATGTTCTAAGCCCAAAAGTGCTTCTTCCTCGGTTAAATGCTCCCAAACATGTGCTGCAAGCATCGCGTCGATAGAATTGGGTTGAAAATACTTTTTCCAATCGTTTTTACGAAGCAAATTGAGCGTGTCGATATCGGTTGGGATCCATCCTTTGTCAAAAAAACCCGATGCTCTGAATACAAGTTTAAGCGAAGATGCCTGCGCGATAGCATCTCTTAAATTTTTTTTATTTTTCATGTTTTTGTATTTTTTATAAAGTGTTTGCACTAATTTACTTTTTTTTAACAATGAGCGCATTTTTATCCTTTGTACGTTATTTTGAAAAGATGTTTTGAAAGTTGTAAAAAAGCCTCAACCAAAGTTCTCATGATAATATATATTTTCCAAGGATAAGGTGAAGCAAGCCATAAAAATACAATTCTATAAATTGGATTGGTAGGATTACGTTTTGAAAAATACTGTGCCGTAAAATCGTTAAAACTACTACTTTTTATTTTATGTAAACCTGTTGTTTCTTGATCGACATATAATTTCAGGGTTGGATCCGTAACTAATTTATAGCCTTTGTTGTATGCACGTATCGTAAATTCGTAGTCAGAAAAATAGTGTGGCAAGATACGCGGATGAAATCCGCCGATGGATTTAAAATCACCTACTTTAAGAAATAGTCCTCGCGTGGAGAGACAATTGATCTCCTCGATAGATTTTGCCTGTGTAAAAGTGAATTTTTTCCAAACGACATGAACCCCGACATCGATGAGAGAACCGTTCTGCTGGCTGTAGCATTGTGCCAGTAAAAGCGTTTTGTTTTGCTTAGAAAGCAGTTCTACTCCCGTACGTAAAAAATCTGCATCAAATACCGTATCGTCGTTTATAATAAGACAAATATCGGTATCGCTTGCATGTTGCACGATCCATTCATACCCTTTTTGCAAGGAACCTGCCCACCATAAATTTCCGTCTCCTTGAATAAGCAGCGTTTGGGGCAGATAGGATGAGACCATATCCGATGTTCCGTCTTTGGAACCGTCGTCGATCAAAACAAGCCGAAACTCTTTATATGTTTGTGCAACGAGAGATAAGATGAATTTTTCGGTAGTTTTTTTTCTATCGTGTACGGGAAGGAGTATATAGATCATTGAGGCTTCTTTAAAATAACGATATAGTTGTCTCCGATGCCGATAGCGTCAAAAAAGCGTGTAAGAATATGATTACATTTTAGCTTATGTAAAACCAACAGTATTTTTAAAACGATTTTTTGTTTTACGGAGAGTTTTTCGGAAGTAGGGTTCCAAAAAACAGATTTTTGATTTGGTTTTGGAAACGTTACCAAATGGATCCACTGGTAATAGAGCCATTGTGAACTCGTAACGGTTCGGATTGATACAACGCTAAACCCGGCTTTGGTTGCAGCTATACTCAGCGATTTTTTTGAAAAGTGATGCAAATGATACGGGGCATGCCAATTGATCCATCGTCTGCCGAAAAGTTTGGCACCCCATCCGTTTGCATTGGGGGTCGATAAAACACACGTTCCGTTTGGCTTTAAAATAGAATGTACGTCTGTTAACACATCTACGGGGTCGGTAACATGCTCTATGACTTGATCCATCGTTACATAGTCAAAAAAATTAGGTGTATAATCAGCAGGGGTAAAAAGCCCCACTTTTACATTAAAGCCAAATTTATCGGCGATTCGCCTAATATTTTCATCGGCTTCGACTCCGTAAACATCGCATCCTCTGCTTTTGTGGTAGCCTAGCGATTGCCCGAAACCGCAACCGATATCTAAAATTTTGACATTCTTAGGTACATAAGTATAAGCCGACCTTTCTTCTCCATTAAGCCAACTGTTGAAGTTTTTTTCATATTTTAATTCTGAGTAATCTTCTACTTTCATATTGGAACGAGGATAATAGCTTGAATATAGATTGCCTAGTTCAGCTGATGTAAAATGATAATTAATAAATTTATGACTGCATGATGTACATTTTAACAAAGTGAAATGACCTTTATAACCATATCTGTCATCATATAGTTTATAAAATAATGCAATTTTTGCTGAGTTACATATTGGGCAATTTTTTTTCATTTTTTTAACACCAAAAAATGATGGTCTGGTCCTATTGAAGGTAGTCCATTGTAGTTGCTTCTAAGAATTGATTTTAAAATTGAATAAAATATTTTGATATAACTATTTTCATAACCACGGCTAGCATAAGTTTCGATTGAACTTTCAAGTATAAAATTGGTGTTTTCAATAAAATATTTTTTTGATGGAAAAATGATGTGTTCAGGATATTTTATATACCACCAATTAGATTTTGCTATACGAGAAGATAAAGAATCAATATTACCAGTTAAAATGATTAATCTTCCACCCTTTTTTAGTTTAGTGTAAACAGTTTCTAAAAAGCCTTTAACATCATAAAGATGTTCAATCAAATCAAACGCTGTTATGATATCTAAGCTTTTATCCTTAATCTCATCTATGGATTCAAAAACTTGATGTCCTTTCTTTTTTAATATATGTTTACTTTCTACTGAAAGTTCAATTCCACTAGTTATGCATCCGTGTGATTGCGCAAAATCTAAAAGTAATCCAGTATTACATCCAATATCCAATATTGTCTGTTTTTGATTAAATATCTTTGATAACTGTTTTGTTATATTTTTAGATTTTGATGTTTTAAATGTTTCTTGAGACCATCTTTTTTCAGAAGAGCTATTTGTATATAGTTCATATGCTTGTTTTGCTTGTATAATATTTTGAATAAAAAATGACAAGCAGTTGTTACATTTCCAAAGCTCTGGTTTTGTCGATAATGCTATTTTAGTCGATGAGAATAGAAGATCTTTCGGGTAGCTTATTTTATCAAGATATGTGATGTTTTTTGAATTACACAGTGGACAAGTGTCCGAAAAAATATTATTATCTATTTTTAGCGTCATGTTGAACTCTTATTTTGAAAATATGTCATGTTTTTTTACTTTGAAGTAACGGATTGGGAAAAACCCTATCCCTATCATATAAAATTGCTTTCTAGTTTTTGAATTTCTAAACAACAAGAAATAGGGAACAGTTTGTGCCAAAACAGTCCCATAGGCTGCTCCTACTATTCCGTATTTTGGAATAAAATATAGATTTGCTACGATATTGGCGATTACTCCCGTAATTGAATAAAATAAACTATATCGTTGTAGTCCTTCTGATAGCAACCACTTTCCATGAACTGATGCTATAAATATTAATAGTAGAATAAAAATAGTAATCTCAAAAACACCAATGGCATCTGTAAAAGCATTACCGAATAATGTAAGAATTATAAAATCGCTAAAATACCATAAAGGCAATACAATCAAAATGCCAAGCCAGATCATTATGTCATAAAGTTTTTGAAGTCTTGAATAATAGAGTTCTTCACTTTGCTTTTTTGCATTGATGATGGCAGGAAAAAGTGAAGAGGCGATCACCATCGGAATAAAATACCACGCCTCGCTGATTCGCACTGCCGCCGCATACTGCCCTACCGCTTCGCTACCCATCATCTCTTGGATCATCACTTGGTCTATTTTCATATAGATAGAGATGACTATTCCGCTAAGTATCAGAGGCCATGAATCTTTTAGCAAAACTATTGCTGTAGTTTTACTAAATTTTGAATGTTGGATTTTGAATGTTGCATGAGATTCCGCATCAAGTGCGGAATGACGAATATAAAAATAGATATACCCCATCGCCAAAACCACACTATCAAAAACTATAGTCCATGCAAAAGCTTCAAGTGATGCTTCATTTAAGATAAGGGCTATTTTGACTATAGATGAGAGTAAGAGACTTATGACATTTACATAAGTGATATATTTGCCCATCACTTTGGCTTGGAAGTACATATCTACGACATTAAACGCTTGAAATACCGTAGCCGATGCGATGATAAAAACCAAAGTATTTGTATATGTGTCATTTGAGGTGAAATGGACGGCGACGGCTAGAGCGGCGAGGACTGCGACGGCTCCGATGAGCTTGAGCCAAAATGCGGTGCCTATGAGCTCATCTCTACGGCTTTCATCTTTTACCAGCTCACGAATGACTATCCCATCAAGCCCTAGAGTAGCAATAGCGGCAAAGAGCCCTACAAAACTCTGAGCATAACTAAATAGCCCAAACTGCTCGGGTCCCAAGTATCTTGCTACCCAAATCCCTACAAAAAGCCCTACGACGATTCGCAGTATTTTTTCTGCAAAAAGCCATGATGTATTGCGAAAATATTTCATAAAACCTTGATGATTTTTGAGGGATTGGAGTTTACTTCTCATCGATTTGCGAGATACCACGCATACGCCTGTAAAATCCCCTCTTTAAGCGTAGTCGTATGTTTCCACCCCATGGCATGGAGTTTTGAGGGATCGGTACGTTTGATCATCGTTCCGTTGGGCTTGTCGGTATTAAAATAAAGTGTGCCGTCGTAGCCTACTATATCTTTTATAAGATAGGCAAGCTCTTTGATACTTATATCTTCCCCCGTGCCTATATTGATGTGGGTGTTTTTGATCTCTTTTGTATCTTTATCGTAGGTATCTTGAAAATCTCTATTTTCCATCAAAAATACGCACGCATCTGCCATATCTTCGGAGTAAAGAAACTCCCGTCGCGGTTCTCCGCTTCCCCATATCTCCACCGTGGGGGCGTTTGTTCGTTTTGCTTCGTGCATTTTGCGAATAAGGGCCGGAAGCACATGAGAGGTAGTGAGGTCAAAGTTATCGTTTGGTCCATAGAGGTTTGTGGGCATGACGCTTATAAAGTTTGTGCCGTACTGGATGTTGTAGCTCTCGCACATCTTGATCCCCGCGATTTTGGCTATGGCATAGGGTTCGTTGGTGTATTCAAGCTCGCTTGTCAGCAAACACTCTTCGCACATAGGTTGGGGCGCATTTTTGGGGTAGATGCACGTACTTCCTAAAAAGAGAAGTTTTTTCACCCCGTGCAGGTAGCTTTGGTGGATGACGTTATTTTGGATTTGTAAGTTTTCGTAGATAAAATCGGCACGGTAGGTGTTGTTGGCGACGATGCCGCCTACTTTTGCGGCGGCAAGTATGACGTACTCGGGTTTTTCTTGTGCAAAAAATTCCGCTACCGCCGCTTGGCATGTGAGATCTAGTTCGGCATGCGTTTTGTAAACAAGGTTCGTGTACCCTTTGGCATGTAAGTTGTTAAGTATGGCGCTGCCGACGAGCCCGCGATGCCCAGCAATGTAGATTTTTGAACTTTTTTCCATCGGAAGCCTACTCAAAATAACTCATAATCTTATAGCCGCCCTCTTTGAGGTAAACGTCTTTTGTCATCAGTTTTAAATCGCTTTTCATCATGTCGTTGACGAGGTCTTGAAGATTAAACTCCCGTTTCCAGCCGAGTTTTTGTTCCGCTTTTGTGGGATCACCTAGAAGTAGGTCGACTTCCGTCGGACGGAAATAGCGCGGGTCGACGGCAACGACGATAGCACCGATGGGCACGTGCGCGGGATTGAGTCCGAGAGTGTTTAACCTTTCGTAATCAAGCGCATCGATAATCCCTTTTTCATCTACCCCTTCCCCCTCAAAACGGAGGGTGATCCCGCAGTAGGCAAAACTCATCTTTACAAAATCCCTCACCGTCGTAGTTTGCCCCGTAGCGATCACCCAATCTTCGGGTTCGTCGGCTTGGAGGATCATCCACATCATCTTGACGTAATCTTTGGCATGTCCCCAGTCGCGTTTGGCATCGAGGTTTCCTAGGTAGAGCTTCTCTTGCAAACCCAAAGCGATTTTGGATGCCGCACGGGTGATTTTTCTTGTAACAAATGTTTCACCGCGTACAGGCGATTCATGGTTAAATAATATGCCGTTGCACGCGAACATGCCATACGCTTCGCGGTAGTTGACGGTGATCCAGTAGGCGTACATCTTGGCAACGGCGTAAGGGCTTCGCGGATAAAACGGCGTAGTTTCACTCTGCGGGGTCTCTTGTACTTTGCCGTAGAGCTCACTCGTGCTTGCTTGGTAGATTTTCGTTTTTTTCGTCAGACCCAAAAGTTTGACCGCTTCAAGGATTCTTAGCGTTCCCGTACCGTCGGCATTGGCAACATATTCGGGTGTTTCAAAACTCACGTGTACGTGGCTCATTGCCGCAAGGTTGTAGATCTCATCGGGCTGCGTCTCTTGGATGATGCGGGTAAGGTTCATCGAGTCGGTCATATCGCCGTAGTGAAGAATAAGATTTCTGTTTTCTACGTGGGGGTCTTGGTAAAGGTGATCGATTCTATCGGTGTTAAAAAGGGACGTTCTTCTTTTGATACCGTGAACGACATAGCCTTTTTTGAGTAAAAACTCTGCTAGATAACTTCCGTCTTGCCCCGTGATCCCGGTGATAAGCGCTACTTTTTTTTCTGCCATGTCGTTAGTGTTCCCCTCTTTGGTAATCATCATCAATTCTGACGATATCGTCCTCGCCCGTGTATTCGCCCACCTGCACCTCTATAAGTACAAGCGGTAGTTTGCCTTCGTTGCTTAGACGATGGATTTGCCCCGCTTTAATATAGGTGCTCTCGTTGGGGCGTACTAAAAACGTTTTATCTTCCACTTGTACGCTTGCCGTACCGCTAAGAACGATCCAATGCTCGTTTCTGTGAAAATGTTTCTGCAAAGAGAGACGTTTAGAGGGTTTGACCTCTATTTTTTTGATTTTGTACCCTTGATTCTCTTCTAAAATCGTATAGCTTCCCCACGGTCTATGCCCCGTGAGGTGGACGTTGTGCAGTTGGCTTTTTTGTTCTTGAAGTTTTGCAACGACGTTTTTAACTTTTTGACTTGAGCCTTTTTTGCTGATGAGAAGTGCATCGCCCGTATCGACGATGATACAATCTTCTATATCTACCGTTGCTATAGTACGTTCGTTGCCGTAGATAAGGTTGTTTTTGCTATCGATTGCTATATGATGCGGATTGAGCGTATTGCCGTTTGGATCTTTTGGAAGTTCCTCATAAAGCGCATCAAAACTTCCCACGTCGCTCCACCCTATAGTAGAAGGCACAACTTTGACTTTTTTTGATTTTTCCATCACGGCGTAGTCGATGCTCTCTTCGGGAATTGCCGCCATATCTTCGTGTTTAATGCGTAGGAGGTTTTGCTCTGTTTTTTTGGGAGAGGAGGCTACAAAAGCCTCTTGGCATGTGGTGAAAATTTCGGGAGCATAGGTTTTGAGCTCCTCTAAAAAAACGCCCGCCTTAAACATAAACATCCCGCTGTTCCAGTAGTAGTTGCCCGCTTGGAGATAGCGCGTTGCGGTTTCGAAATTGGGTTTTTCGTGAAAAGCTTTGACGTTTTCCCCGTCGCTTTCGATGTAACCGAATCCCGTTTGTGCAAACGTAGGGGTAATCCCGAATGTGACGAGATTGTTTTGAAGTGCTAATTCCTTGGCATGTGCCAAAACTTTTTGGTAGGAGGTTTCATTTTGAATCAGATGATCCGAAGGGGTCACGAGAACTATCTCATTCGCGTCGCATGCCATACATGCCAAGGCGATGGCGGGTGCCGTGTTGCGCCCTAGGGGCTCGAGTATGTAGGTGCTTTGCGTTTGCTCTAACTCCTCAAGTTGATCCATTGCCAAAAAATACTGCTCGGTGTTGGAGACGATGATCTGATGCTCGCATACTTGGGCGTTTCTTGCAATAGTGAGCTGAAAGAGCGATTTGTCGTTAAAAAGTTTGACGAATTGCTTTGGCATGAGGGTGCGGCTGATGGGCCAGAGTCTCGTACCGCTGCCGCCGCATAAAATGATATTGGTCATTTATAAACTCACTATTTCGAAAATTTCTTCATTGTGTTTTTGTTTCTCTTGCTTGAGAGAAAGCGCATAGAGTTTGATTTTGATATCCTCTTTGGTGATGTGCTCTACGAGCGCTTTTTTTGCGATCACTTTCATTTTGGTTTTGATGATCCCGATCTTTGCAGGGGTACGAATGAGCTCCGCAAGGGTTTCGATGATGTTGTCGTGGTACTTTCTATGGTCGCTAAGGGCAGGGTAGCCGATCGACTCCATGTAAGCTTCTTCGTCTTTAAAATGGGTTTTCATATAGTCGCTAAAATCGTAGAGAATCTGTTTGAGTTCTTGTTTGAAATCCGCTTCGTCGTCTAGTTCGTAGAGTTTATTCACGAGAACGAAAAGTTTTTTATGCTGTTCGTCTATCGCATCTATTCCTATTTTGTAGTTGTTGTCCCAAGGTATTTTCGTGTGTTCGCTCATCGTATCCTCTATAAAAAGCTTTTTGTACCGCGTGCATCGTACATATCTTTGTAACGAAATGTAATCAAATTTTGCATGATAGCGAATAATATAATAAAATTGATAAAACTACTCCCACCGTAGCTAAACATCGGCAAAGGTACCCCCACGACGGGAGCAAATCCTATGGTCATAAAAATATTGACCCCCATATAGATAAAGATCATAAATGCAATGCCGATCGTCACCACCTTTATGAAGTAATCGGAGTTAAAAACACTTAAACTCATGAGATGCAAGATCAAAAAGATATAAAGACAAATAACCCCTAGTGCCCCTAAAAACCCCGTGCGCTCGACCAAAAAAGCAAAAATAAAGTCGCTTGTGGCGATGGGTAAAAAGCGCATCTGGGTTTGGGTCGCCTCTTCTTTGTCTTTGCCGCCGAGCCCTCCCGAACCGATTGCGATGATCGACTGCTGTACGTGGTAGGAGGGCTTTTCGCTCAAAAAATCTTTTATGCGTACTTTTTGGTAGTCGTGAAGAAGAAAATTGTAGGCGATCGGAGCAAAAAGAGCTACGCCGATAGCGATAGCCGCCCAGATTTTCCAATAAACGCCAACGAAAAAGAGGATGCCGTAGCCGATAAGCAAAAGTACGAGTGCCGTTCCTAAATCGGGCTCTTTGGCAATGAGAAAAAACGGCAAAAGAATGTAGGCGCTCAGTTTTAAAAACTCTTTGAGCTTGTACCCTTCAAATCCGGGAGGATTGCGGTAGATGAGATAAGCAAGCATCAAAACAAGAGCCGGCTTGACGAATTCGGAGGGTTGGATGGTGGCATTGACAAAAGGGAGTTCGATCCACCGTTTGGCTCCGAGTCTGGCATGTCCGAAAAATTCCACCGCCAAAAGGAGTAAAATGTTCGCCCAATAGATCAGGGGAATCAGCCAGCTCATACGCCGAATAGGGAGGAAAAAAACGAAAAGAAATACGAGGATCCCAAGACCCGCATAGGTTGCTTGTTTTTGAGCCAAGGCGGGAACCACTTCACCGATAAGCCAGTTGGAGATAATCACAAGGGGAATGATCAAAAGAATGGAAATAAAGTCAAATTGTGCTAAAATGCGCTTATCTATTCTCCACAAAACAAAAAACTCCTAAAAATAATTGCAAGATTGTAGCATACGGCATATAAATAACGGGATAAAAATAGGGATATAAATGAACGAAACAAAAAACTATCTGTGTTTGGATTCTCAAAGACTTGATGTGTTTTTATCCGAGCAGATAGGACAAACGCGTTCTCAAGTGGCACAGTTGATTAAGCAATCGTGTGTCTATGTAGACGATAAACTCGTCACGAGAGCCGGAGTAAAACTCAAACCCGATCAAAACATACGGGTGGATTTTCCAAACCAAAAAGTAGAAGAACCTTTGGCAATCGACTTTGACGTTGCGGTTCTTTATGAAGATGAAGAGGTGTTGGTTATCAATAAACCCAGCGGTCTTACGGTACACCCTGCACCGAGCGTGAAAGAGCCTACGTTGGTCGATTGGCTCAAACACAAGGGGATCAGACTCTCTACAATCAGCGGCGAAGAGCGCCACGGGATCGTGCATCGCCTTGACAAGGGAACAAGCGGCGCGATGGTAATCGCAAAAAACAACGGCGCGCACGAATTTTTATCGCAGCAACTTCAAGACAAGACGATGGGGCGTTACTATG
>Ga0265295_1009377_pt1 | contig 10487 bp, 6 predicted proteins | sample Munlansysbiofilm_FD_192503 | JGI IMG/M metagenome (GOLD analysis project Ga0265295, IMG submission 192503) | Leachate microbial communities from a municipal landfill in Southern Ontario, Canada - Methane capture system biofilm | ecosystem: Engineered > Solid waste > Landfill > Unclassified ... | reverse complement strand
ATTTGTAATATTTGCTTTTTTACGGTTACTAATTTTACTCCTATACCCTAACTATTTTGAATCACTTAGTTTGATTGAAATTGCTAAAGCTTTTTTAGTTGGCTTACGCTTTGATGCATCTATTACAACGGTTGCTGTTGCATTATTTTTTCTACCTTTAATTCTTCCTTTTAATTTTAAAGCACGTGTTGGTGCTATTAAGGTTTTGTTGTGGTTCGTTTTTTCTGTTTTGGTTTGTTTGTGGGCTATTAGTTTAGGTGACTTACTTTATTTTGGTGAGGTTTATCGTCATGCAGGCCGTGAATTGTTGTTGGTTACTCAAGATTTAGGAATGTTTTTTGATCTGGCAGTAAGTTCTCGCGCTTTTGTTGTATTTCTGGCTTTGCCTTGCGTGGTTTTATTGGCTTGGTTGTGGCATAGGTGGGTTATTAAACCTTCTGCAGTTAAATTGTCTGGAAGCTTAATTTCGCGTAGTTGCTTTAGTTTCCTAGCTTTATTTCTTCTCGTGCTTTCTGCAAGAGGTGGTGTATTAACAAGTAAGCCTATATCTCTTGTTGATGCAAGTGAAGCTGGTAATGAGCAGCAAGCTGCGCTGGCATTAAATGGCGCTTTTGCTGTTATTCATGGTGTGCGTCGAGGATTAAAAGACGGACAAACCCCTTTAAATTTTTACACACCTGATGCTTTAACCCAAAAATCATTAGATTACCTTCCTTTAGGTAAAGACCCATTTATTTCCAGCTTAGGCACTGAGTCGCCTCTAACAAAAGATAAAAATGTAGTAATAGTTTTGTTAGAAAGTTGGAGTTCTGAATACATTGATGGCCTTTCGGGTGGTAATTATGGTGTAACACCCAATATGGATAAGCTAATAAGCAAAGCTCGTGTATGGGAAAATGCATTTGCAGCTGGGCAAAGAAGCATTGAGGGGATTCAAGCTGTTTTAACTTCTGTACCCTTATTAGAAAGTCAGCCTGTTGTAGGTTGGGGGCTTGAGCAGAATCGAATGACTCGCCTTGCGTCTTTATTGGGTGAGCGAGGCTACCAGAGTGTGATGATGCAGTCTTCTAATCGGCGTTCCTTTCACATGGATGGAATTGCTGCCACTATGGGGTTTGATGCTTATTTTGGTAAAGAAGATTTAGAGCCTCGGCTTGATTATCCTGTAGAGGTACCATCTTTTGGTTGGGATTATGAGGTTTTTATGCATTTAGCTGATTTCCTTGAAGATGCCCCTGAACAAAAACCTTTTTTTGCATTTCTTTTTACGGGAACAACCCACGAACCTTTTCCTGATCCTGGTGAAAAATTTCACCGCTATGAGCACACTAAAAATGCTGAGTCTGCTTACTTGAATACACTGTTTTATAGTGATTGGGCTTTAGGCGAATTTATGCAACGTGCTTCTACTCAAAACTGGTACCAGGATACCGTTTTTGTTTTTGTTGCTGACCACGTACTAAGAGCTTCTGCAACGGAATTAGATAAATCTTTCCGTATTCCCTTGGTTATTTATACTCCTGATCAATCTTTACAGCCTGGTCGTGAGGCTGCTTATGCTTCCCAGTACGATGTATTACCTACACTGGTTGATTTACTTGGTATTACAGTGCCTATTGCTAGCTTTGGACGATCACTATTAAAACCTGTCGAAAAGGAGCTGGATGGAGTTATGGTGCAACGTGGTCAAATGACTGGCTGGCTATCACCAGATGGTTGGTTTGGTTTTAACCGTCATTCAGAACAAGGTGCTTTTGGTGCTTATGTACAAGATGAAATAAAAAAGCCCATAGCAAACTGGTTAAAATGGCGTATGCAATTGGCTGATCAGCGTTTAATGCAAAATGAATGGTTGCCAAGAGAACCAGCAAGCTTGGTTACCTATGAAAAGTAAGCTTTAAGTAGCCCTAGATTTAATTTTATTAGGTTTTTTTGATATATGAAAAATTTTAGTAGTCGTTTAAGTTACTTGTCTTGGTTTGTTTTAGTTAATGGTGTACTACTTGCGCTTATTGGGTTGAGGTACTTTCATTGGATGTCTTGGCCTGAAAGCAATTTAGGGTGGGTGTATTTTATTACAACCCTACCATCACATTACTGGCTTTTATCTTTTATTGCAATATTGCCTTTGTTTTTGATAGCAACTATACCAGCACCACGATTGCTTTTATTAATATCTTCTTTGTTTTTGTCACTGTTTTCAACTTTGTTATTTGTTGATACCTTGGTTTTCGATCAGTATAGATTTCATATAAGTTATTTTGTTATTGATTTGATGATAAATGATACTGATGGTCAGATTATTTCTTTTTCATGGGATATGTGGGTTCTGTTATTTTCTGGTTTGTTAATATCTTTTGTGGTCTCCCTTTTTATATGCATTTTGATTGTTCGTTATCTAGCTGGTCGAAAAAGTAAATATTTTCATATACTACTAGCAGTTTGTTTACTTAGTAGTCATTTTTTGCATGCCTTTTCTGATGCTAACAGTATTCATGATGTGACAAGCCAAGCACGTTTTTATCCATTAATGCACGCAACTACTGCTCAGAGATTTATGCTTAAGCATAATCTAGTTGACAAAGAAAAACTTAAAAATTCAAGAGTTAGTGTAACTAAAAACACTGGAGATTTAGTCTATCCAAAATCGCCGCTAGAGTGTAAAAAACCTGAACAGCCTAAGAATATCCTAGTTGTTGTAATAGACTCATGGAGAGCAGATGCTTTTTCCGATGAAATAACACCTAGTATCTTTGATATTTCAAAAAATAATGCTATTTCATTTAACAAACATTTTAGTGGTAGCAACAGTACACGCGGTGGTATATTTTCACTTTTTTATGGTGTACCTCCAACTTATTGGCACTCATTTTTAAACAATGGAATTCCCAGCCCTCTTATAACTGAGTTACAAAACCAGAATTATGAAATTGGCGTATTTTCTAGCGCTCATCTTCGTAAACCTGAGTTTGATCGAACAGTTTTTGCAACTGTAAATAACCTAAGAACTGAGTCAATAGGCAATTCTCCCTCGGAACGAGATATCAACTTAACGGATGATTGGTTGGTCTGGTTAGCGACACAGCAAGATAATGTTACTAACGAACCTTTTTTTGGTTTTTTGTTTTATGATGCACCGCACGGTTATGACTATCCAAAAGAATATCCTGAAGTTTTTCAGCCTGTATGGGAAAAAGTAAACTATTTTCAGCTTAATCAAGAGTTTGAACCTACACCATTTATAAACCGTTATTTGAACTCAGTAAATTTTGTTGATTCTCAAATAGATAGAGTTATTAAAGATTTAGAAAAAAGAGGGTTACTTGATAATACTTTGCTAGTTATTACTGGAGATCATGGTCAAGAGTTTAATGACTTAGGTATGAATTACTGGGGACATAATAGTAACTTTTCTAGCTGGCAGTTATCTGTTCCATTTATTCTTTATGATTCTGATTTAGACTCAAAAAGTATAGAGTCAATGACTACCCACTATGATGTACTTCCTATGCTTTTTTCAAACTATATGGGCTGTATTAATAAGACAAGTGACTATAGTGTTGGGCATAATAGTCTAAAAGAAGATGAGCGTAATAGTGCGTTTTGGTTTATCGCTGCTAGTTATTCAGATTATGCATTTATTAATGATGATCATATTGTAACGGTAGATGAGTTTGGTCGTTCTATAATTCGAGATAATAATTATCAATCTTTAGCAAAAGAAAATTTTCCCTCATGGGTCTTAGAAGCAATAAAACAGCTTTCCTTTTACTTTAAAAGTGAAAAAAAATGATAGTCTAAAGTCTCTTGGCTTGGTTTATTTTCTTAGGTATTTATTAGTGGTTTTTATGAGGTTTCTATGTCGGTAACACCTGTATCAAGTTCTTCTTTCCGTTTACTCCGCAGCGAAGCCGTGGCTTCGTTAAACTTAGAAGTTCAAGAGTACGAGCATATTCAAACCGGTGCTAAGCATTTTCACTTGGCGGCGGCGCAGGAAGAGAAGGTGTTTTTGGTGGCTTTTCGTACCATGCCGCAAGATTCGACCGGTGTGGCGCATATTTTAGAGCACACGGCTTTATGTGGTAGCGAGCGTTTTCCGGTGCGTGACCCGTTTTTTATGATGACTCGCCGTTCGTTAAACACCTTTATGAATGCTTTTACTAGCAGTGATTGGACGGCTTACCCTTTTGCCAGTTTGAACCAAAAAGATTTTGATAACCTGCTGGATGTGTATTTAGATGCGGCGTTTTTCTCACGTTTAGACCCGATGGATTTTGCCCAAGAAGGCCACCGTGTTGAGTTTGCAGAGCCGAATAATCCTGAATCGGATTTGGTTTACAAGGGTGTGGTATTTAATGAAATGAAGGGTGCGATGAGTTCGCCCACTTCAACCCTTTGGCAAACCTTTACTAAGTATTTATTTCCTGAAACCACTTATCACCATAATTCCGGTGGTGAGCCTGCTTCCATTCCTGATTTAACCTATGAGCAGTTGCGTGAGTTTTATGCCAGCCATTACCACCCCAGCAATGCGGTGTTTATGACTTTTGGTGATTTAGATGTAGCGGCTTTGCAAGAAAAAATTCACCAGCAGGCGTTAAGCAACTTTGAGCGCAGCGATATCGAGCTGAAGGTGCCGGATGAAAAGCGTTATTTTGCGCCGGTGCGGGTGGAAGAGGCTTATGCGCTAGACCAAGAAGACTTGTCTAAGCAAACCCACCATGTTTTGGGTTGGTTATTACCCCGTTCGATTGATGTTGATGCTTTAATGAAGGCGCATTTGCTGGAACGGGTGTTATTGGATAATTCCAGTTCGCCTTTATTAGCGGCTTTGGAGTCTAGCACTTTGGGTACTGGTCCTTCGCCCTTGTGTGGTTTGGAAGATTCTAACCGTGAAATGAGTTTTGTCTGTGGTTTGGAAGGCAGTGAGCCAGAAGATGCCGCAGCGGTTGAGCAGTTAATTTTAGATACTTTGCAAAAGGTGGCTGATGAAGGCGTTGACCCGCGCAGCGTAGCGGCGCAGTTGCATCAGTTGGAATTAAGCCAGCGTGAAATTACTGGCGATGGTATGCCGTTTGGTTTGCAGTTAATTTTGGCCGGTATGTCAGCGGCGATTCACCGTGGCGACCCTGTTTCGGTATTGAATATTGACCCTGCCTTAGCAAAGTTGCGTGAAGCGGTTAAAGATGCAGACTTTATTCCTAATTTAATTCGTGAATGGTTGTTAGATAACCCACACCGTGTACGACTAACTTTGCGCCCCGATAACCAGTTAACCGCTAAAAAAGATGCGGCTGAAGCGGCACGTTTAGCGGCAATGAAAGCAGAACTAACGGCGGAACAAAAGCAGGCAATTGTTGAGCAGGCCAAAGCTTTAGAAGCCCGTCAGCAGCAGGTGGATGACGATAGTTTATTGCCTAAAGTAGCCCTGCAAGACGTGCCTTTAGAAATGCACCTGCCTACCGCTGAAGCTGTGGCTGCTGGCAAGGTAAAAGGCCAGTGGTTTACTGCCGGTACTAATGGCTTGGTGTATTTGCAGGCGGTGTTAGATTTGCCGCAACTGAATGAAGCTGAACAGCAGTTAATGCCTTTATTTGCCCACTGCATGACTGAATTAGGTTGTGCCGAGCGGGATTACCAAGCCAACCAAGCTTTACAAAGTGAAGTGTCGGGTGGTTTAAGTGCTTCCTTTACGGTGCGTGGCGCTAAAGAAGACGAGCAGCAGGTTAGCGGCTACTTGGTGTTATCGGGCAAAGCTTTGGCGGTGAATCAACAGGCTTTACAAGCTTTAATGGCGGAAACGCTAGAAAAAGCCCGTTTTGATGAATTGCCCCGCATTGCAGAAATTGTTGCCCAGCGTAGTTCACGTTTAGCTAATTCTATTACTGGGCGAGGCCATGCCTTAGCCATGCAAGCTGCGGCTGCTAAATTTAGCCCAGTGGCTAATTTTACCCAGCAAACTTCGGGCTTGGTGGCAATTCAAACCGCTAAAGCACTAGCGCAACAGATTAAAGCAGAAGGTGATAAGGCTGCTGCAAACACAGTGCTAGAAGATTTATCAGCACGTTTAGTGGCTTTGCATAACAAAATTAAACAAGCACCTAGGCAGTTTTTGCTAGTGGCAGAAGCTGACCATCAGCAAGTTATGTTGGATGCTTTACAAAGTAATTGGGCAAGTTTGCCCCTAGCAACTACTTGGCAAGCTTTGCAGTTACCCAAAACTCGTGAGCCTGTAAAGCAATTATGGCTAACCAGTACGCAGGTTAATTTCTGTGCCTTAGCTTTCCCAACGGTTCCCGGTGGTCATGCTGATGCAGCCGCTTTAACTGTGTTGGGTGATTATTTGCGTAATGGCTTTTTACACCGTGCGATTCGTGAACAGGGCGGTGCTTATGGCGCTGGTGCTGGGCAGGATAACGGCGATGCAGTATTCCGTTTCTTCTCTTACCGTGACCCTAGGGTTGAAGGCACGCTTGCAGATTTTTATGCTTCTTTAACTTGGTTGCAGGAACAGCCGGTAGACCAACAAAAGCTAGAAGAAGCCATTTTAGGCGTGGTGTCTTCAATAGATAAACCCGGCTCACCAGCAGGCGATGCAAGGTCTACCTTCTTCTCTAGCTTGTTTGGCCGCACACCCGAAAGCCGTAAAGCTTTCCGTGCCAGTATTTTGGCAGTAACGGGGGAAGACTTACTGCGAGTTGCCGCTGTTTACCTAAAACCAGAATTAGCCAGTGTGGCCGTGATAACCAACGCCAAAACAGCCGAAAGCTTAGATGCAAGTTATGAAAGGCTAGAGGTGTAGTTTCAGAGCTTGTGTGGCAGGTATTAGTTTTTCAGGGCGCTGTAAATACGTCCCTGTAAGCTCAACATCTGCATCCCTGCAGATGAAGCCTGAAAAACTAATAGCCTGCCTGCTTGTAAGCTCAGCATCTGCATCCCTTTAGATGAAGCTTAAAATTAATAATCTACTTGTATATTGGTAAATAAACATATCAGTTGTCAGTTGACAACTGGGGGGCATGCAAGAATAATGACTCGTCTACGCCATTCAAAGAAAGAGGTTGAAGAGGCTATCCGGTATGCAGAGCAAAATAACTGGAGAGTCGAGGTGGGTGGTTCTCATGCTTGGGGAAAAATGTACTGTCCTATAAATGATAAAGATTGCCGTTGTGGTGAGTTTTGTATTACCTCGATTAACAGCACACCAAGAAATGCTGTTACGCATGCAAAGCAAATACGGCGTGTTGTAGATAAATGCAAGCACCAACAATCCACTCGTGAAGAGGGGTAGTTATGACTAAAGAATATGAGTTTACTTTAAAATACAAGTTACCTGGCCAAGAGTATGATGCAGATAAGCTAGCCGCTGAGCTTTATGAAAATGGCTGTGATGATGCACTTATTGGTATAGGTGTTGCTGGAAAAATAGCTTTAGAGTTTGTGCGCGAAGCCACTAGTGCTGAAGTAGCAATTCTAAGCGCCCATCAGGATGTCTTAAATTTATTGCCAGAAGCTACGCTAATAGAAGCCATGCCAGATTATGTAGGCTTAACCGATATAGCTGAGATAGTAGCTGTTTCACGCCAACAAGTGCGCAAACTTTATGAGAATAACGCTGGTTTTCCAGCGCCTTTACATGAAGGTAAAAGTGGTCTTTGGCATCTTGCTGAAACATTAAATTGGATAGAACAAAATAAAAGCTACAGTTTTGATCCATTGGTTATGGAGGTGGCTAAAATAAATCTAGAATTAAATTTAGCTAGCCGAGCAAAACCAAGTTCTACAAAGCTAATCAGCAATTACACTAGTAACAGCCAAGTGATAAAAGAGTATCTAGTTACTACTAGTGCTACTTTTTCTGCTAAACAAGCTTTATCAAGTACGGCAGAGGTTGCCTGATGAAATTTCAATTGGTCAAAACGCTGGCAAAAGAGCTTTCAATACATAGTTCTAATTCTACTCAGCTAGTAGTCAACACAGGGTTAATAATTGATTCTTTTAAAGTCAGTGTTCGTTCATCTGAAGTTAAAGAATCACAGGGTTTTGCTGTCTGTTTTCAAATTAAGTTAACTGCAAGTCTAGATGTTAACTTAGTAATAAGCTGCGAATATTGGGCTTTTTTTGAAGGTGAAGAACCTTTATCTAAAGAGTTTCTTGAAGGATCTTTTGCCAGCATTAATGCACCAGCAATTGCTTACCCTTATCTAAGAAGCTTTATTACTAATACTTTGGTAGGTGCTGGTTATCCAGCTTTATATCTACCAACAGTAAACTTTGTTGAGCTAAATGAAAACAATTCTAAAAATAAATAAAGCAATAGCTTTTAATCAAACCCTGCTGCCTTAAACACCGCTTTCCCTTTAGCCCCATGAACAAACCGCCAGAAGGTTTTCACTTCTTCTCTAGCATTACCCGCATTGGTTAGTGCTATGCCATGTACGATAGCGCCATGGTGGTCTGCCCTTAGTTTTAATACTTCCCTCCGTTGACTTACCCCACCCTGCACTAAACGATTCCAAGGTAAAAAACCCATAGGAATTTCATTTTCTTGTATTTGTGCAAAAAGGTCTTGAAAAGCTGTCATGGTGGTTAAGCGGCTCTTTACTTTTTTATCCAGCTCATTACGCTCAAGCACTTCTAAGGCGGCTCGGTGGTAAACACTGCCTTCTGGCATTAAACCTATCGCACCGTTTTGTAGGCTAATCACGCTGGTACTGCGTACCGTTTCTCTTGGCGCCCAAAGCCCTAACCGACCTAGGGCAAGCACTTGCACCTGAGATGCCGCTTTGCGGTTATACAAGCTTTGCACATAGTCCATTTCTGCACTAATGACTAGGTCGAAAGTATAGCCATCATCTAGCAGGTTAGAATGGTCATCACCCTTGCCCTGATGAATTCGAAACGGGCTGGGGTGTTCTAGCTGAAAATTGTCGATTACCTGATTAAGCACCCAGTAAAGATCAGGGTCAACGTGAATTCTAATAAGGTTAGGGTCTTCATCTTTATTGCGGCTTTCTTTGCTTTCAGGTACATAGCCTTGGAAATTAAACTGACTCATGGGCAGCTTAGACTCAGATCGCAAGGTGTTGGCCCAAGCGGGTAAGGCTAAGAGTAAAGCAATAAGAAGGCTGCTTAAAATTCTAAATCCGTTAGTCATCTATTTATACTTTTGTCTGTTCTAATAAAGGCTAGTAATCTTACCGTTTGAAATACGCTTTGCCTATCGCTCTTTTGTTGTAGGGCTGTTAATCTGCCAGCCTTTTAATAGATAAATGTAAAATGGATTACCAAGACCCCTAATGAGAACTCCTAAGCCCCTGCCGCTAAGTAAACTGTACAAAGCTTGCCGTGTGAGCGATTTTAGTTTTGAAACGACTCAGACTATTCCACCCTTAGATACCTTTATTGGTCAAAAACGTGCTGAAGAAGCCTTGTGTTTTGCTACAGCCATTAACCGTAAGGGTTATAGCATTTTTGCGGTAGGGCACGATGGTTTAGGTAAACGAACCATGGTGCGGCGCTTTTTAGAGCAGCGGGCAGCCAAAATGGAAGCCCCTTCTGATTGGATGTACCTGCACGATTTTGTAAACCCACGCAAACCTTGGGCAGTACGCTTGCCCTGTGGTTTGGGGCAGGTTTTTAAAGCCGATTTACAGGCATTTATTTTAGATTTAAAACAGTCGATCCCCGCCGCTTTTGATAACGAAGGTTTTTTTGAGCGGGCTGAAAAAATTAAAGACTATTATTCTGAACAACAGTCAGATGCTTTAAAAAAGCTAGCCCTAGAAGCCGAGCCTTTGCACTTAAAGCTGGTGCTGCAGTCCCCAGGCGGTTATATGTTTGTGCCTGCAAATGAAGAAGGTCAGCCGATGGAGGCCGATACTTTTGCGGCTTTAGATGATGAACAGCGCAAAGCTTTTCGTGAAGCCATTGAGCAGATGGAAAAGAAACTGCGGGTTTTACTACGTCACCTAGCCCAGCTAGAAAAACAAAGCCGCATAGAGCAGCAGGCATTAAACGAAGAGGTGACTAATGATGCCTTGGGCGATGGCTTGCAAGAGTTATTAACTAAGTACGCTGAGTTTCCACGCATTGAAGCTTATCTAAAAGCGATGCATAAAGATTTGTTAGATAATCTGGCTATTTTTTTAGACCTAGACGAAGACGATGAAGATGCCATAGCAAGCGTGTCACCGGATAAACGCATTCCAACCCGCTATCAGGTGAATTTGGTGATTAGCCATGCAACCAGTGACCATGCGCCTGTTATTGAAGAAGCCTTGCCGACCCATAACAATATTGTGGGTCATATAGAAAATGTCACCTATCAGGGAACAGTTGCCACAGATTTCTCGTTAATTCGCCCGGGTGCTTTGCATCGTGCCAATGGTGGTTTTTTATTATTGAATGCAGAGCGTATTTTAAGCCAACCCTATGCTTGGGATGGTTTAAAACTAGCACTACGTACTGGTAGCTTGCGAATTGAT
>Ga0265295_1009376_pt1 | contig 10487 bp, 8 predicted proteins | sample Munlansysbiofilm_FD_192503 | JGI IMG/M metagenome (GOLD analysis project Ga0265295, IMG submission 192503) | Leachate microbial communities from a municipal landfill in Southern Ontario, Canada - Methane capture system biofilm | ecosystem: Engineered > Solid waste > Landfill > Unclassified ... | reverse complement strand
ATTGACCGTCGTAAAATTTCTGCGGGGTCATTTCATATGCGTTCATCAGAACTTGAGCTACTTCTATTCTGGAGCGTGGGTTGTAATCGCCTGCATCATGGTGTCCTCCAGAAGCCTGCAATTTAAACGGTATTTTTTCCGGTATCTTTTCTGCGACCAAAACACGTTCACGTTCATTTAAGCTACGCTTAAAAACCATCAGCCGCCCAAAATATGCTCCGCCGCAATTGATGTTGCCAATATTGGCGAACACTAGTTGATCAGAAGGTTTTTTACGGTGTTTGAATTCTGCCGTTTGTACCCCATCGACATAAAAAACAGTTTGCCATTCTCCATTTGCGCCGGCAATAATATTAATAAGGAAATGATGCCAATCATTATCTCTAATCCGCTGCCACCCAACCCGTTGACGTCCCAGCATAAAATAGAACAGTCCCCAGTTGACACTGATTTTACTGTCTCCAAACGCAAGCAATACGCCATCATAACGACTTCCGGTAGTCGGATTTTTACGAAACCAAAAACTGGCGGCGGCACCATCACGGAAATCGATTCCAGTTTTTAATTTAAACCCGTTTTTGCCATCAGGGTTGGATTCCAAAACCATACCATCGGCGCAAAGAATATTATCTTTCTCAAAACGAAACGAAGCGGCTACTGGTTCGGCCTCCGGGCCATTTTTGACAGCGTTGTCCAGATTACCGTTAAACGTAAAACCTGCCACTGCATCTTTACTGCTTACCAGTTTCTCAAAAGAATCATTCAGAGAGATATCCGGATTGCGCATCATGACCATATTTTCTTTAAATTTTCCCCATTTATCGTGTTCAAATCGACGCTCCGTCGTAACCGTAATTCCCTTATTCAAAGAAGCTACTCTGCGCCATTCAGAAAAAGGCGGGCGCAATTCAATGCCGCTGCGCTGGACAAATACCCCGTAAGCCTGTTTCTCGAATGCCTTGCGATAAACATCATCAGCAATCTCAAACTCAAAACTTCTGCCGACACCGGAAATCGCGATGAAATATCGTCCCGGAACTTTGAATTCTGTGAAGTCAAGTTCGTAAACATTTTCACCGGAATGATTGACCCGACCGTCGTTTTCCAAACCGTTATGAATAAACCTGCTTTTACCACGATAAACTTCAACCAGGGTGGACGCGCTATATATTTTAAACTCTGGAGGATATTCAAAGCTTAATGCGTATGGAGCCATAACCTGAGCGTTGTCATTCGACTGGTCTGAATCGAAAAAACTTTCGGCATTAAGCACTGAAACCGCGGTACTTTTCTCAGGGAATGAGCCGAGCCAGCATCCAAGCATAGCACGTTTTATCGGAGAATTGGTCTGATAGCCAATCTGATTGACCTTGATGGATGGACTGAAAGATGTTAGCTTATTGAATTGCAACCCAGCACTGTCGGAACCAGTAGTCACCCCATCGGCAACTTTAATTTTCACTTCGTCATTATCCCTTAGGATATTTCCGCAATCGAGAAAAATATGATGTTCCAGAATCCCTTCAAAAGGCCACCTGACAGGCTGATAAACGTCAATCTTTGAACGGCGTCCAATTTTTTTTACAGGATGAGGAACATTGTTTATTGTAACCTTATAATTTTGCGGTATAACTCCATTTTTTACCGAAAATGCAGGGCCGAACTCTACTTTCAGAATACCATTGCCAATACTTGATATTCTGCGCATTCCCATGACCTGCCTGACCGGTAACGCTACAGTATCAGAAGCACCATATGTAAAAGTGGCCGCAGTTCTGGCGGCAGTCACCATTTTTCCGTCCAGACCGATACCCACTACCGAATAGCTTTTTCCTTTTTTCAATGGAAAAGGTAATTCAAGAAGAACTTCGGTACGGGTAAAAGGTCCCGAAAATCGTCCTTTGCCAATTTCAAATCCGGGCGGAACTTCAAACTCTTTAAACGTAGTAGCGGATGCCTTCGCAGGAGTAACAAAATTCCAGTAAGAATAATCAGAATCATCATGACTGATGATACGATAAGAACGCGGATTCTGATTGACTGCAGAAGTCGAAGCTCCGATTTCCAGTTTTATCTGCCGCTCGCCGGATGCCCACGCTTTTCTTATCCCCAAAACGGTCATTACCGCCGTCTTGAGATCGACACCCTCTGCCAAATATGAATCTTCGGTTAATACTTCAACCGAGTGAAAAATGATCAGAAAAACCAGGCATAGTCTCCGACAAATCATTCAGCAGTTTCTACCTTATCATTATTATCCGTTTCATCCGCCGCGTTTTGTACATCCTTTTCGGTGACAGTATTTGTTGCACCTGCAACTTTCTGAGTTACCGGTCCGGGAAATAATTCCAGATGAACCACATTTTCTTTAAGTTCCCAAGCTCCCGGCATAAACAAACCAATAGCAGGAAGAACAAAAATTGAACCGCAAGCGTCCAAAATCCCCGATGTACTCATTTTTATCGGCACAACATATTTTTCGGTGATATACTTTTCATGCCATGCTTCAATCAAAACTTCACGATTGCGTGGCACCTCGGCAAACACTGAACCGCCGGGATAGGATAATCCGTTAATAACAACAGTGGCATCGCGCGGCTGGACGTTGACGGCAATAACCTGCCGGCCTGAGTTTAAAAACGAACATCCGGAATTCAGTCCACACAAAACGGCTGAAAGCAACATAAATTTTTTCATATTTTCCTCACTATTTATGGTTTTTGTTTTATTATACGTTATGCGATATTTACAAGAATTCAAAGAATAGCAGAATTAGCCGTATCCCTCCCCGAAGTTTATGTTAATTTTTTGTCCCGTTGATGTTGGCGTAATACTGCGATCACGGCAAAAACCAGCATCAGCAGATAAAAATTTGAATATTGTTTCAGCACCCATTCGAGCGTTGATTGGATATAATTTGCGCTTAATCCGCCACATATTCCTGCCATAATACCGAAACATGGCTGATGCTTAAAAGCAATATTTAAACTCAGGCTCCACCACCAGTAACTTCCGAACCACAGTAATAAAACCCCTAAAGTTATCCAGCCACATTCTGCAGCCACCAGCAGATAGATTGTTTCGACAATCGGTCCGTTTTCATCACTTTTCTCTTCATAGGATATGCCTTCTTCATATTGTTCGCGCGCATAATCATATTTTGAACTTGAATATACACTGAAGTTATTCAGACCGACCCCCAATGTATAGTCGTTGGCCATGCGGGCAGCCGCTTTCGCCAGGTTTATGCGAGTTTGCCCGGATGCGTCGGAAGCAGTCGTAAAACGTTCTCTTATTCGTCCTGCCGCCATTAACAGCATTATCGAAGCCCCAATCAAAAAAATCGTCAAGAGTACTCCTCTTTTCACGGCAAAACCGTTCAGAATAAAAGTTAACGCGGTGGTAACCGCGACACCGAAGAACATCAATACAAGCCCTGCCCGCGACAGCGAAAAATAGACCAGTAGCACAGCGCAAAGAAATGCTATAAAAAGCATAATGCTCTGACCCGAGGTTGTTTTTTCATTAAAAAGCACACCGAGTAATATACAAACACACATTATCCCGTACAGTGACAATGAATTCTGATGCGGAAGCGTACTTCTTATCTGATAAATATGCAAAGCATATCGTTGAAAAACTGCGACCGCAAACATAATAAAAACGGCAATAACCAAAGCATGAACCAACGGCCAGAAACTCCTCTTCAAAATAATATAATTATACGCGGCAAGAAAAAATATATACATCCAGAACATTTTCAGAATTTCAAATCCGCATTGAACCCGGTATGCAGCAGAAAAAAATGAGATAAAACTCAGACCGCAGTATAACAGATAGAAATTTAGTCCGGGCGGACGCCAGTTAAATTTAAATCCCGGGATGAATAGCAATCCGCACAGCAAAGAAAAACTTAAAAAATCAACTGCATAAATCGCAAATCCACGCGCCGTTCCTTTCCACAACGGCATGGGTAAAAGGTTCATTCCAATATATGTGCTGGTCGATAATATCATCAACACAAAACACCAATCACGGACAGCGCTGTATCGGCGAATCAATATCGCAAACAGCGGCGCTACAAGCGCAAAAGCAAAAACCAAGATCGCAATTTTTAAAAAAATCAGCATTTTTGAATTGATTTAATTGGGGACATAAAGTCCGGAAGGATTGCCAAACGGACCAGCCAGCATACTCATCCCTTGCAGCGTAGGCAAAATCTTACGTACCATAACATTCCAATCCGACAACCCATCACGCGGCACAAACACTATATCATTTGGCTTAAGTAGAAAATCTCTGATTTTGCCCTCCAAAATTTTGCTGACGTTGACAGTATAAACGACAGGGTCTTTCAAGCCACCCCGAATAATTTTAACATGATCAGCATGTGTCTCCATCAACCCCATACAAAAAGACAGCGCATTAATCAGAGTAAGCCCTTCATGATAACCAACATAATTCTGACGGTGAACCTCACCCAGCACTGTAACCGTACTGCCCATCACTTGAGGAATGAAAATATAATCACCGTTTTGTAATGGGATATTGTGCAATATGTCCCCTTGGAGCAGTGCTTTATTAAAATTAACCGGCAGAATCTTACCATTTCTCGCAATATACGCGTTATCCAGATCAGCCAGCGAAAATGTTGTCCCCTGATACAAGCCGGTGGTAAACCCTTCAGCCTCTGCAATCGCATCAATAAGCCTGGTCCTGCCGATAGCAATGGCATATTTGCCTGGACGGTTGACCTGACCGGCAATCACAAAACTGAATCCGCTCACTTGAATCGGAATCAATGATACCTTCGGAGATTTAACATAGTAAGATAATTTGCGGGTAATTTCTTCGACCGCATCGGAAATATTCAAATTTCCGACTTTAATTGTACCGATCAATGGCATGCTCAAAAGCCCGTCTGGGGTTATAACAACATCTTTTACACTCAAATCTTCATTATCGTAAACTATAACGTTAAAACGATCCTGAGGGCAAATGGTATAATCGTGTGCGGGCAGGTTTTGAAGCTCATTTAATTCTGCCTTGGCCACTTCTGTCATATCAGAAATTACTCGTTCTGCCGAATATTCTTCTGGAACATCTATTGGCCCAAAATGATTTGAAGAACAGCCTGCGGCAAACAAAAGTACTGAAAGAATAAGTCCATTGGAAATTTTCATTATATTTTCACCTCTTGATAATATTTTTCATCAACAGCATAAATTACCCCGGAAAATGAATTAACTCCGTTTTCTCGCAGGAAATTCAAAATCGGACTGACTGATGCCTTTGATGACCGGCCAAAACAAAACGGCAAAATAGTCACCGCCGCGGTTGAACATACCCTGGCATAAAATTGCGGATAGCTTTTATATGAAAAAAGTTCCCAGATGATCAAGTTCCGCCCGGATGTCTTGCCAATTGAAAAAAGTCGTTCAGGGCTTGGCGGACTGAAAAATGCCATATCGTCAAGTTTGAAATAAAGCAAGTTGTCCTTTCCAGGCTTTGGAAGCTCATCAGTAAGACCATATAGAAAATCATTAATAAGAAGTGTTGAGTTGCAATCGTTTTCAGTTATCTCCTTAATCCGCAAATAGGTTATATCTTTGACCACAATCATATTCAAAACTTCATCCAGAATTTTGTTATAATCCTTTGCCTGGTCCTCAATAATCGCCAGCACCATTATACTGTCTTCAGCAATTTTATTTCCCTTGTCCACTTTATCGATAATTTCCTGCAATGAACTATAAAAATCGGAACGTAATTCATTGCTAAGAGTCGGCACAACTCCAAGCAAAGGGATATTTAATGCACTTTCAAGATCCCCCTTGGTTCTTATACTCAAATTGAAAAATTCACGCAAAAAAACATACAGCCATGAAGCCAAAACTCCCATCAGCAAGCCAAGCAATGCCCATAATGCTCTAGCGCGACCAACTGGAGAATTCGACGGCACTGCAAGCTCGTGTATACTGATATCGGAAAAATGGCGGGAACGAAACATTTCCAGTTCGCGCGCTTGAATTTCTTTTTGATTCAATAACTCTTTTTTCTGCTCAATCCGATCCTGAAGCGTATTATATGCCGGCGCCAAATTACTCAATTGTTCTCTGCGCGTCAAAAGCGCATTTAGATTGGCATTACGCTGACTGCCATAACTTTTCAATGCCTTGTACTCAGCCGTTAACTTACTGATTTCAATTTTTAATTCCGTATATTCAGGATTAATCCCGATTACTACCTTATCATTACCGTCATCTTTATTTTCAAGAAGGGTTTTTGCCAACTCATCAATCATTGCTTTCTTTCTGATAACAAGCGGATTTTGGTCAGTATAACGCTGCAACAATTCCGACAATTCAACTTTCATTTTTGCTAACGCCTGCTCACGCGCAGTACTGCTTTCAGAATAAAGTTCAGTTTTTTCGGGGGTTGCTTTAAGTTGTTTTTCCAACTCCTCAAGCTTTACCCTGATAATTTCCATGTCAGTATTGGCTCTCTGATTTTGTTCTTCAGCAAGTAAAATACGCTGTTCTATCATATTGCGTTCTCCCTCAAGGAAACCAATATTATTTTTTGCTACCAGTGATTTCAGCTCTGCCTGAAGGTTCTCCAATTCTGCCGCCAGTTCACGATTGCTTCGCTCCAGATTTTCATAAGGCTCCTTGCCATAATCACGCAAAAAATTCTTGTAATGCGCTATAAAAACTTCAGCCAAAGTATTTGCTGCCTCCGCCGACAGTTGCGGCTCATTAGTTTTTACTGCAAGAAAAATATAATTTGAATTTTTTGATGCCTGTTCCAGTGAAATCATTTGGAAAAATTGTCCGACAGACCATTTCTGGTTTAGTCTTTTTATAGTTTCACTGAGACATTGGCGACTCAAAATTATATTAAAAATCGCATCCAGCTTTGGCGGCACAATAACTCCTGCCGGATAATCGCGAAACCGGGCATCCGCCGGCTCCTGCCTGATCAGCGAACAACGGCTCATGTAAACCGGTGAAGTCGTTAGAGTCCTAATGGTAAAGAATACAACAGCGCCAAGTAGTGGCGATAAAGCCAATAATATCCAGTATTTTTTTATTGCCCAACGCCAACAACAAACATCACGCTTGAAAAGTTCCAAATAATCTATAACATTAGCCATTATTGAAGTATTTTCACCGCTTTTCTCCTGCTTCTCATGTCCTTCTGAATTTCCCAAATACATATCTTTCCGCCTTGTTTTTGGATTATGTTTCTTTGAAAAAATTACGCGTCAGTGTCTTATATAAAATCCATACATTAAACCTGAATCCAGCGTGATAAAGGTAGTAGAATTCATCGATCCTGCATTGCGCCAGATCTTGACCATGCCCCAGCGCGTCGGAATATGAAAATAATCCCGGCTTATACTCGACAGCGGAATGATCCAAACCAGCCTTCGCAAATGAACTGTCATCAAGAATGATATTGCCCACCAGCCGCAACTTGCCGGTTATCACTTTCCCCAATAGGTGAAAGCGGTCGAGAGAAAATTTAAAAAACCAGCGCCCAATAAAATTTTTTCCCGGAGGAAGATGTCGCTTTATGGTAAGTCGGTGAAGACCCGAATTAAATGAAATTTCTCTGGTTCTTAAACGACTCCACGGCCGCATCAGCAACCACGGCAACACCCAGATTATAACAAGAAAAAGCGCGGCCAACCGCTGTTCAGGAGTACACAATATTTTTCTGCGTTTGTCTACCGGAGTTAATAAAAATTCATCAGTAATATCCAGCCTGGTTCCATTGTGAGGATTTATAACGATGTTTTGAGCCGCAATTTTGTCTTTCAATTCTAGATTGCAACCGATATAAGAATTATTGATAACAACTGAATTGCTGATATCAGTATTGTTATCAATCAAAGAATTACTGCCGATAATCACTCCCGGACCGATCTTTGTATGCTGTCCCAATTGTACGCAGTCGCCGATTATTACCGGCTTAACGATCTTGGCCGAGCGTGGAATTACCACATTCTGCCCGATAAGATTTTTTTTATCAGCGCCATATCCGGGAAGATTATATCGTATCGAATCGCCATTGAGCAGTGTCATATTTCGCTGAAAAAAACTCATTATGGAATCAAGTGCCGCAACACCAGGCAGTGTTGAATCACTGACGTTATCTTCAACAAACATATGCTCTTTGGTACCTTCCGCCAAAGCCGCGGCTAAGTACCAGCCATCTCCAGCGGAAGTCGTTCGCATGATATTGCCGGAAAAGCAGTCAGCGACCGGAACCACTGATCGTTTATCATATTTCAACCAGAACATTCCTTTGAAAATCATTACCTGATCATCTCCGACAAACCCACGGTTATAACGAATAATCGAGTCTATCGGGGAATCGGTCAATGCAGTGGCGTAAGACAACTCAATATTCCAGCGTTCGCCATTACCTAGTTGCTCTTGAACTCTTTCGTCATGCTCATCTTGAACAATTCTGATCTTTTTTATTTTTGCCAATACACAAAAATCAATGATATATTCTAAAAATGGTTTATTACCAATTTCAAGCAAGTATGGCGAACAGCAAGAGAAATTATCTCTTATCCATTTTACCGAATTATCGGCACAATATATGATTGATTTCACCTTACCGCCTCGTTAATATGCGCCGCGTCCGGTCAGCACTGCCGGAATAGTACGCAGCAAAATCATAATATCATTCAACAGTGATTGACTTTGAATATACTTTTTATCCAATGCTACCTGCTTTTTAAATGGGATATCGCTCCGGCCAGAAACTTGCCATAATCCAGTTATTCCGGGAACAACATTCAGTCTTTTGCGATCATCAAGCGTATATTGCTCAACCTCTTTCGGCAGCGGCGGCCGTGGTCCGACCAAACTCATATCACCAAGCAGAACATTAAATAATTGCGGCAATTCGTCAATGCTGAATTTACGTATAAATCTGCCAATCCTGGTTACTCGCGGATCCTTCTTCATTTTAAAAATCACTCCATCTGCAGATTCGTTTTTAACGCTAAGTTCTATAAGACGTCTGTCGGCATCACAGTACATAGAGCGAAATTTGTAAAAATTAAAATGCCGCCCGTTCAATCCCACTCTTACTTGACGATAAATCAAAGGTCCAGGAGAATCCAATTTTATCCAGATTGCAACCAGAATAATTAACGGTGAAAACAATAATATTAATAAAAAAGAGAAACAGAAATCAAGCACTCTTTTTAATACATAGGCACTGGCCATTGTATAGCGCCACAAAAAAAGTTTCCACTTGATACTACTGCCTTTTCGATTCTTGCCGTTGGTCAACAAAAACTCAACCAGCTCTTTCTCCAGATCATACTTAGAACGCATTAAGTACGGCTGTTTATTTTTCAAATCCATTTTCGGAATAATCCCCCTCCCATCATACAAATACGCATCATGTTTTTGAGCAGGACGCTAAATCAGACATTATCCGCTGAATGCAGCAATTGCCGCATCGAGACTATCATAAATCTCGAAAACACGGTAAGCACGAGTAATTTCAAAAATCATCTGAACCTTTGGAGTCAAGTTGGCCAAGCGCAATACGCCGCCATACTCATTACTGCTTTTCATGCAAAAAACCATTGCTCCAAGTCCAGTACTGTCCAAATATTCAAGATTTGAACAGTTAATCACAAAATTGCGGTTCTTTTCTAAAAAAAGCAAGAATTCAGTACGAAGCTTCTCGGCATTCTCCGCATCAAGACGACCTGATAATTCAATTACCTTTACTCCAGACTCTTCATAAGCATTTATTTCCATAGAACAGATTTTCCTAAAAATATTAACATATTAAATTTAACTCAATAATATATTGAGCGATTACCCATTTTACAAATGCTACAATGTTACCTGGAAAAAGCAATCGGTCAAGCAAATTTTTCATCCTTAAGATCACGGATGTTGATACCGCCAATATTACGAGCTTCAATATTTTCCAGCCAAGCTCCAATGTGGCATTGATCTGCCCCCTCAATATTCTTTGATGCCTCGTCGGCAAAACCTGTAAAATACATATTTTCCACTTTAATTTGATTTAAAATTAAAATGTACAGCACGCCGTTTTTTTTAACCTGTAAAAACAATACCGCCAAATGACCGGAAGTGCTTAATAATCAAAAACATACCTTAAATCTACAGTTTCTGTCATTTTTTCAGGAACCTCCCCCGGTACACAGTTGCCCCATTTCCCGCACTAAAGAAAAATCACCCGTGTATTCCCGCTCTAAATAAAATATTAAACTTCGCGCGCGCATAATGCGCGCGTGAAGTTTAAACCATGAAGTTATGACATTTTATTTGAATACTGATTTATTTGAAATCTTTGATAATTCCGCTCAAGTCCGCCAATTGATTACGATCTTCGGCATTATAAAGTTCCCAGATAACTTTAAGTCCCTCAGTACTGGAAACCGGATCGGTCAACGGTTCGCCGTCGTTTTCTATACAGTC
>Ga0265295_1009374_pt1 | contig 10490 bp, 12 predicted proteins | sample Munlansysbiofilm_FD_192503 | JGI IMG/M metagenome (GOLD analysis project Ga0265295, IMG submission 192503) | Leachate microbial communities from a municipal landfill in Southern Ontario, Canada - Methane capture system biofilm | ecosystem: Engineered > Solid waste > Landfill > Unclassified ... | reverse complement strand
GTAAAGATTATCTGATGGGCAGTATCTGATATGCCCTTTCATGCATGCTTCCCGGATTTGGCTTTCCGGATGAATTTTCCTTCGCCACCGGAACGTTTTAAAACACCGACTGCAGCGCTAGATGCTTTTTCAAGAGCTTTTTCTGCATCTTTATAGTTCGATGCAAGAACCTTGAGGCGGTAATTTGGTGCTCCAAGATACGTTATCTCAATCTCTACTCCATCTACCTTTGGTTCAGCGCTGCGAAGAGCACGTCTGATGATATTTACCCCGTCTGACTTGGTAGATCGCAGGAAGAGATCGCCAGCGATAGTAACCGAAGGAAGCTTAACATTCTCAGTTGCGATGGTGTACAGTGCATCAGCCAGCTTTGAATCAATTTTTAATTTATTCAACGCATTTCGGCCTTCAACAGCAAACTCTTCAAAAGCGGCATATAACTCACCATATTCATGATAGAGTGAGTTGGCTACCTCTTGAGTAGCTTCTGGCTGACCTGCTGCCTCTGCTGCAAACCCAATCCACTTCTTTGCCTTGGACTCATTCTTCCAGACACGGATCTTTTCGCGGCGCTGATGTTCGTTAACATCCTTTAAAGAGAGATCAATGTGACCTTTTTGCGGGTCGACGTTCAGTACTTTGCATACAACCTTCTGTCCCTCCCGGATATGGTCTCTGATGTATTTGATCCATCCCCGGGCCACTTCTGCGATAGGGATCAGTCCCTCCCGGTTGTTATACTCGTCAAGTGTGACAAATGCCACGAAATCTTTTACATTCTGTACTGAACAGACGACTAGTTCACCCTGCTCAGGCCACTCTCTCTCCTGCATCCGGCTCTCACTCAAATGCAGATATAATCTCTGCTTTGATTTGTGCTTTTCCACCGGTGGGAAGGGAAAGATTTGAACCGCAGACAATACAGTCAACCGTAGTGCATGCACGGTCAAAGATAATCTGTTCATTCTCACAGTCCGGGCATTTTACCTTAAGGAATTTGCTTCGGTTTTCGCGCTTTAATTGTACCATTATAATTACTCCGTAAATTCAAATTTGCTAACCCGGAAACCTGCTCTCAGGTGTGCTTTCTTACAGGTTGTGCACCGGTATCTGACGTTTATCTTCTTGGTCGGTTTGTCTCCACCAGGAACTTTGGAAAATTTACCCATGTTCCCAACACACCCTCTCCGTGCTTTCTGACGGTCAATCCAGTGAAGTCCGGTGGTCTTACCTTTTTTTACCTTCTCTACCTCATGCAGCTCATGTTTAAGGCAAAAAGGACAATATGTACGAAATTTTTGTGGCATCTTCATGATTTTAGCCTCTCCTCGCGTATAGAATACCTACATAATTAACCCGAATGGATATTTAAGACTATGTCGCGATCTACCAGAACTTGTGCATTTCTTGAAGGGAGTGTGAGAACATCCCCTTCTTTCATTTCATACGTCCGTCCGTCAATACCCATAAAGGGTTCCATACTGGCAAGTGCTAACACAATATCATATACAAATGAAGCATCAGAGGAACTTTTTATTACTGGTTCCTGATATGCCCCTGCTTCCGCGCGGTCTGACTCCTCCACATTCGCCGGGTCAGATAACGAGATACATGCTCCTGTTTCAGCCTGAATTTTGTGAGTCTGCAAACCCGGACCCGCTCTCCATTCAATGAGAGAAGACCTGCTCTGTCTGATTGCTTCTACGATCCGGTTAAACATCTCCAGTTCAGACGGTATCAGGGCACGAAGTTCCTCGCGTTCAATGTATGATCCTTCAGCCTGGCTAAGCGCGATTCCGACTACCTTGTCAGTCCTGATTTTAAACAGTTCCTCAACAGTTGCCCGAACGCTTGATACTCTCTCAATATGCAGACGCGCCTCATCAGAAAAAGGATCTTCAAGAGTGTAGAGTTCCTGCTGGAACGTCCTGATATTTTCAGCAGTCTTCATGAACAGATCAGGTGATATGAGCGTCAGTTCTCCGCTGTCCCGCTCTTCCAGAAGAATTGTCCGGAGCTCATCAAGAAGCACTCCTTTCTTCACCTCCTATTTCAGCCATTCCCCGACAACAGAGAAATACTCCGACAGCTTCCGGGACTTTTGTCCTGCCTTTGGGGATATCATATTGTGAACCCAGCAGAGAAAGCGAATACTCCCGTTCTGATTCGACGATAACTTCACGTTCCCCAAAAGCGACGGCATCAATGAGCGGATCAAAATCCGGGAGTTCTTTCAAATCCAGAGCGACGACCTTAAATCCTGACTTTGCATGAAGAGAACCCGGGAGACGGATAAGTCTGCGGATGTCTGTTGTCACCGGCTCGTCAGCCTGGACTGCTGCATCTTTGATGTAAGGAAGCAGCTTACTTTCACGTTCTGACGTCAGGGCACCAAGAACAGTTTTGACCGTCTGATCCCGAAGAAGTATTGACGACGGGTCGGTATTGAGTAATACGATGAGTTCCTGGATCATCCCGATAAACCGATCTGCTGTAATCTGACCTACGCCGCGAAGTGCTGACAATTCTGCTTTGGCATCCTTTGCTGATTTTTGTGATAGTCCAACCAGGTAATGGGTGAGAAGAGTGCGATACCGGTCATGCCAGCCGGTCCGGCCCACTTCCCAGTCATGCAGAAGAATAGATGGACTGATCCCGGTTCCACACAGATAATCGACTACCTCTCTTCGCTCCGCTGACTCAAAATCCCGGAAAGCCAGCTCCTGGACATGAATATGATAGCCCCGCCCACCAGAGAAGACTAGTCGTACGGTTCGCATATCTACCCCCAGTTCATTGTCAAGAATAGTAAGCAATTTTTCAGCTTCTTCTTTGATACGCATGAGCATCTCATCATACGATCCTCTCACAATATGATCTGCATCAAGGTCGAATATCAGGTCTGCCCCCAGCCATTCTTTATCGCCCATGGTTGGTGCCTGAGGGATCTGGTAAAAGGCCGTGGAGTAGTACGCATGAGCGGGAACAAGACTTTTTATGTATTCCTGCATCTCTTCCATGGATGAAAACCCAATGTGCCGTCTCATTCTGATATCATCTGGATAATTATCATCAAAAAAGATAAAACCGAACTCACGCTCTTTTACTGCTGAAGGAGCTGATATCCAGGTTTTATTATAATAATCAGTAAACCGCTGTTTGATGAATGTCCGGGTTGCAGGCTTCATGCATTATAATCCCTTAATCATATAGGGGCCTGACCGGATATACCCGAGTTTTTTATAATATGGCCTGACTCCGATTCCGGCCATTATGGCAACCTGCTCATACCCTGCGCATAAAGCCATTTCTTCAGCTTCAGAAAGGAGTTTTTGTCCGTATTTCCGGTGCTGGAGATCTTCCCCTGTCCCTTCCTGTCCGATGGGAACTACCATACCATACACATGAAGCTCCCGGACAAACGCAGAATTTTGAGTTTCAGGTCTCCAGGGGTGTGCAGGAAACCGAAGTCTTGCAAAGCCCACGAGAGAATCATCACTGACATACGAGATAAACCGTTCCTGCCCCTCGCAGCACTCATATGGCATGACCTGTAAAACCGGTTCTGCCTCAGATCTCCGTCTGCCAATCTCCCTGCACCTGATACAGGAGCACCGCTTCCCTCTCTCATCTAACCGGCCCTTCGCAAGTTCCCGAAAGTTAGAATGAGGAGAACCTGCAACAATTTTGTCTGCCGGAATGTCCCGTTGAATGCGTTGGAGCCTGCAATAGGGGGCAATCTCCATCTTTGCATCTGCCACAAGATCTATCAGGGCATCTTCATCATATGGAGCATACTCCCCTGCCTGATAAAGTTCTTCAATCTTTGATCCCGGTGTTACGAGAGTTGGATAGATCTTCAAAAAATCAGGTCTGAACCGGAGGTCGGAAAACAGGTCATGAAACATCTGCCGGTCTGATTCAATTGTACTCCCCGGTAAATTTGGCATCATATGAAATCCTACCTTGAGGCCGGCGTCACGAAGCAGGGTGTTTGCTTCCACTGCATCTGCAACAGTGCACCCTCGCAGATTTCGGGTTAGAATCTCATCTTCAAGGTGCTGCACACCGACTTCCACCTTGGTTACCCCAAGATCGAGCATCCCGTCGATGTGTCCTCTCCTGCACCAGTCAGGCCGTGTCTCAAACGTTATAGCAACACACCTGACCGCAGATGTTTCATTCCGGGCAAATATCTCATCACGGGATTTTTCAGGCAGTTGGTTACCAGGATACTCATTCATTGCCCGTATGCATTCGGTTACAAACCATTCCTGGTAGGAAGATTCACGGGCAGTCATCGTTCCACCCATTACAATAAGCTCAGCTTTGTCCACATGGTGGCCCAGCTGCTCAAACTGCGACAACCGGGCACTGACCTGATCATATGGATCAAAATGGTGGGCAAACGCTCTTCGTGCTGCAGGTTCACCTCCGGTATAACTCTGAGGAGACTGAAACAACGAATCCGGGCCCCCCGGACAGGGAAGACATATCCCATGCGGGCAGGGTGCCGGCGATGTCATCACTGCAACCGGTGCAACTCCTGAAAGTGTCCGTGATGGTTTTACCAAAAGAATGGGGCGGAGCAATGGCCTCTCTTCAGGCGTTGCACAGGAAAGGATATCAGAATTTCTCGGAACAGTCTGAAGCCTGTATTTTTTACAAACAGTTTTCACTGTTCTGCGAAGTTCACACTCACCGGGAGGGGTGGAAAGAATAAGGGAGATAATCTCCCGACACGCGGGCCTGAGATCCATGCAACTAGTTCTCAACAGCTATCTCTGAAGGCGTGGATATTTCATGGGGAAAATTTAGCATCGCCGGCTTGCGACCGATGTGATCAACAATCTCCTGACCGAGAACAAGTATAGCCTCTTTATGAGACTTTTTGTTTTTATGTATGTGCACCGGTGTGATATGCAACGTGTTATACCGCTCCGTTGGGATTTCCTCGCTGGTGATGGTTTCGTAGTACTTCCTGACATGAATAAATAGCATATGTAAATGTAGCAGTTCCTCTTTCTGCACTCTATCACCTAGAACAGTCACTTGCTATCTTCACCCTGACAGGCATATAGGTTATGGGAATATTTTATTAAAGGGAAGTCGCAGAAAGGCGCATAAACCCAAATCTGCTTTTCAATCCCTTTTTTGCCTGCGCACCAAACCTGATTTGAAAAGAATTTTTTCATCACGGAGTATATCGCGGTAAATCTTCTGGAAGTGGAACAATCCTGACAATAATGGGAGATGGACCAGTCCTGCAGGGCACTGATTTTTCTTCCAAAACCTCCGTAATAATATATTTCTGCCCTTCTACAACCCCTGGTGGGTGACATGCCGCAAAAGATTCACATGCTTCATCACATTCAGGAAATCTGGCAACAATAGTCGTGTTTTTCCGGGCTAATTCAGGAGAGAGGCGCATTTCTATCGGAGCCTCAATGACATCTACCGTCACAGCCCCCCCATGATGGACCGGACACGAATGAGAAGCTGCCCGTATTGCAACAACCTCATATCGTCGCCCTGATTCCAGGTTATGGCAGACTCTTGCAATAGTGCAGGATTCACACTGATCAGTTCTGCCAAGGTAGACAAATTGTGCCCCTGGTTTTGCATATACTGACCCGACAATCGTTACCCGATTTTTTTTCTGTTCCATTTCATCAATCCTCGTATAACAAATGAACAAGATGCTCTGCTGATTCCCGTGTGAGTCCCATATCAAGAATGGTATATCGTTCAGGCCTGATATCTCGTGCCTTCATAAGTGCATCAGCAACAATGTCATCAGGAATATTGAGTTCTTTCGGGGTGGTAGGTGCACCAATGCTGGCGAGGGAAGAGCGAATCTCACGCCAGTCACCTCCATGCAGATACATCGTCATAATAGATCCAATGCCACATGCCTCTCCATGGAGTGCAGCCCCCGGCATCAGGCGTTCAAGAGCATGACCAAATTTATGTTCTCCTCCTGAAGCCGGCCTTGATGACCCGGCGATAGCCATTGCAACTCCTGAAGAAACCAGTGCTTTCACTACTATCCAGGCTGCTTCCTCCTGTCCTGGTTTAATGAGGTCCGCATCTTTTACCAGGATTTCAGCAGTCATCTTTGAAAGGGCAATTGCATATTCACTAATCTGCTCGCCACGGAGCCGGTGAGCCAGCTCCCAGTCAAGGATTGCCGTATAATTTGAAATAACGTCTGCACATCCCGATGCCATGAGCCGGTGGGGCGCCTGTGAAATAATCCCGGTATCTGCAACCACTGCCACCGGAGGATGTGCTCCGATTGAAACACTCCCGTTTTCTGCTTGAAATGTTGCACGCCCTGAAATAATTCCATCATGTGAAGCCGCGGTAGGGACACTGATGAATGGTTTCCCCTGATAGTGTGAGACTATCTTGGCGCAATCAATAACCCTCCCCCCGCCAACACCAATAAGGAAATCCGCGGAGGATGAAGCCAGACTACATGCCTCCAGTGTTGAAGCATCCAGTTTTCCAATGACGAACCGTTTGACATCATATTGATCTTTCAGGATATCTGCAACGCTTTCGCCCGCAACTTCCCGGGTCGTCCCGCCGCAGATAATCAGTGCTGAACGTCCTGGTTTGATATCTGCAATGATATCAGGAAGCTGTAATATCGCCTCATGACCAATCAGAACGTCACGTGGAAGCTGGGTCCATCTCGATTTATTGAAGCCGTCTGACTCCAATATCTGTACCAGGTCTGTGCTCATGGAGTTCTCAACACATGATTAGGGAATTCATATACAAATACTACATAGATCCTATCCGTTATGGTCAGCCATATACTTTGGTCGATACCCTGACCTATGCACTCATCTTACTTGCATGTATCTGGCTGATTTACCGATGGTTTGAATCAAATCACGTATCAATCGACAGGCAGTTTGCGTATGCCCTTATCCCCTGGGTGATACTTGGCGGATGTCTCAGGGTCGTTGAAGATACCGGTGTCGTCTCGTCTGGCCTGCACGTGTTCTTTACAACTCCACTTATCTTTTTCCTGATATTTGCCATTGCCATGCCCACCCTTTTTATTACAAGTAAACTGAAAAAGATTGGAAAAATCAGGTCATGGAAAAAGATATTCGGAGGAACCGGACTGGGTCTGACTCTGGTCACCCTCCTGTTTCTGATATGGTTTGGAGTAACAAATGCTCATTTTGATCTTCTTGTAGCGGGGACAATCCTCACGATGGCAACGGGAACCACGATTCTCCTTTATGCCATTATCAGGTACGGGTTTCGCTGGGAGTATATGAAAGACCGGCTCTATCAGATGCTCATTTTCGGGCATATGCTTGATGCCAGCGCGACTTCGTATGGAATTGATCTGCATTCCATTTCGTATAGTGAGCAGCATGTTGTAGGTTCTGCCCTGATTAATCTGACCGGAACAGCCTTTGTCATGTTCCCACTCAAACTTCTCGTGCTTATTCCGGGGATTTATATCCTGGAACTCTACCGCAAAGAAGGTGCGACAGGGATCTGGTATTTAATTCTGCTTGCTATGATTATGGTCGGCCTCGCCCCTGGTATCAGGGATATGATGCGGATGGTGCTATATGTCTGAAACATTAAAAATTTCTCATTACCTGATTATTTCAGGAATTATTCTTATTGCAGGATTTGGGGCAGGATTTGCCTTGTCTGTTGCCGAACCGGAGTTTGGAGAATCACTGCTCAAACTTTTTGAAGAGATGGTAGCCGGTCAGATAATGGATAATGATCCCCCCATGCTTGCACTCCAGCTCTTCCTCAATAACCTTGAAGCATGCGTTGTAATCTTTATCGGAGGAGCGTTTCTTGGAATTATTTCTGTCGCAATCCTCCTGCTGAACGGCGTAATTATTGGTGCAGTCCTTGAAATCCTGAGGGAAGAAGCAGGGTATCTTGCTCTTATTGCGGCAATTGTCCCTCATGGAATATTTGAGCTCCCGGCGGTGATAGCCTCTGGTGCACTCGGACTCATGCTCGGAAGAGCCGTAAAAAATGAATTTGCAGGCGGGGCTGATGCGTCAATCGAGGCCTGGCATCTTGGAAAGTTTTTTTTGAAATACATCATCCCATTCGTTGCTATCGCGGCAATTGTAGAGGCATTTATCACACCAGCCGTCTTACAACTGGTGACATAGGAGCTCATGAATGGAGGAACAGGAAGGAACGCTCCCTCAAAAAGTAGATTTTTCAAGTTGGTACAATGATATTCTCTGGCGTGCAGAGATCATGGATGTACGCTACCCGGTAAAAGGGCTGTACGTATGGTTTCCGTTTGGATTTGGTATCCGGAAACAGGTGTATGGCATCCTTCGGGAATTACTTGACCGTGACCATGAAGAGGCATTGTTTCCGCTTTTGATTCCAGAAACGGAATTTATGAAAGAGGCAGAACATATCAAAGGTTTTGAGGAGGAGGTGTACTGGGTCACCCATGGCGGAACAACACCTCTCGATGTGAAACTTGCCCTTCGTCCGACTAGTGAGACGGCAATCTATCCGATGTATTCACTCTGGGTGAGGTCGCATGCAGATCTTCCCATTAAACTGTACCAGATTGTAAATTCCTTCAGATATGAGACGAAGCATACCCGGCCTCTCATCAGGCTCCGGGAAATTACTTCATTTAAAGAGGCCCATACTGTCCATACTACCTGGGATGAGGCAGAAAGCCAGGTCGAGGACGCTATTGCGAGATACCAGGAGTTCTATACGCGACTCAATATCCCGGTCCTTATCTCAAAAAGACCGGACTGGGATAAATTCCCCGGTGCTGATTACACAATAGCAGTTGATACTATCATGCCTGATGGACGAACACTTCAGATCGGAACTGTTCATCACCTTGGAGATCACTTCTCGAAGACCTACAATATTTGCTATGAAGATACAAAGGGCGAACAGCAGTATTGTTACCAGACCTGTTATGGGATATCAGAGCGATCTATTGCTGCCCTTATCAGTTTGCATGGTGATGACAGAGGCCTTATGCTTCCACCCGAAGTTGCCCCGGTGCAGATAGTTATTGTCCCGATTATCATGAAAAAGCGTGAAGAAGAGGTAAACGAGGCCACTGAACTTCTCATGCAGGAACTGAAAAATGCCGGGTACAGGGTTAAAATTGACAGCCGGGATATCAGGCCTGGTGCAAAATATTACTATTGGGAGATGAGAGGAGTTCCCCTCCGGCTTGAGGTCGGCCCCCGCGACCTTGACAACGCTGTTGTAATGGCTGTCCTCCGCACCGGAGGTAAAGAACCTCTCAAAAGATCTGACATTATTGCTGAAGTGTACCGGAAGATGACAGAGCACACTGCAGTATTACTGGACCGGGCTGTAAACCATATAAAAGAACACCTGTTCATGGTGAGTGATGAATCTGGAGTTTCAGATGCAGTATCAACGGGTGTTGCAGCGGTACACTGGTGTGGAAACCGTGAGTGTGCTGACCGGCTGGAAGAGATATCAGATGCCAGTGTTCTCGGGACTGAAGTGAGAACAGATCTCATCGATAAAGCCGAAGGTAATTGTATTATCTGTGGAAAACCGGGGTCTGTGGTGACCTTGGTCGGCAGATCATATTAATAACCCTTTTATCGTATAGGTCCCTCTCCTGGATAATTGCAGTTTTTTTAGCGCTTCTATAGATTATCATATGATTATTTTGTGAATGGCTCGAGATGTATAACGATCCATCACAAATTTGATTTGAAAATCATCAAACAGTAATTAAGCAAGTGAGCGACAAGAATTGCATATATTGCAAATCGTTCGTTTATTCATTCATGCCAAACAGATACAAATCTGATACATATATGGTGGTTAAATACTGATATCCTATAAGAATGCCGGGGCGATCAGAATATCTCATAAGCAATCCTCAAATTACGACTACAAACATCCAGAATTGCATAATTGTACGCTAAAAACAGCTCAACGTGATTTAGCTGAACTGGCATCGGTTGATATTGTCGAAAAATCAGGAAAAACACGGGGAATATTCTACACCCTGCACGATTCATTATGGACATTACCGGTGTCCGAATGAAAACCAAATGTTTTCAAACTACTTTCCTATCTCTCATAAATTTCATCTCTGGGTTTCAAAAATTGATGATGCGTGCTCAGAGTATTTGGACATCCACACATGCTGGGAGTTCACATAAGGAGAACTCAATATGATGTTAATCGCTGAAATATCGCCATTTGTCCGATTAATTCATCTGGACTATTTCAGACATATTCAGACATTAAGAAAGGGCATATCATGAGACTCGCTCCAGAACTAAAATCTGACATTGACACCCTCTGGGAGCGGTTCTGGTCCGGGCATCAGAGGATAGTATTATGGGAATATTCGAAATATCGATAATCTGGTCGATACTCGATCTATCATTTTCTCTGCTCATGCACGGACCAAAATGTTTGAAAGGGGTATTACATCAGAGGATATA
>Ga0265295_1009373_pt1 | contig 10491 bp, 9 predicted proteins | sample Munlansysbiofilm_FD_192503 | JGI IMG/M metagenome (GOLD analysis project Ga0265295, IMG submission 192503) | Leachate microbial communities from a municipal landfill in Southern Ontario, Canada - Methane capture system biofilm | ecosystem: Engineered > Solid waste > Landfill > Unclassified ... | reverse complement strand
AAACAAAAATGTTGATATGCCGATTATTGATTTAATTTATGATATTGTTTTTAATCAAGCTGATCCGGCTTTATTAACTAAATTTTTAATTAATAAAATATAAAAGGAGAGATGATCGTGAGCGAGTTATTACAAAAAATATATGATTATTCACTAGAAGATATTATGGGTGAACGCTTTGGTCGTTATTCCAAATATATAATTCAAGATCGCGCTATACCGGATGTTAGAGATGGTTTAAAGCCGGTACAACGACGCATTTTATACGCTATGTATAAGGACAAGAATAATTTTGACAAACCTTTTCGAAAGAGCGTTAAAACCGTTGGTAATGTAATTGGTAATTATCATCCCCACGGCGACTCTAGTGTTTATGATGCCATGGTTAGAATGAGTCAAGAATGGAAACAACGTTATCCTAATATAGAGGTTCACGGGAATAATGGTTCAATTGATGGTGACCCACCAGCTGCAATGCGTTATACAGAAGCAAGACTTGCTGAAATTAGTAACGAACTATTAAAGGATATTGAAAAGCGTTGTGTTCCATTTGCACCGAATTTTGATGATACAGATTTAGAGCCAACAGTTTTACCTGCTCGTTTTCCCAACCTATTAATTAATGGTGCAACTGGTATTAGTGCTGGTTATGCCACTAATATTCCGCCTCATAATTTAGGCGAAATAATTGATGCCACGATTTTATTAATTAAAGACCCCGAAACCCCACTAGAAGATTTATATTCTATTGTTCAAGGCCCAGATTTTCCAACGGGAGCTAATGCCGTTGGTGTCGCTGGAATTAGAGAAGCTTACCAAAGTGGAAAAGGTAAATTTATTATTAAAGCTAAAATTGAAGTAACTAAAAAACAAATTATTATTCATGAAATTCCATATGAAGTGAATAAAGCTAATTTAGTTCGTAAAATGGATGAAATTAGAATTGATAAAAAAATAGATGGGATGGCTGAAGTACGCGATGAATCTTCCCGCGAAGGTTTAAGAATTGCTATTGATTTAAAAAAAGATGCTAACAGCGATTTAATTGTCAATTATTTATTAAAAAACACTGATTTACAAGTTAATTATAGTTTTAATATGATTGCCATTGTTAATCGTCGTCCTAAATTATTAGGGTTAAAAGAAATATTAACATCTTATATTCATCATCAAAAAGAAGTAATAATTAATAAAACTATGTTTGATTTGGACCATGCAAAGGCAGAATTACATATTCAAGAGGGTTTAATTAGAGCTTTATCTATTTTAGATGAAGTCATTAAAACCATTCGTTCTAGTCAAAATAAGAGTGATGCGATTAATAATTTAATTAGTAATTATCAATTCAGTGAAAAACAAGCAACAGCTATTGTGATGCTACAACTTTATCGTTTAACAAACACTGATATTGAAGAATTGAGAGAACGGGTAGCGAATTTATTAAAAATTATTGAAGCCTTACAAGCTATTTTAGATAGTGAACAGGTTTTAAAGGAAGTAATGATTAATGACTTAAACAAAATAAAAGATAAATATGCTAATCCTCGTTTAACAAATGTAATTGAAGAAATAGAAGAAATTAAAATTGATACTACTGATTTAATTACTAAAGAAAACGTTATTGTAGTAGTAACGAATGAGGGTTATATCAAACGTGTTAGTGAACGCTCGTATAATGCTACTAATGATGAAACTGGCTTAAAGGAAGGGGATTTTGTTACGGGTTTATATCGTTTAAACACTTTAAACACAATGTTGTTATTTACCAGCTTGGGTAATTATTTATATTTACCAGTTCACGAAATACCTGATTTAAAATTTAAAGATTTAGGCCGTCATATTAGTAACATTATTCCGTTGAAAAATGGTGAAACAATTATTGGCAGTATTCCAGTAATTAATTTTGATGATACTCAAATTTTAACTTATACTAAAGGTGGGATGATTAAGCAAACTAAATTAGCTGATTTTATGGTAACAAGATATTCTAAACCGATGAGTGTTATGAAATTAAAAGCTAATGATGAAATGCAAGGCGTTATTTTTAATCCGATGCATAATTTAATGGTATTTACTAAGGGTGGTTATGGTTTATGGTATCAATTAGATGAAGTACCTGTTACTGGCTTAAAAAGTAGTGGTGTTAAATCAATAAATTTAAAAGATGATGAAGTTATAAAAACTATATCTTTTAATGACTTATCTTATATTACAATCATTACTGATAAAGCTACGGGCAAGCGTATAAAAATCGAAGAATTTAATCAATTAACAAGAGCTAAGCGTGGTGTTCAAGTAATTAGAGAAGTTAAAACTAATCCACATCAAGTTATTAATGCTTTTGCTGATGACTATAAACAATTAATCTATCAGTCTGGAATTAGGTTTAATTCTATCAAGTATAGTGAACTACCATTAACTGATCGCTATTCAACAGGTTCAACTATTACTAAAGAAGTAATTGATAATATTTATATTCCAGTCACTTTAACAGAAGAAATAGAACCGGTAGTTAAAGAGGTAGAGGTTAAACAAGTTGACGAGAGACTGTTAACGATTGATGATTTTTTAGATAGTTTAGATTAAATTTATTATTAATAATAAAGAGTTAGAATTTAACATTCTAACTCTTTATATTTTGCATAATATTCTTCTAATGTTATCTTTTCTTGCCAAATGACTTTGGCAGCATTTTTACCCACATAGCGAATATGCCAGGGTTCAAATTTATAACCAGTAATATCTGTTTTTTCTTCCGGATAGCGAACAATAAATCCATATTTATAACTATTATTTAATATCCATTGATATTCGGGATTTAAACCAAAAGTACTATATTTTTCTCCCTGGCGTTTTAAATCAATAGCAAGTCCGGTTTCGTGTTCACTATGTCGAGGACGTGCTGATCCGATGTCCGCTCTTTCAACACCATAAACTTTTACATAGCCGTTATAAAGTGTAGATTGGATACTCTGGGTTCTAAAAGCCGAAGAAACTTGGATTTTCATCCCATCTTTTAATGATGCTTCCATCATTTGCTCAAAATCATTCATAATAATATCTGCGGCCTTAACCCCAGAAGGGTTATATTTCAAATTAATTACAGAAACCTTTGGTTGATATGCTTTAGGTAATCGATTATATTTATTTATTAATGCATCAATATCGTTTGGATTATTTACTTCCTTGATTATTTCATAAAATTCAATATCACGATTCATATTGACCATCAGTACTATATTTTTTTCATAATTTTTAGCATAATTTTGATAACGTTCTAATTTATTAAAACAAAAATTAGGTGTTGTTAAATATCCAATTAAATTTTCATCATATGGTAATGTCAATAGGGTTTTAATTTCTTCGTCATTTAATTTTTCTTTAATAATTAAAACATCATCTTGTTGATAGCCTAACTTAATTAAAAGATCCAATATAACTGGTTTGGGTTTTATTTGTAATTTTTCTTTATCGTTTAATAAAAAGAAAATCATCCCAATTATCAAGATTAATAAAATTATAATAAAAATGGTTAATAATATTTTTTTCATTATCTCACCCTATAATTAATATAACATATTATATATTTTTATTGTATAATGAAAAAGGTGATAGTGAATGAACAACATTATAATAACGGATTTTGAGGGACCACTTGATTTACTTTTATATTTAATAAAAACTAATGATTTAGATATTTATAATATTAAAATTGAAGAAATTACTAATCAATATTTAGCTTACTTAAAAACAATGGAATCTTTAAATTTAGATATTGCCAGTGAGTATTTAACCATGGCTACCGAATTAATTTTAATTAAGTCGATTAGTTTATTACCTTCGCCACCAGTAATCGAGGTAGAAGAGCCAATTACAGAATTAAAAGACTTACAAGACCGTTTAATAGAATATCAAAAATATAAAGAAGCAACTGTTAAATTGCAAGCCGGCGAAGCAACCCGCAAACAATATATTAGTAAATTACCAGCTTTACTTTCAGAATATACGGATGGGTTTGTTAAATGTAGCGGCGAGGGTGCTGATATTAGTTTATTAACTAATGCTTTTGGTTCTTTATTAGAGCGTCTTAATGAGCGTGCACCTCTCGAAACCAAAATCACGGTTAAAGAATTAACCATTGCTGAACGCCGTTCTTATATTAAAAGCCAGTTAAAAATTAATAAGAGACTTTCATTCGAAGAATTATTTAGTGAAAAAAGCCGTCAGCAAATAGTGATTACTTTTTTAACTATTTTGGAAATGTATAAAAAGCAAGAAATAAAATTAATTCAAACACACAATTTTGATAAAATATTTATAGAGGCGGGTGAGCATAGTGAATAAAATAGCGGTCCTAGAAGGCTTACTATTTATCAATGGCGAAGACGGCGTTGATTTTAAAGAAGCAAGTCATATTTTAAAAATAGACCAAGCTAATTTTAATCAATTAATAATTGATTTAGAAAAAAAATATAGTCTTGATCAAAGTGGCTTAATGTTACTTAAAGTTGGTGGTCGTTATAAACTAACAACTAAACCGGAACACTTAGTCTATTATCAAGAATTTGTTGACAGTGAAGCTAATAAATCACTTTCGCCAGCTGCTTTAGAAACATTAGCTATCATTGCTTATAATGAACCAGTTACTCGTTTAGAAGTAGATAATATTCGTGGCGTAAGTAGTGCTAATATGATTCGTAAATTAGTGAATTTAAATTTTGTTCAAGAAGCGGGTCGTAGTGATCAACCGGGTCGCCCATTTTTATATAAAACAACTAGTTATTTCTTGGATTACTTTAATATTAATCACATTAGTGATTTACCAGCTTTAGATATTAACCATAAAGAAGTAGACACAGATCAGGATTTATATTATACTAAATATCAAGAAGATTAATCTTCTTTTATGCCGGTGTGGTGGAACTGGTAGACGCGCTGGACTCAAAATCCAGTGGTACTTGTACCGTGTCGGTTCGATTCCGACCATCGGCACCAAAAAAATCAACAAGGATAATCTGTCCTTGTTTTTTTTATTTTAAAGTTAAAAATTCAATGGAGATTTCTTCCACGGGTAAAATTAATGCTAACTTTACAGGTAATAATACTGTTGGGACACCTCCGGTATGGGTGGAGCAAGTTATGGTGGAATGGGTGGAAACGGCGTTTTACTAGGTGGCGTAGCTAGCTGTAGTAATAAGCCTTTAACTGGTGGCGCTCTTTATGGCGTGTCGCCAATTGAACCAAGCATGGGTAGTGGTATTAATCAAAATGCTGATGGCACTCAAGTTGCCATGAATGTATTTAGTGGCGGAAACATAAAAATTCAAGCTAAATTATTCTCTAATCAAGGAATTATATCAGCCGATGGACAAAATGCTCCTGGTGGTGTCGGCGTACTTTCATTTATTGAATTAAAATAAACATCCTTTTAAGGATGTTTTTTATTGACATAATTTTAAAATGGTTTAAAATAAGAGCCATTGGAGGAATTTTGCATGCATCATCAATTATTCAAAGGGGATAAACCTTTTACCAAAGAAAAATTAGCTTTAGATACAAGTATAAATAATATGTTAGAAGATTTAGAAATGAGCCCTGATTTTTTGTATAATCTTTTCTTATATCATACTTTAATTAATCAATATCAATTAAAAATTATTGATCCCATAGATTTAGAATCAACTAAGGTTTTATATCAATTACCACTCAAAGATTTAAATTACACATCACTAGCTATTACTATTTTTGATGAACAACAACAAATAGAAGAGAATGCTTATTTAGTGTTTTTTGAACCTAATGACCAATTATTATCAGAACCAATTAGTACGGCTATGATTATTAAAGAATCTGGTTTAGATATCGAAATAATTGGTTCTGGTTTATTTATTGGTAATATGGAAGATATTATTCAAGGAACACTGAATTTTAATATAAATAATCAAGATTATTCAGGTACTGTGAAAATTAAAATAAATCATGCTGAGAAAGATTTTTCTTTTATGTTTGAAACCGTTAATAATATTGATATGGATGTTTTAGAAATATACCCGGGTTTTATGTTTGCAGATATTATGAAGCAAATTAAAGTTGGTGATTTGGTTAGTGCTCAAAACGAAATTGATAAATATGATATTGGTAATTACCCATTTGTTTTAAACAGCTTTTTATCTGAATCGAATACGATTCCCTTTGAATTTCCATTGAAAATAAGCGAAGAATCAAGTTTAATATATTGTGATGCTAAAGGTTATGATCGAAGCGAGTATGCCTCTTTAATGGAGGCCTTAAAATATAATTATAGTTTTTCACTAAAAGATGAATTTTATTCTTTTGCTAATGTACAATTAAAAGTAATTGAAATTTTAACACTTGATGGCCAAGAAATGAAATTATATATGTCTATTTTTACTCCGGCCTATATTCCGGATTTTACAGATGAATCTCATAATGAAGCTATTCGCGAAAAGTTAGTATCCCTTGTTGGAGAACAAGCAACTACCTCAGAAATTTATAATTTGGAACAAGTAAATAATGAATCTCGTATTTTTACTTGCGTTGATGATAAATGGTATTTAGTAGGTGCGGGAACTGGTAATACGTTACTTAATGGTAATGATAATTTAAAAGCGCCTTATGATGGAGCGGCTGGGCTTGTGATTGGTGGCCAAGATTATTATGCTATTTATAATAATCAAGAACTCAAGTTAATTGCTTGCCAACAAGAAGTAATAGATATTTATGATAGTTTTGATATTTTTATTAATTATGATGCTTTATCAAAACAAGAAAAGGTAATTAATAATCACAATGATAATAATTCTAATTTAGAATTAGTTTCAACTGTTGAAATGCCTTCACTTTCATTTCCGTTGGCACTTGATGTTCCAGATTCGGTAACTAAATTACCATATTTGGGTTTGGATAATATCGAAAATAGTTCTGAAGTAACCGCCTTGCATGAATATTTATCAAATGCATATAGTTACTACAAAGATGGCGAATATTATTCACCAGTTTGGATAAAATTAAAAATGATGAGTATTTTAAATCATGCCAATCATCAACCATTTGAAGCCTTTTTAGCAATTTTTTCTCCAATTGTTGCTATTGATGAATTATCAGACGATGATATTGATTTAGAAATGGAAGAATATTATGATGAATATGAAGATGATGCCGAAGGCTTTTATCAAGTCGCAGCTAGATTAATTATTAAAAAGGATAATCAATTTTATATCGTTGGAGTTGGCGATGGAGTAGTTAATAAATATAGTCTAGAATATTATGGTGATGGCGAATGTATTATTGATGATTATCGTTATGATTTCAATTTTACTAGTGATCAATTTTATTTTGTAGAAGAACACGTTAGTCAAAAAGACCGTTTGTTTTATACTCAACCAATTGATGTTGAAATAGACTATCATCAATTACAAGCTAACGAACGCCAACGAGGTCGTAAGAATCAATAACATTTATTTTATATAAATGTTATTTTTTATTGTGATATAATAAAAATATAAAATAGAAAAGGGACATATATATGAGAGAAGAAGTAGTAATTAAAGCCGATAAAGTACGGCGCAATAAAAAAATTGTTAAAATTTCTAAAATTGTCATTGTAACTAGCTTTTTAACATTGTTGGCTGCTTTTCTTTTAGTTAGTTTAATTTATAATGGGGGTAACTTCAGTATTACCCTTGATCGCGATTTATATAAAAAAAATCGAATTATTATTTATGATGACCCAGATTACAAAGTATTTAGAAGTGAGTTAATTGCGCCAATTAGTGGCTCATTTAGTAACACTTCATATAAGTGGTTCCCGAATGATTTAGATAATTATAATGGTTCTCATAATGGTAGAAATTATTTAGCTTATAGTTTCTATATTGAAAATATGGGAGAAGACATAGCTGACTATTGGGCAGAAATTGTTATTGATAATGTGTCGCGTCATTTAGATGAGGCTATTCGAGTTCGAGTTTATCGTAACGGGATACCAACAACTTATGCAGCCCGGGCTGATAATGGCCACCCTGAACCAGGAACAGTAGCTTTTAATAATGATGAATTAGTAATGCGTGAAAACATCAAATCGTTTAAGCCGGGTGATATTAATAAATACACAATTGTTGTTTGGTTAGAGGGAACAGATCCCGAATGTACTGATAATTTAATTGGCGGTGAAATCAAAATGCACATGGCGTTTAATTCAGAAAACATAAAACCTTATAAAAATCAATAAATTTAATCTAAAAATGTATTTCTTATTGACAACATTAATGAATGTGTTACAATTGGATTATAAAAGTATAAATAAAATAAAAGGAGAAAAATATGGCGAGACCAATGACAAGAGAAAACAAAAGACGAGGACGAAAAGTCAGAAATCTGATTTTTGTCACAAGTATTACAGCAATAATTTTAGTTGTTTCAACATACGCATGGTTTGTTGGAATGAGAACGGTAAATGTATCTGATTTTGATGTTGAAATTGCATCTACAGAAAGCTTATTATTATCACTGGATGGATCAACATGGGATAATACCGTTAGTATTTCGCGTGAAACATTAGACAACGTTTCATATGATGGCCATACCAATAGTTGGGGTGGAACTGGATTATTTCCATTATCAACTGTCGGAGCAATGGACACAGCCGCATCAAGAATGACTCTTTATGAGAAAGCAAGTTTAACTACTACACCGGGTGGTTTCCGTTTAATGGCAAGCCGCGTTAAAAATTATGAAACCGGTGCTACTGAACAAGATGGTTATGTAGCTTTTGATTTATTTATTAAAAACTTTTCGGGAACACAATATATTACTGAATTAGAACCACTTGATGAAGAAGCAATATATTTAACAACTGATTCAGCAGTAACGGTTGCATCAGATGGTGTTGCTAATACTGGAATCGAAAACTCTGTAAGAGTGGCATTTGGTCAAGTTGGCCGTGTTGAAGGAACTACTACTACTCCAGCCACCATTACAGGAATTACTTGTACTGATTCAGCTACTGTTACTGGTATTTGTCGTACAGCGCAAATTTGGGAACCAAATGATAAAGCCCACGTTAATAATGCGATTAGTTGGTATGAAGAAGCTTGTAAGGCTCGTATCGCTGCTGATGTAACTGATCCGGCATCATATTCTGGAGCTTGTGGAACCGTTGTTAACGGTACGACATATCCAACATATGCAGTTAGTACTGATATTACTTCAGCAGACCGCGTAGATGTTTATGATGGTGCTGAGTATAATAAATATACTGGCAGTGTTAAATTGCAATCATTTCCATACTTTACTGATTCAATGAAAATGTTAACTGGTACTAATCGTCCAACTTTTATGACATTAGCACCAAATAGTATTACTAAAGTAAGAATATATATTTATATTGAAGGACAAGATGTAGATAACTATGATTTTGCTTCAATTGGTAAGAAAATCACTGTTAAATTTGGATTTACGAAAGAAAGATTTGAAGAAACAGATATTAATTACGATGGTCCTGCAATTGATAAAACAGCCCCAGCAATTACTTTAACTGGAGATAATCCTATGACTGTAGCACTTAATGATCCTTATACTGAGCCGGGAGCAACTGCAACCGATACAGTTGATGGCGATTTAACTGCTCAAATAGTAACAAGCGGAACAGTAGATACTGCAACTGCTGGTACTTATGTAATTTACTACCGAGTTAGTGATGCCGAAGGTAATAGAGCGACTAAAACAAGAACTGTTATAGTTGAATAAAAATATTAAAAGAAGCATAAAAATGCTTCTTTTTTTCTTTTTAATTAAAAAATGATTAATACTTTACATTTTTGTTGACAACTTTCCATTATGTGATACAATTATTTTAGAAAATAGAAAACTAAAAAAAGGAGATAAATAAATGGCAAAAAGAAACTTCAGGCCAAACAAAAGAATAAAAAATCTTATTCTGGTAATGAGTTTGACCGCAATCATTTTAATCGTTTCAACATACGCATGGTTTGTTGGAATGAGAACGGTAAATGTATCTGATTTCGATGTAGAGATTGCAGCTACAGATAGTTTGATGCTATCGTTAGATGGCTCTTCGTGGAGTTCTACGGTAAGTATTAATAAAGACACTATTAATTCAGCATCATATTTAAACAATACTAATCATTGGGGAGATCAAGGTTTATTCCCTGTATCTTCAATCGGAGCAATGGATAGTACTTCTTCAACAATGAAACTATTTGAGAAAGCAAGCTTAACTGCAACACCGGGTGGATATCGCTTAATGGCTAGCCGTGTAAAAAATTATGATGGCAATCCAGAACAAGACGGATATGTGGCTTTTGATTTGTTTGTGAAGAACTTCTCAGGAACACAATATATTAAAGCTTTAGATTTATTAGATGAAGAAGCTATTTATTTAACTAATGATTCATCTGTAACAGTAGCAGCTGATGGTGTTGCTAATACTGGAATCGAAAATTCAGTTCG
>Ga0265295_1009372_pt1 | contig 10495 bp, 19 predicted proteins | sample Munlansysbiofilm_FD_192503 | JGI IMG/M metagenome (GOLD analysis project Ga0265295, IMG submission 192503) | Leachate microbial communities from a municipal landfill in Southern Ontario, Canada - Methane capture system biofilm | ecosystem: Engineered > Solid waste > Landfill > Unclassified ... | reverse complement strand
ATATGACGAATAATCCTGGCGAAGCCACATCGCCGTATACGGATACTCTGCAGATGTCATAAACTGGGTTGCAAGACACCCCTCTATTGGTTCGGCATAGTCAGACTCCACAAACACGAAATCGCAATCGTTTACCTCATCCAGAATCTCCGGGTGACTTGCCAGGTCAGCCTGGTAATAATACCCAAGGCAGTTCTTGTAACACGAATAATTTTCTTTCACGTAATCAAAAAGCGACATTTTATTCCTCCACTCTAGCATAAATCTGCCACCCTCCAAACGCTCACGGTGCGTTTTGTCCTAGACCCGGCATTCCACCGGACAAACCCCTCTGCCCTCATGGTTTTCGACAACGTTGCCCGTGCCATTTTTGGATGCATTGAAAATATCCCCCCCAAGGCGGGATATTTTTCTGGATCTGCGTCTACTGCATCTTTCAACCTGTTGAGTGAAAATATTGTGGCGCCGTCTCTGGCCATCTCAATCTCATCAAGTATCATTTAAACTCATCAGACCCCGGCGCCAGCCAATACGTTGATTTTGGAGTTCTGCGCACATACCCAGCCAAATGTAGGGTTTTTGAAACCGCTGTCCTGATCCGTCGCCTCCCCTCTATCTCCAATGCAGTGAGTTCAGGATATTCGGGCTTCCCCGCGTACTCGAGGAGGTAACGAACAGAAACCCCGGGGGCGGTCCCCCTAATCCGTTCCATCTCTAACAACAGGGCCTCCTGGTTCAATCAGACACCTCCATGGCATCTTCTACCAATTTTGTAGGGCACAGCCCATATGTGTGTCCACCAACCTTCACCAGGAACATCGCACCCAGTTTCGGGTGCTGCACAAACTGCATGGTCATATCAACCGGGGACTTCTTGCCATAATCATTTTTATGGATTTTATAAATCTCGTTGATAAATTTCAAGAACATACGGGCACGATAGGTCTGGTTTACCACAACTTCGTTATTATCAAAAAGATGGGTGATAAACTCATCAGAAAACTCTCCAGCAGCCTTTTCAATGCCATCAATCTTGAAATCCACATTTAAACAGTTCATTCTAACTCCCAGGGCAGATCCACGTATTTCGACGGTTCGTCGTACTTCACACAGTGAAACTCACATTCTTCAAACTCTTCAAAGAACTCTTTCCCACCAAAGAACACTTTTGGATGTTTCACGCTCATCGCGTTCATGTTCTCATCATAATCCACTTCAATGGCTTCGCCGCCCCCTGGAATGACTGGGGATACCCGGTGGTTGTAGTAGTAGCGGCAGTTCGTTTTCTGGCAGTGGTCCCGGTTCTTGTGCCGGTGGTAGGCAGGACACGCAGGGCCAGGTTTCGAACCATGCAATTCAATCTTTTTTGTCATTTCCTACCCCGATAATGCCATGGGCTTCTTCATGCAGTTTCAGGCGACCACGGAGACTCTCATTTGACTGTTTCAATTCATGGTTCAGCACTTCCAGGTGCTCCAGGTGTTTTAACACCGGTAATGGCAACTTCGCAAGCAAATGCCACGCCAGGTCAAAAATTAGGTCTTCATCCAACCCTTCCATAATTTCTGCCACCAAATCGGTTTTACACGACATGTTACCACCGTTTTCGGGGGCACACCAGCAGTTCAGCAGTCTTCTTCCATACATCCTTGCATACCAACATCCCGTCCTTGAACGTCCGGACCTCACATGCATTGCATGCAGACAGGCGCTTTGCACGCCTCTCTTCTGGGCTTATAACTTTTTCATTCCGATTCATAGCCATGGTACACCACCTGTGGGGGGATTTTACTATCATCCCAATTGTGGTTTCTCATGGCATGGCGTTCGGCAAATGCAACCGGGTGTATACGCAGGCATCGTCCAAGAGCATCTGACCAGGCAGCACACCGATGACCACGGATCCGGCACTCATGCGTCTTGTAACCATCTTCAACGCGGTCGTGCTCAATAATCCAGATGTCACCATTCAAACACCCACGGGTGTTATCAAACGGGCACTGTAACGGTCTTATTGGTGTTTTCTCTGCCTCTTCACGCATCATGGCAAGAAACTCCTCAAACCCTTCACATCTATCCCTATCGACTTCAAACTCAACATTTCCCACAGTCCCAACACACTTTCCATTCACTTCAAGTGTGTCACAATCTTTCTCCGTATCTTTTAGTAACCTCTCAAACTGTTGCATGATACCCTGGGGAGTCACAGATGTGCATTTCTCCAGTATCATACCCATACAATCCATACCAGTATACTCCCGCCGCAATAGTGCAGCAACACGGGGATACGACATGTCCACATTATACGTCTTATCTTCCATCATTCATCTCCGCCTTTGATTCCTCAAACATGTCCATGAGCCGTTCAATAAACGCTGACCACGATTCCCGAGGCCGTTTCATTGACTCACCCCGTTTATACACTTCTTCATGCAAATTCACTTGCATGAATACAAATTGTATTCAATGGTATATATTTGTATTTATTTGACCTGAAATTTTAAAATTAAAATTTTTTCAGTGGGGGCTAATGTTTACGAATGTCTATGAGTAAACACCACCCGAAAATAAAAATTTGAAAAATTTTGACTGAGGGCTCACACCCTGCTCTTACAAGACTCGCTGATGCTTCGTGCAATCGGTTGATCGAGCAGGATCACACACGAGCCACGTTTAATTCTTGTATCTTACAGTGATTATCATGAAGACAATGCCAGACCTCAACAAGCCTGCATTCAGAGCAATGCCAAAGGCAGCACAGCGAGTCAAACAACACCTCTGCCCATGCTGTGGCAAGCCAGTGGGGGAGTTCAGAGATGAGTTATCCAAGCGTGAGTATAGCATCAGTGGTATGTGCCAAGCATGCCAGGATTCGGTCTTCGGACTTTCGGAAGAATAGTCTGGAGAAGCACGGGACCGACGATGACTAACCATGTTTTATTCTTTTTTTATCATTCGTGGGTAGTATCTCCATCCCTTCCAGTGGAAATGTAGCCATGTCCAATCATGTCCCCATGCACCCCCAATATTATATGTTGTATTCATCATACGTGCCGCACATACATTAATCATCTATGAATGTATAATGTATGATCTAAGTGATGATCCCCCTCCGTATGGAGGGTGTGTGACACAATAAATGATTAACATATAATCATCACGGCGGCATAATCATCTATTTTATCAATGTATAATCATTGAATCATTAATTCATTGATGTATAATGATTGATTATTAATCATGCAATTCACACTGTGATTTCCAGTGGAAACAAAGGTATATAGGGGTATACTTCCACTGCTACCCGTTAACACGATTGTGACAATTGTTGTTACATACACAACAAAGGCGTTACCACGTTTAATTCTTTTATTTAAACCGAATCTGGGTATATAAACATCGTACACGTCCTAAACCCCAGATTCACAAAGGTAGTGGTTCATCATATCGTATGTTGATCTCGCAGCAATGGTGGTATCATAACATGACAATGTTTATTCAAAGATGAAAAACATGACAGCAATTCGATTAGGGGGCACAATAGCCCTCCCAAACTACAGTAATATCAAAGTAGAGGTTGAAGGCAACAGTTTCAGCCATACCAAGGCATTACTAAGACTGACACTTGAAAACTTGCACAATGAATTCACCGCCATACCCATTGAGGGATGGTGGAGAACCACATTCAACGAGGATTGGTAACATGAACTGCACAGACGACTGGTTATGGGATGGCAGAATGCTGCACATCGACAAACCAATAAAAAGAACAGAATTGCCTGACAGTATCGAAGTCTATGAAAGACTCCTATGGTGGGATAGAAATGACAGAATACTGTGACTGGTGTTTCTGTCGTATGAACTATCGAACTGTCTCTTATGAAGACCTGGCTCGATGCCTTGTAAAAGTATACAAATGCAAAAACTGTGGATATTCAAAGGTGAAGAAATATGAAAACGATTGAATTCATGACAATGTGGGATGTTATGCATCCAGAAGAATCAGAAGATGAAAACGGGTCATTCTGGGATGACCTCGTATGGGCAGACCGGAACATGTTACACTTATCACCCAACTTACAGGTGTAACATGACAAAATTCAAAGAATGGATATGCACAAAATGTTGTTCAGTCCCATGTTATTGCAAAATGGAACTAGGACAAATCCCAACAACATGTGTCCAAGGACTTGAATACGACCATTCTGCAGACTGGAAGACAATAAACAATGAAACAAAAAAGCAAAATTCTCAAAGTGACATGCCCTAAATGCGGTGTGCCAGCACCATGTATAGGCGAAGGGTATGAAGGCAATACCCGGGAACTACAATTTAAGTGCTCATGTAAGTATACCTGGTGGATACCAGCATACTTCATCAGCCAAGGCCGAATAACACCGGTGGTATAATGAAACTAGAATTCAAAATGGCTCTATTAGGAACAATCTTCATGAGTTTCATATGTATGATTGTTTCCTATGGAGCAATGCTGGAAGTAGCGATGATGCACCGAATGGCGGTTGCTGAGCTCTTCCCACTAACCGTTGATGGAACAATGTGTTTAGCAATGTTCATCCGGGTTTACTTCTCAAAAATCGGGAAAGACGTTCGAGCACCCTTGCTGATTATGGGCTTTTTCACGCTCACGAGCATATTCGTAAATGCTGTGGCAGCACGGGACGCACTTGAGATGTTCATATACTCAATTGCACCAATTGGCGTCTTCAGTTGCACGGAATTAAGTGCAATGATTATTGAAAAGAAACCCATCGAAAAGAAATCAAAACCCCGGGGACCAACCCGGTTACCAAATGGACGATTTGCACCAAAGGAAGTGGAATAAATGGTAAGACCAGAACCAATATCACCAGAAAGACCAGAACAGAACGACGAATACAAGTTTGAACTCGTTAAAGCAATGGGTGTCGCAATTGCTGCAATCGCAAAAGAAAAATCAGTGTTTATCACCGACGCAGAAGTCAAAAGAAACACTGACGACTATTGGGAACTCGAAATCAAAGCAGTGGTCCCAAAAGACAAAGATGCAGGTGCTGAATATAACAAAGCACTCCGCAAATACTGGAATGACCACACTGCATGGGAAATCGAAATGTATTGTGAAAAGTTCAACATTACCGAAGAACAATACAAAGAAACGCTTTCTGAATACAACGAATACTGTAAAGAAACCGACTACAGAAACAGGGTAGATAAAATGCGGTTCTATGAATCCAAACACCCAGTTTTTGTAAACTCACCCATCATCGAGGTGGCATAAATGGCTAAATTTACTGCAAATGCATACCATCCAAGAGAAAAGGAATTCATCCCCATGGATGAACTCATTGAAACAACTCGTTTTAACGAACTCACAACAGCAATGAAATTACCTCTCTACCAACAGCACATAGATGAAGACCAAAGAACCTATTACGACCAAAGCAAGTGGTCTTCTATCATATGCCAGGGACAAGAAGTCAATTCAGTAGGACCGCATTACGATTTAATACAACACCAGGATGCATTCGTCCAGGTAATTGATACCCTAAATAAAGCAGGAATCAACATGCAAGGTCGTGTAAATGACTATGGCAAAGTAGCCTGGATGGATATGGTATTTGAGAACCTGAAAATCCAGGATCCAAGTGGGTCAGACATCAACCTCGGGTATTCTGTTCGAAGTGGATATGCATACCATGGATTGAACTTGCTACCATACGCAGTAAGAGGCATCTGCAGTAACGGATGTATCTTCAACCAGACTCCCAAACTCCAGGGACTCATGGACCCAATCAACGTGTCCCATGTTGGTGATGCAGCAAGACGCCTTGTAACAAAAATGCAAGGACTACTGCAAGACACAATCAAAGTAAAAGGGGTGTTTCTTGAAATCTTCAACCGTGCAAATGGAGAAGTATTCAGATTCAGTTCTGAAAAAGAACTTGAATTAACTATTGCAAGTTATGGAATCAGTGAGAAACAAGTAAAACAAGCACTGAACAAAGGAACCATCGACCTTGAAAACTGCAGCAGATACGAATTGTATAACTGTTTAACAGAATATGCAACATGGGCATCATTATCACCAGGTCTCTACGAATCTATCCAGACTGCTGGAAACAAACTCTTAAATGAGAGTTACGAACACACAATCGGAAGAATTGAACAAACAGCACAGGTAGCATAAAAATGCAAGACATAACCCCACTCACACTTTGGACACAACATCCTATGTCCAAGGGAGGAAAAATGAGTGGTATGTGGTCATGGGGAAACACATCCCCGCTTGCTAATGAATTCTGCATGAACAAATGCAGTTTTACCAATCACTGCTATGCAAAACGATTGGTAATGGTAAGACCAAACGTTCACAAAGCATACCAAAGAAATGCAGAATTACTTGCAAAACAACTACCAGAATCTTTACTCAGTTGGGCTCCACTCGGATCCCATAGAATCCAGGCATTCGGTGAACTTCTTAATGACGCCCACTGGAGAAATTGTGTATTACTTGCAACACTCAACCCACAATCAAAGTTTACCATCTGGACCAAACGATGGGACATAATTGAGCAATCAAAGTGGGTTACTCCAGAAAACTTACAAGTGATTGTAAGTGGCGATTATTTGAGCAATGATCTAAAATCGAATATTTACCCGACGTTTTTAGTGAGCAAAGAAGAACCTGAAATAAAACATGTGAAATGTATCGGGAAGTGTATAAACTGTCAATACTGCTACGGGTGGAGCAGAAATGCCGGTTTAGCCCCCGAAGTTCCAATATGGGAGACACCGCGTTAAACATTGCAATCAACATTTTAATTCAAATTGGAACCATATACTTCATACTATGGTTCTTCTGGAAAATTGCCCGGATCTTCTGGGCATAAATTTTTAATTCTTAACAACTAATCAAAAGGTGATAAAAAATGGCAAAAGTTGTATTACAGTCAGTCGGAGATGACGTAGTTGCCTTTGGCGACCAGGCATATTGGGTCGCAGAGAATGTAAAGAGATTTCTGAACAACTTCCAACCAGGTATGGAAGTAGAAGTTACCGTAAAAGAAATCAACGGACAACCAATGGTAACATTCCTGAAAAAGAGTGGATTTGCACCTGGAGGAGCACCACAACAACCATATCAGAAACCATACCAAGCTCCACCACAACAGCAATACCAGGCACCAACACAGCAATATACACCACCAATGGCCCCACCAAGACCACCAATACCAACAATGCCATCAATCGACATTGACAAACTGGCAGACGCAATCTACGCACTCGTTGCAGTAGAAATAATCAAATCAGGCGGTGGAATCGAACCAAGCCTGGTAGACAGTATTGTCAAAGTCCTAGCCGGAAAGGCGTAACCTCGTTTAATTCTTTTTTTTTATTTTTAGGACCAGGGAGTAGTATATCCCTGTCCAGACCGGGTGTTAAAATGTTTATATGTGAAAACTGCATGGAAGAATTTGATGATGATGAAATGTCTGAAGACTGGAACATCTGTAAACATTGTTACGAAGAAGAAGAAGTTGCAACATTGCTTGCAATAGAAATCATCTGAAGGCACTTCTATTACAGAATCTTTTTCAAGACAACAAACGTATCGACACCAGAACAAAATGCAATACAAGTGCCTCTATGGCAACCTGATGAAAGGTGATAAAAATGGCATCGACTGTTCAGTTATGGAAACAAAATTTAGAATCACAACACAAAGGCGAATTAATCGTTCTAAAAGCAGAGTATCCAAAAAAGTCAAATCTGACCATCAACATCAACAACACCGCGCCCGAACTCTTTGACGCGATTGTAGCAGACCCAATGATGGCTGAAAATGCGCTTTACTCTGCTATCATGGAAGGGAAGTATATCCCTGCCTGGAACGGGTCCAAGCATACCATCAACATCAGATTCATAGGGTTCCCACACCGAATCAAAGTTTCTGATCTTAATTCTAAAAACCTTGAAAAGTTTACCAGTCTCCGGGTAGTTGTCAAAAAAGTGACAACAGTAAAACCAAGACTGGTTTATGCAGCGTTCAAATGCAATGCCTGTAAAGAAAAAGTGGTATATGTCCCTGTTGAGGAGGATGATGTTATTCCCCCGCAGGAAAAGTGTCTATGTGGTGGCAGGTCATGGAGATTCATGCTGAAAACATCCATCAAGAAAGACTACCAGACTATCCAGGTCCAAGACCCGGCAGAAGATGGTGCAGGAACAAAATCACAGACCCTGACTGTCAAACTCCTTGATGACCTGACAGGCAAAGTACAACCAGGGAATATCATCGTCATCAATGGTATCTACCGGGGCCAGCAGAAGAAACAATCTGCAACTCTTGAGACATACCTGGATGCAAAATCAGTTGAGATAACGAACAAAGATTTTACCAAGATTGAAATCAGCGAGGAAGAAATCCATGAGTTCGAAGAACTTGCCAAAAATCCGGAGATATATGGAATGTTATGGTCTTCTGTCGGTTCCGTGGTCAAAGGATGGGAAGCAGTCAAGCAAGCGATATTACTGCAGTTACTTGGAGGCGTCGAGAAAATCAACGACGATGGCGACCGCTTTAGACCAGATTTTCATATCCTGCTCTGTGGAGATCCATCCGTTGCAAAGTCCAAAATTCTCCGATCTGCCTACAACCTATGCCCCAGAGGTGTTTATGCATCTGGAAAGGCTACATCTGCTGCTGGGCTCACAGCGGCAGCAAACAAGGGGACTGACGGCTCCTGGGAACTCGAAGCCGGTGCAGCAGTCCTTGCAGACAAGGGGGTGCTGATAATTGATGAACTTGACAAAGTAGACAAAGAAGCAGTCTCATCTCTCCATGAAATCCTAGAAGAGCAAGTTCTCCATGTGAACAAGGCTGGCATCAGCGCTGACCTGGCAACACGAGAGTCGTGTCTTGCAGCATGCAATCCAAAAAGGTCGCGATTCGATAAAAACATGGACCTGGCATCACAAGTGTCATTTGCTCCATCTCTTCTATCAAGATTCGGACTCATCTTCCTCATGACAGATGAACCAAATGCAAAGAAAGACCGGGAAATTGCAAAGCACATCATCAACTCACACCGGGGGAAAACACCTGAAAAACCGATAACTGTTGATACACTCCGAAAATACATCGCCCATGCAAAGCAATCATGTGACCCGGAAATCACCGATGAAGCAGCCCAGATGTATGAAGACTACTATGCAAAGATTCGTGCAATGACACAGACGGCTATCCCTATCACACCCAGGCAGATTGAAGACATCATCAGAATGTCTGAAGCCAGTGCAAAAACCAGGCTGTCGCCAATTGTTGAAGCCATCGATGTCACAAGGGCAATCTGGGTATATGAAGAAGCAATGAGAATCACCGCGACCAACCCAGTCACCGGGGAAATCGATGCTGACAAAATGTCTGGTGATATGTCAACAAGTGCAAGAGACGGGCTTTCAAAAGTGAAAGAAGTCAGAGCAAAGATGTTCGAAACAAATGAGAAGTGGCCATCCAGAGTGGACCTGGTCACCGCATGTGTCAATGAAGGCATGACCCGAGACTCTGCATCATACCTCGTCGGACAGGTATGGAAGGAGATGGGACTGAATGCATATTAGACCAACCCCATTCAATTGCGCTGCCTCCGGCTGTGACGGGTTTGTGAGGAGGTTGTGGCAGGGTGGGTGGATAATAGACGTATGCGGGGATTGTGCTCTCCGTATCAACTCCCTTGTTTCCTGCCCGCGTGCCGACCCATACCCGGACCCGAAACCAGTCAAAAAACATGGTCCCAGTCAAAGGAAGCACAGAAACGCGAAATACTGAAATCAAAGATGATGCAGGCAGCAAAAAAAGAAAGTTACCAGGCAAAAATAACCAGACTAAAAAAGGAGTATAAAAAATGATTGAATTTGCAGTAGATGCACAGATGTATCACAATATCGATGACATCATCAAACAGATGCTCGAAAATCGCAAAGTAATGGTCATATGCAAAAATTACGAGGAAGTCACATATGAATGCAACAAAGCAATCACAAAAATTCACGGTGTGAACGGGGTGAAATACCACCAAAACATCCCTATGATCGACGGGGTATTCGGGCATATCAGATTTGAAGAGATATGCAACGCCGAGATACTACTCCGGGGATTAGAAAATGTCAAAGTGTTCTTTACACCAGACGGATTCGAAAACAGCACAATTTCCCTGTTAATGCGGGTAAACATCGCAGCAAGAGGATCAAATTAAACAAAACCAATTAAAATTTGTAGTTTGAAAACCAAATGTATTGCAAAATCTATATAGATTTTACAAAATCTCTATAGATCTATATAGAACGATGTAAATCTATATAGATTTCCCACGCGGCTATGATAATAATAATGATTAAATATGATTGATCATAATGATCTTAGTAGGGGCCCACACCCGGACAAGCCCGGGACAACACCACCCCAGCACCCGACGGGTGCATCCCCACTCACAAC
>Ga0265295_1009371_pt1 | contig 10497 bp, 8 predicted proteins | sample Munlansysbiofilm_FD_192503 | JGI IMG/M metagenome (GOLD analysis project Ga0265295, IMG submission 192503) | Leachate microbial communities from a municipal landfill in Southern Ontario, Canada - Methane capture system biofilm | ecosystem: Engineered > Solid waste > Landfill > Unclassified ... | reverse complement strand
ATTTGTATTAAGCATGTTTTCCTCTAATTCTTTACGGAACATCTCAAAATCTATAACACCATTTAGTTTTTCTAATGGATTACCTAAAGAAGATAGTTTCTCTGATATCGCTTCTTGGTCGAACAAACCTATATTTCCTGTTGTTTTATACTTATATTTTGACATAGTTATATATTTCACACAAAGATACAACTATTTATTTGATTGTCAAAGTGGTAATTATTAGAAGTGCCCATATTTTATCCCAAAAAAACGAATAAGTAAACTTATTTCCGAACTTAAAATAGGTTATTGGTTTTAATCTGTTTTATTAGTATTTGATGAGGTTTGATAATATAATTTGTCTTCTTTTATTATCCTCCATTTCTTTAATAGTTTTGTGTTTAGTTCGGAGTCTTTGGGGTTATTGATTATTTCCCATGATAAGAGCTTGCAATTGTTGTCAATTCTTACTATTTTTTCTTTTGATTCTGCTATTCTTTGAATTGATTTTCTTTCGCAATCGTTTTTATCAAATTTTGCTTTGTCTGCATTTGTGAAAATAAATAGAACTAATATTATTAAAGGGGTATACCAGTATTTTTGCCTTATTGGATAATGTCTTAAAATGAAAATTGTGGTTTTGGCAAAGATAAATACAAGGCTGATTGTTATTGGTAGAATTGTATCATATCTAAGTATATTTGGTCTATAGTCTCTATATCCTCCAAAAGGAAGAAGTAGTATGTAAATCAAAGCAAAGAGACCAATCCACTTGAAAAGTTTTAATATGGTTTTACCCTCTGGAGTATTAATCTTATAACGAATAATTAATGAATTAATAGCTAATATTAAGAGTAAGATAGGGAAGCCTAATTTTTGGGTTAGAAGATAATAAATACCTATTGGTAGTCTTAAATACAAATCCCAAAGAGGCATTTCATTGCCAACATTTAGGGAATTATATCTTCCAAGTAATAATGAATACAAAGAAAAAACACATATAGGGATTAAATAAAACAAAACATCCTTTGGAATCCTTTTAATCAGAAGTATTAGCTTAGTATATCTGTTTTTAATCTCTAAATTCTTATAAGTCTTGAAATAAATAAATATAAATACTAATAGACTTATTACTAAAGATATTCCAGGGTTTAAGGGTCCGCTCAAACTTGAGATTAAAGCTAAGGGAATCCATAAATACTTTAAATATTTCATTGCTTTAAATTCCACTCCATTAATATATTTAAAATAGAGAGGCATAAAATAAAGAATAATTAAGATTATAGGCATTGCATAGAAAAAAGTGTAGGTAGAGGAATGGTCGATTATTCCCATATATGTACTATAACCGTTTGTTTGGAATAAAGGTGTGATTAGAAATGCAGATAATAGGAAGTCAAATCTAAAAATCCGTCCAGAAATTAAAAAGGATAGCAGGAATATAATACTAATCTGTACTATTGTCTTAGCGATTGCACATGATAAATAAGCACTATCGATTGGGCTTGCGAAATTTTGAAGGTAAATAGGTAGGGTATTGAAATAATGATAAAAAGTCCAATGAGAGAAAAACCTATTAGGGTTGGGGTAGGTTGTGTTTTCTGTAAATATTTTTATCCCCAGAGGATTATCTAATATAGGTATAACATCATGATTAGGGACAATACCTCCGGACATATCTCCATCAAATGGAGTATTATAATGTTGGATAAACGAAAATCCAATATCCCCAAGTAATAAGGCTGATAATAATAAAATTAAAATCTTTTTAATCATATTCCTTTTGTAAATTATGGCAAAGATACGTATAAAATATTTTTTCCCTCAAACAAAACTTACTCAAATTCGTTTATCCTATTAGTAAAATCAAATAAACTAAAACTATTATGATGAAAATTGGTGATAAGGCTCCAGATTTATTGGGGCTAAATGAAGAGGGTAGGGAGGTTAGGCTCTCTGATTATAAGGATAAGAAGATTGCTCTTTATTTTTACCCAAAAGATAATACTTCGGGTTGCACTGCTCAGGCCTGCAGTTTCAGAGATTCTTATAATGATTTATTAGATAAGGGTTTTGAGGTGATTGGGGTTAGCGTAGATAATGAAAAATCTCATCAAAAGTTTAAAGAGAAAAATAATCTCCCATTTACTCTTATTGCAGATACTGATAAGACGCTTGTAGTAAAGTTTGGGGTATGGCAGGAGAAGAAAATGTATGGTAAAGCCTATATGGGTACGGTTAGAACTACATTTATAATTAATCCAAAAGGGATAATTGAAGATATAATTTCAGGAAAAGAGGTTAAGACCAAAGAACATGGTTTCCAAATCCTCAATCTATCAAATTAGAATCAAGAATAAATCTAATAGAATCAAAGAAAAAAGAATTTTTCCTTGATATAAATTCGAAACAACCGCATTGTTTTGCCCAAACAATGCCATTGTTTCCACCAAACAATGCGGTTGTTTTACCCAAACAATGGCATTGTTTGAGATTTTTATCAAGGGAAAAAAGTATAAAGTCTAATTAAATTGCTATAATACTTGATTTTATTCTATTGAATTGTTAAAGCAAATCTACTTAAAAAGGATATAAAAACTCTTTTTACTGAAGAATAAGTTTATTATTGTGATTGATGTTTGAGTTAAGAATATTAATTGAATAAACTCCCTTTCCAAATCCACTTAAATCAATATCTATTAAATTATTGCCTTGCTTTATCTCGTGTTTTTGTATAAGTCTTCCAAATATATCATAAATAAACATATCAGCATTAGAGTTTAAGCCTTCAACTTCTAATTTAGCCTTTCCATTTGTTGGATTCGGGTAAAGCTTTGTGGAAATAATATTATGAGAAACGCTTTCTAAGCTAACATCACATTGAATATTTATAAAATCATTCCACAGGGTATCGTCATTATAAGCATTAATCGAAGCACAAGGGACAAAAACAGGAATAGAATCATTAACCCTATTAAAAGTATTATAGTTTATTTCAGGAGGATTAACTGCTTTGCAAGTAAATGAGGTTAAGCCTGTGCAAATATAAAAGGCGTAATCTCCAATAAAGGTAACTGAACTTGGGATTATTATAGAGCTTAAGCTTGTACAAACAGAAAAAGCACTTCTACCAATAGAATCAATAGAATTTGGAATAATAACTGAGGTTAAACCCTCACATCCAGAAAAACAGGCTTGACTAATTGATGTAATTGAGCTTGGAATTTCGATTGAACTTAAACCAGAACAGCCATAAAAAGCATTTTCGCCAATAGAGGTAACAGAGTTTGTGATAATAACAGAGGTCAAATTAATACAATTAATAAAAGCATATTCACAAATATGATTGACTGAGTTGGGTATAATTAAATCTCCAGTCTTTCCAGTTGGGAAAGCAATTAAACTATCTTTGTTTTTATTAAATAGAATACCATCATCGGAGGAATAATACAAATTATCTTCACTTACATCTATCGTTAATAATTCTTTGCAATATATAAATGGTAAACGCCCAATTCTAATAACAGAGTTTGGGATTGTAATTGAACTTAATCCTCCGCAATAACCAAAAGCTTGCTCCCCAATACTCGTAACAGTGTTTGGAATAGTTATTGAGCTTAAGTTTGGGCAATATGAAAAAGCGCATTTTCCAATAGTAGTTACAGTATTAGGAATGATAAACCCTACTGTTTTCCCTCCGGGATAAGCAAATATTGTATCTGCATTCTTGCTATATAAAACTCCATCCATAGAAGAAAAACGCAAATTTTCTTCATTGACTATTATATCTGTAAGACCTGAACAATTTTGAAAAGCAGTATAACCTATAGCAAATATAGTTTTTGGAATAGTGATTGAGCTTAAGCTTGGATTGTATGAAAATGCAGCATGACTTATGGATATTACTTTAAGATATACTCCATTATAAAGAACAGAATCAGGAATAGAGATATCTCCTGAGTATTCATTGCTTTTACATTCAGAACTATACCATCGATATGTTACTTCAGCACTATATGTTGAATCAAAATACAATAGATTATAATAAATACTATCTCCATTATTCAAAGCGATAAAATCATGTGCCTTGGCTTTTAGGCTTGAAGCTATTATAATAGCAAATAAAATTAATATTGATTTCTTCATGATGTATTGGTTTTGGTTAATATCAAAGGCAAAGTTACTGCTTTTTTGTTGTATATTTGCATTCTGAATTTTAAAAATTGATATAATGAGAACTTTAGTAAAGAATATAAAAGAATTAGTTCAAGTTGAAGATAATCCTTGCCTTATGGTAAAGGGGAAGGATATGGAAAACGTTGAAACTATCAAGGATGCTTATCTTATTATTAAGGATGATAAGTTTGAGGATTATGGTAAGATGAAGGATTTAAAGGAGGGTGAGAATGAGTTTGAAACTGTAATTGATGCAAAGGATAGATTGGTATTGCCTTCTTTCTGCGATTCTCATACTCATTTGGTTTATGCTGGCAGTAGGGAGATAGAATATATAGATAAAATCAAAGGATTGTCTTACGAAGAGATTGCAAAGAGAGGAGGAGGGATATTAAATTCTGCTGAAAGGTTAAAGAATAGCTCTGAGGAGGATTTATTCCAAGATGCTCAAAAACGTTTGGACGAAATTATTAGAATGGGTACAGGTGCTGTTGAAATAAAGTCTGGTTATGGGCTTAGCACCGAGGCAGAGATTAAGATGCTTAGGGTAATTAAAAGATTAAAAGAGCTTTCTCCACTAAAGATTAAGTCAAACTTTTTAGGAGCTCATGCCTTCCCAATGGAATATCGTTCCAATCCTGATAAATATGTGGATTTGATAGTAAACGAGATGATACCATTAATCGCAAAAGAAGACTTAGCTGATTTTATTGATGTGTTTTGCGATAAAGGTTTCTTTACTGTTGAGCAAACCGATAGAATACTAACCAAGGGTAGGGAGTTTGGAATGATACCTAAGATACATGCAAATGAATTGGATTATTCTGGAGGAGTTGAGATAGCTGTTAAGCATGAGGCTCTTTCTTGCGACCATTTAGAATATGTAGGAGAGAAGGAAATTGAGGCTTTATTAGGTTCAAAGACAATGCCTACAGTATTGCCCGGAGCAGCTTTCTTCTTAAATATGGTTTATTCTCCAGTAAGAGAAATGATGAATGCAGGATTACCCGTAGCTTTAGCCTCTGACTTTAATCCTGGCTCTTCCCCAAGCGGAAATATGCAAATGATTTTGAGTTTTGCTTGTGTAAATTACAAAATGACGCCTCAGGAAGCAATAAATGCAACAACAATCAACTCTGCTTACGCTATGGGAATTTCAAATACTCATGGCTCTATTTCAAAAGGCAAAATAGCCAATTTCTATATTACTAAAGATATCCCAAATATTGAGTATATACCTTATTATTATGGTACAAATAAGGTTGATAGGGTATTCCTAAATGGGAAAGAATACAAATAGAATTGAATATAAAATAATATATTTCATATTAATACCTTGCTTGATAAGGAAGTTTAAAAAGTTTGCAGGTTCTGATTTTTTAGTATCTTTGCAAATTGTATAATAGGTCATAATTATTAACTAATTTAGAAACAATGAGTTTTAAAATCGTAGTTTTAGCAAAGCAAGTTCCTGACACAAGAAATGTGGGGAAGGATGCGATGAAAGCAGACGGAACCGTTAATCGAGCTGCTTTGCCTGCTATTTTTAACCCAGAAGATTTGAATGCTTTAGAAATGGCATTACATATCAAGGATAATCTTAAGGATGCAACAGTAACAATTATTACTATGGGTCCATCGCGTGCAGCGGAAATCGTTAGAGAATCTATGTATAGAGGAGCTGATAATGGTTTTGTAGTATCGGATAGAAAGGTTGCAGGGTCAGATACCTTAGCTACATCTTACACTATTAGTCAAGCCATTAAAAAACTTGGAAAAGTTGATTTAGTTCTTGCAGGTCGTCAAGCAATTGATGGAGATACAGCTCAGGTTGGTCCTCAAACTGCAGAGAAATTAGAGATTCCTCAAATCACTTATGCAGAAGAAGTAGTTTCTGTGAATAATAAGAAGATTCAAATTAAAAGAAGATTAGAAAGAGGCGTTGAGATTGTAGAATCTTCTTACCCTTGCTTATTAACTGTACATGGTTCAGCAAAAGAATGTCGTTCTCGTAATGCAAAACGTTTAATGAAGTTTAAACTTGCTAAAAGTGGATCAGAACTTCAAGAGCTTGGTCTTGACTATACTTCAATTTGGAATGAAAAACCATATCTGAAAATTGAAGAATGGTCTGCTGCAGATATTTTAGCAGAAGATAATAGATTAGGTTTAGGAGGTTCTCCTACTAAGGTAAAGAAGATTGAGAATGTTGTATTAACTCAGAAAGAATCAAAGGTTCTTACATCCACAGATGAAGATATCAATACTTTAATGAAGGAATTGATTTCATCACATATTTTGGGTTAGTCATTTATTTACTAATTAATTAAACGAGAAAAAAGAATATGAATAATATATTTGTATATTGCGAGGTTACCGAAGAAAGAACAATTGCAGACGTTAGTTTGGAATTATGTTCAAAAGGTAGAAAACTTGCAAACGAATTAGGAGTAAAATTAGAGGCTATAGTTTGTGGTGATGAAATTAAGAATTTGGAAGAAATGCTTTATCCTTATGGAGTTGATATTATCAATTACGCTAAAGATTCAAGACTTTTCCCATACCAAACTCTTCCTCATTTCTCTATAGTTACTAAATTATTTGAAGAAAAGAAACCAGAGATAGCATTATTTGGAGCAAGTTCTGTTGGTAGAGATTTAGCACCAAGAATTGCTTCTTATCTAAGAACAGGTCTTACTGCAGATTGTACAACTTTGGAAATAGGAGACCACACAGAAAACAAAACTGGAAAAGAATATAAAAACCTTTTATATCAAATTCGTCCAGCTTTTGGTGGTAATATTATTGCTACAATTATCAATCCTGATAATCGCCCTCAAATGGCAACAGTTAGAGAGGGAGTAATGAAAAAGGAAATTTATAACTCGAACCATAAAGGAAGTATTAATCTTTTAAAGGTTGAGAGTTATGTGAAGAATGATGATTTCTGTATTAAAGTATTAGATCGTCATATCGAATCTCAAAAGATTAATATAAAAGGAGCTCAAATAATTGTTTGTGGGGGTTACGGAATGGGATCTAAAGAGAACTTCAAACTATTACATGAATTAGCAGCAGTAATTCAAGGAGAAGTTGGATGTACACGTGCAGCATCAGATGCTGATATGTGTGAACACGAACGCCAAATTGGTCAAACTGGAGTAACAGTAAGACCTAAGTTATATATTGCATTTGGAGTTTCTGGAGCAATCCAACATCGTGCAGGTATGCAAGAAAGTTCTAAGATTATCTCTGTAAATACTGACCCTAAAGCTCCAATCAATTCAATAGCTGATTACACTATTATTGGAGATGCTATGGAAGTATTACCAAAGATGATAAAGTATTACAAAGCTAATACTAAGTAATTATTTATTCACAAGTATAATAATAGATTATATATGGCAAATTTTTTCACAGATAATGAGAGTTTAAAATTCCATCTTAATCATGAGATGATGGAAGAAATCGTAAAGCTAAAGGAAAGAGATTATGCAGATGCAGGAAAATACGATTATGCTCCAGTAGACTATGAAGATGCAATTGATAGCTACGAAAAAGTTTTAGAAATAGTAGGGGAAATTACAGGAGAGGTTTTAGCACCAAATGCTGAACAAGTTGATAAAGAAGGTCCTCAGGTTATTAATAATGAAATTGTTTATGCAAAAGGAACTCAAGAAAATCATGAAGCCTTAAGAGATGCAGGTCTTTATGGAATGAGTCTTCCAAGAGAGTTTGGAGGTTTGAATTTCTCTTATGTTCCTTATGTTATGGCAGCAGAAATTGTTTCAAGAGGTGATTGTGGTTTTGCAAATATTTGGGGATTACAAGACTGTGCTGAAACAATTTATGAATTTGGTTCTGACGAAATCAAGAAAGAATTCCTTCCAAGAATTAATCTTGGAGATACATGTTCAATGGACTTAACAGAACCTGATGCAGGCTCAGACCTTCAAGCTGTTCAGCTTAAGGCAACTTGGGATGAAAAAGGAAATGTTTGGAGATTGAACGGAGTTAAGCGTTTTATTACCAATGGAGATGCTGATATCAAATTAGTACTTGCTCGTAGTGAGGAAGGAACTACTGATGGTAGGGGTCTTTCTTATTTTGTTTATGATAGAGATGATAGTGCAGTTACTATTAGACGTATTGAGAACAAATTAGGTATTAAAGGTTCTCCAACAGCTGAATTAGTATTCAATAATGCTCCTGCAAAACTTGTGGGAGACAGGAAATTAGGTCTTATAAAATATGTAATGTCTCTAATGAATGGAGCTCGTTTGGGTGTAGGTGCTCAAAGCGTTGGTCTTTCTGAGGCTGCATATCGCGAAGCTTTGGCTTATGCTCATGATAGAGAGCAATTTGGTAAGAGTATTATTAAATTCCCTGGAGTTTATGAAATGCTTGCAAATATGAGAGCCAAGACAGATGCAATACGTTCTATATTATATGAAACAGCTCGTTTTGTAGATATATATAAGGTATTGGAAGATATGGAAAAGACTCGCAAGCTTCTTCCAGAAGAAAAACAAAAGCTTAAAACTTACCAAAGACTTGCTGATATTTTCACTCCAATGCTTAAACTTTTCTCTTCAGAGTATGCTAACCAAATAACCTATGACGCAATTCAGGTTCACGGTGGCTCGGGCTTTATGAAGGATTATGCAGTTGAGAGAATGTATAGAGATGCTCGTATACTTACAATTTACGAAGGAACATCACAATTACAAGTTGTGGCTGCAATTCGTGGAGTAATCAATAATGGTTACCTAAATAGAATTAAGGAATATGAAGCTATGGAGGTTAAACCAGAATTCTCCACAATGAGAAGAGTTCTTTTAGAAATGAAAGAACGTTTTGAAGAAACTTTAGATAGGGCTCTTTACTATGGTTCTACATCAGAGTTTTTTGATTTTAATTCTCGTCGTCTTGTAGAGATGTGTGGATATATTATATTAGGACATTTACTTGTAATTGATGCAAATAAATGTGCAGCATTTACCAATTCTGCTGAGCTAATGATTCGTATGGGTCAGGCAAAGGTAGAAGAGGCAGCAACCTTTATACTAAATTTCGAAGAATCAGCAATCGCTAAATATAAGGTTAATCAAGAACAACCTTCTTGCGAAGAATAAGTTTATATTAATACTTAATCCAATAAAATATGCTTATAGGTTAATTCTTATAAGCATATTTTTTTTATTATAGATTTGGAAAAACATAAGTAGAAATCTGAATTAAAATTTATCGCATTTAATTCTATTTCTAAAGAAATCTATCTTGGAAGTTATCGTTAGACCAAAGAATTGGTAAAGGTCGTTTTTCTGAGGATTTCCCCTCATTTCTCCTGCGTTATTATAATATCCGTTAATTATCTCGTTGCTTCTATCACTTGCTGCAGCAGATAATTCGTTTGAGAATAAGGTTAAATCATCTCTATCCACATAGTTCTTGCTTACATCGTCAATATAGTCGGTAAAGGTCAGCCTAAGCCCCCAATCAAGCCCAATACATATATAACTATTTAAGCTAAATTTTACTCCAAGCCCAAAAGGAATAGATATTTGCGTAAGTGAATAAGGTGAATCATATCCTTCCATCCCTTGTCCTTCTGTCGATAGGGGTTGAAGCTCTACCCATTCTATTCTTTGAGTAAGAGGGTTAAATATTTCTGTTTTAGGATTCATAAAGAATACTCCAAGGCCACCATATAGATAAGGTGTTATCCTATGTTTGCGGCTTCCAGTTTGGTAGTCAAAGAAATTAAACTCACAGATTAAGGATAATTCAGTAATATTTGACTCAAAGCTTAGGTTTCTAATATTATTTTCGAAATCAGAGTCATAAGCCCCAAGTTTACTGAAGCTCGCCCCAGCTCTTAATACCCAACGAGGATTGAAATTATAACGATAAATCCCTCCAAGCATAAAATTTGTATTATAAAAATTGTATTTAGGATTAATATCCCCAATATAGTTGCCTCCACCTATAATAATCCCAACCTCACTCTTTTCTTTAAATTGAGAATAAGAGCTTTGGCTAAGTGTTAAGGCAATTAATACAAAAATTATTCGCTTCATAAATCTATTTTAAGTTGATTAAATGATGATTAGAGACTGCAAAATTACACATTTATTTCTTTATTTCCATTATTTCCAAGTTTTCAGCTCGCTTATCCTTTATCTCAAAACGAATTAAGGTAGAAACCTGATGGAAGCCATATTTTCCCGCAGCACCAGGGTTGATATGTAAAAGATTATACTTCTTATCGTATATAACTTTCAGGATATGAGAATGACCGGAGATGAAAATATCAGGTCTTGCTTCCTTAATAATCTC
>Ga0265295_1009369_pt1 | contig 10497 bp, 8 predicted proteins | sample Munlansysbiofilm_FD_192503 | JGI IMG/M metagenome (GOLD analysis project Ga0265295, IMG submission 192503) | Leachate microbial communities from a municipal landfill in Southern Ontario, Canada - Methane capture system biofilm | ecosystem: Engineered > Solid waste > Landfill > Unclassified ... | reverse complement strand
GCATTACCCCCTGAACTAAGTGTTCTTACCGGCTCAAAGGCCAAAGGTGTTGCTACTAATAAAAATATAACACAAAACGATGATGATGACAACTTAATCTCAACAAAAAGTTGTTGAATAGCAAAATTTCTGAGGGTAGCAAAACACGTTAACGTTATGAAACAATTTTGTTCATGTTGTTGAATAGCAAAATTTCTGAGGGTAGCAAAACAGGTATAGATAGATTGCATGCATAATCGAGGTTGTTGAATAGCAAAATTTCTGAGGGTAGCAAAACCAACCACAGTTTAAGGGAAGTGTTTGAAAGGTTGTTGAATAGCAAAATTTCTGAGGGTAGCAAAACGGAAATCAAGAGTGATACGTTGCGACTTTGGTTGTTGAATAGCAAAATTTCTGAGGGTAGCAAAACTAGAGAAATGATCGTTAAGTGTATTAACTAGTTGTTGAATAGCAAAATTTCTGAGGGTAGCAAAACGCAAAACTGCTACGATGGATGCTCTTGCTAGTTGTTGAATAGCAAAATTTCTGAGGGTAGCAAAACTACCATATCAAGATTGGCTAAATGAGGGTTAGTTGTTGAATAGCAAAATTTCTGAGGGTAGCAAAACGTAGATCGAACAACGTCATGGGGTTTTCAAGTTGTTGAATAGCAAAATTTCTGAGGGTAGCAAAACAATAATCAACGATACCACTACCAATACCAGGTTGTTGAATAGCAAAATTTCTGAGGGTAGCAAAACTCATATCTTTGCTGTAGTAAGACATAATAAGTTGTTGAATAGCAAAATTTCTGAGGGTAGCAAAACATGAAAAGGCAAGAAGATTTGTTAATATGAGTTGTTGAATAGCAAAATTTCTGAGGGTAGCAAAACTATCACAGTAAAGAAATGATTGCAGCTAAGGTTGTTGAATAGCAAAATTTCTGAGGGTAGCAAAACTATCAATACCGTTTGGAATATTATTGGTGCGTTGTTGAATAGCAAAATTTCTGAGGGTAGCAAAACCAGAGAATCACTACTCAATCACACTATGAAGTTGTTGAATAGCAAAATTTCTGAGGGTAGCAAAACAATCAAAATTGTTTTATAACATTGACTTATGTTGTTGAATAGCAAAATTTCTGAGGGTAGCAAAACATGCAACTGCAATCGTTACAATGATCACAAGTTGTTGAATAGCAAAATTTCTGAGGGTAGCAAAACATGCAACTGCAATCGTTACAATGATCACAAGTTGTTGAATAGCAAAATTTCTGAGGGTAGCAAAACAGTTAAAACAAATCATTTTGTTAGGTTGTAGTTGTTGAATAGCAAAATTTCTGAGGGTAGCAAAACGTTTAACTGATTTAGGTGAGTTGTGGTTTCGTTGTTGAATAGCAAAATTTCTGAGGGTAGCAAAACGAAGATCTAATAACGTCATCGGATTTTCAAGTTGTTGAATAGCAAAATTTCTGAGGGTAGCAAAACCCTGCACGTGATGACCTGTCATGCGGTAGTGTTGTTGAATAGCAAAATTTCTGAGGGTAGCAAAACATGTAGGTATTAAATCTTTTTCCATATAAGGTTGTTGAATAGCAAAATTTCTGAGGGTAGCAAAACTGTTATCAATGCCTGTTTTTGTGATTTTATGTTGTTGAATAGCAAAATTTCTGAGGGTAGCAAAACAGCATTTGATAAAGATAATCTACCTTTAGGGTTGTTGAATAGCAAAATTTCTGAGGGTAGCAAAACCAATATTATTCTTTTTATTATTGATTGCAAGTTGTTGAATAGCAAAATTTCTGAGGGTAGCAAAACCAACTGGTGATGAGTATACGATCATTCTTCGTTGTTGAATAGCAAAATTTCTGAGGGTAGCAAAACGCGTCTATGCGTGCGCGTTCGTTATTATAAGTTGTTGAATAGCAAAATTTCTGAGGGTAGCAAAACGATCGGTCACGCTATGTTAATAACCTTTATGTTGTTGAATAGCAAAATTTCTGAGGGTAGCAAAACATATGCTGATAGTGTAACCGCTAATGGTAAGTTGTTGAATAGCAAAATTTCTGAGGGTAGCAAAACCTTAACGTGTATGTATGCATAATAATAATCGTTGTTGAATAGCAAAATTTCTGAGGGTAGCAAAACCCATCAACATATGGTTGACGTATAATGCGCGTTGTTGAATAGCAAAATTTCTGAGGGTAGCAAAACGGGTAAATGATGGACTTGATACCATTAATAGTTGTTGAATAGCAAAATTTCTGAGGGTAGCAAAACGCAAGTCAGTTGGTGACGAATGGTGGCAATGTTGTTGAATAGCAAAATTTCTGAGGGTAGCAAAACTCATGAAACGCTACAAATACATTGGCACGGGTTGTTGAATAGCAAAATTTCTGAGGGTAGCAAAACAGAGCTGAACGCTTTCACCTGGAACACTTAGTTGTTGAATAGCAAAATTTCTGAGGGTAGCAAAACCTCAAATTCATTATATCACATAAAATTGAGGCTTATTTCACCAATATTTGGTGTAAAATTTTAGTTTCTTCTGTAGATTCACCTGAAAAATACGCATGAGCTATTTCTTTAAATTCATCCATACTGAGTTTTTTTGGATAATCAATCAAAATACTATTGTATATAGAAACTTCATCTGCGAAATCAATCGATTCATGTTTTAAATAATATACCTGTTCTAAACTTCCTGGATATTTTTCTTGATACTCTAAGATAAGAAAAGATAGATTTGTATCAAAGTTCGTATTTTTTAAGAATGACATAATTTCATCTGTAATAATTGGTATATTTACCAAGACAAGATGATGAACTAAAGGTTTTCTTTTTGCTAAATAGTATGCCATGTTAAGTTTCCATAATATCAAATCATTATAGTTTAAATCATATGATGAAGCTGAGACTTCATCTTTAGAAAGTTCATATCTCAAGTTTTTTAATATCATTTTTGCATTAATTTCGTTGAGTTTAGGAACTAAATCAAACGACATAAGTTGATCCATGTGTTCCTTTATAATGTCCTCCAAATCTTGATATAGTGAATTAATTGTTGGGATAATCTCATGATAATCTATCTCAGATAAAATTTCTTCAATATATCGATTCATCCAACTTTTTGAACCTAACGATAATTCATACTCACAATCGAATATTTGATTTATCTCATAAAAGCGCCATTTTTTAGTGTCCACTTCACTATCATTGATTAAAACCTTTGTTTTTTGATCGAGTTCTTCTGCATAATCACTATTTTCAATATGATCAAAAGATTTTCTTATACTATTAATTAAACTGAAGTACTTCATCGAATCTCCAAGGATAAATTTAACTCTTCCTAGTGCGATATGGTATGTTTCATCTCCAATATATACTGATAATTTTTGCATCCAACCTCCTATAATAAAATCATAGGTTCATCGGTGATAACTTCTTCTTGTCTACTTCTTCCGCCTATGATAATTTCCATATTAGCATATTGTTTTTCTGTCATAGCTGCCAAACGAATGTGCCCTTCTTGAGGGACATTTTTTTTAATAAATGAAATGTGGTTTTTTAAAGCGTCTCTATTTGCGAAAAGTTTAACATACACAGAGTATTGCATCATCAAGTATCCCTTTGATATTAATAACTTTCTAAAATTGGCATATATTTTTCTTTCTTTTTTTGTTTTAACAGGTAAATCAAAAAAAAGTATCAGTCTCATGAAATCAGAACTCATGATAGTGAATGATTGGACAATCTATTAGGGTTTTCTTGCTTCCATCTATATAATCCAATATTTGTTCAATATACAAAATCATTGCATTAAATATCGTTTGTTTCTTATTACAAAAATAGATTGATTTTGTTGTAGCTTCTACAAGCATCAATCGATGTTCTCTTGTAAAAACTTGATCCTTCATTAAGTGTTTGTAGACATGGTAATCAATAATGGGTCGAAAAGGTTCAATAAAATCATCACTTAAATTGAAATCATTTTCTGGGCCTTTATGGAATATGCCTAGTGATGGATTTAGACCTTTTGAAATTATAATCCGACTTATTTGTGACCTTAATACTGCATATCCATAATTGAGACCTGCATTGATGACATCATCATTAAATCGTTTAAAGTGATCACCAAACAATTTACGAAAATACATTTTAGCTACTAATCCTTCGCGATTTGTAGAATCTGCTTCTTCAACTTCGGATGATAATCTTATCATGATTGCTAAATCTTCATCAAAACAAAATGTTTTTAGCAATTCAATTTGATTATTAATTTTGTGCGTTATGATTAGTTGATGTAATAATCCTTTTTGATATTCAGTCCATTTCAATTGTTTTTTAAATACTTGTGCACTTTTATGGTGTCCACTTAATGGGTGTGAAATACAGGAAGGCATGTGATCTATCCCACAAAAAACTGTATTGACATTGTAATTTGCTAATGCATTAATCAGGTGTACAGAAATATTGGTTTTGTAATTATCGATGATTAAAGTGTTAATGTCACTCAACGGTATAAGTATCTCATCACCATGATTGATGACTTTGATATTGTCCAAATAGAGTGATAGAAACTCTGATTCCTCGATAAATAATATTCTCCAGCTCATATAAAGAAAGGAACCCGTCTCTCGACGGGTTCGATTTCGGGACGAATCCCTTGTTTTGCTAGGTCCTCAGAACCTTTGCTATTCAAGTATTCTCTTGCTACTAAGAATACATGAGTATTATACCACTAATTAATCTTGAGAAGCAAGTCCTCGTTAATAACTCTCTGCTTTCTCCCCGCCGGTGAAACATTGTATTTAGTTATTTCTTGTATCGATTTACCAATAGAAATCATGATTCTTTTATCTGGTTTTGCATGTACATATTGTGTTTCAATTTTATTTGTTGAATCATTTGCAACAGAAATGAGTCTATAGGATTCTAATTGACTTTCTCCATTCTTATCTACTTTAATAACTTCGAATAAATCATTTCTATATAAACTGAATTTAAATTTGTATGAATCATCAATACCTTTATCTTCTTTCAATTTTTGATAAATATCTTGAGGAATATAATATTCATTTTTAGATTTCTTAAGATGAATATATCTCACTGTAACAAAGCGATATTGATTATTCGAATTAGCATAAATATCAATACGATAACCTGACACCTGTAGCATGACAACCTTCTTGTTATGTTTAGTTCGATCAATTCCACCCGTATATTTATGTGTAATAGCCATATGATTACCTAAGTTATCCTCTAAATACTTCATTGATGTAATTTCAGGACCTTGATTGTTTTTAGCATATTTTCTGATTGGACCATGATTGTCTTTGTAAACTTTAAAAGGATACTTTTCATGCTTGTATTGATCATAAATACTTTTCATAATATCAAATGTTTTTGGATCATGCTTATATATCAATAATTTCGTCTTCTTCTTTTCATCATAAAAAATACTTTCGAGTTTTTCATTATCTAATTCATAAATATTTTTATGTTTCTTTACCACAACATCTTCATTATCAATCAGACGTGTTGAATATATTGTTTCATCAGAAAACCGACGATTAGGTTTACTATCTCTTTTCCATGAAAACCGAATTTGAGATGACTCAATCTTTGATAAGGTTAATAAATACTTGATCAACTGAGAGTCTCCCATTGGATCATACTCAAAAAGTTCGCCTGTATAACGATTAATTATTTTGTCATCTTTCGCTTGAAGTGAATAGTAAAAATTAAAGATTTTTTGTTGTGATAGTCCAGCGATGATCAACGCATCAATCGCATGATGCATATGCTGTTTTCTATCTTTAATCAAAGGGCATCTATTAAAAGCTGTTTGATATTTTCTTTGCCATTCTTGAATGCCTATTTTTCTAAATAAATTGGTTTGTTTCCCTTTTATAGTCTTAACTTTAGTATTGTAACCATAATATGATAGATATGATTTAAGTTTAGACATAAAAACTCGAATGGCATAACTCGTATCATTTAAATTTCGGTTGATAAACTCTTCCATTTCTTCAAATCGAGTTAATGATTTTTCAATTAGTAATTGTTTTTTCTTTAATGGTTCATATGAACCATTTGACTGAACAAAATTTCTAAATTGTTCAAATGTTTGTATAGGACCATTTTTATATACTTTCCCCGATAAGAAATATGCAAATGGCGTACGATTGCCTTTTAATTGATTCACATCAGACAATACAAGCACCTTATTATAAAAACTATCATCTAATGAAATAGAATACGGAATAATATGATCAATTTCATAAGCATGAGGATCTTTAATTAGCCGATTGATATCAATACTTGAACCAGAATATGCACACTTGCCTTGTTGTTCATTGTATAATCTAAGTTTTAAGATAAGTTGTGAATTAATTTGATCTTCTTGATATCCTGAATCAACTAATAATTGTATAACCTCATCCCTTTGTTCTTTATTCTTTTTTTGTTGTTTTTTGATTTGATTTGCTTCTTCTTTACTATTTTTACTACGTGTTGTTTCAATAATGATGTCATCAAATGGACCAAACTCATGAATCAATTCAATGACAACCTTCATCGCTTCATGTTGTGTTCTTCTTGCTACAGGATTTAGGATTTCATCCGTGAAGTCTAATGATGGTTTTTGTTGAGTATCTTCTTGATTTCTACTAACGATAATTTGCTGTTGATTAAGTGATGTTAATAGCATTTCTGTATTTAGTTCATAAATCGCTTTTAATGATAGTGCATGATATTGAGAAAATCCTGTTAAATTCACACATTGTTCAATTTCACTATTGGATAATAAACCTAATTGATTCAGTTGCTCCTGTCGTTCGCTTATGACATTCGTTGATGTCAATATTTCACTGATGCGATCTAGAACATTAAAATCACCGATAATTTGGGTATTAGTTTGGAAAATCTTTCTAAACTTATTGAATCCTTCAAGACTTGATATAATCTTTTTATCTGAGCTATCTATTCTGAGACCCTCTAAATGTTCGATGTCTGTAACGAGCAATTTTGCTAAGCCTTTAATGCCTTTTGGAGTAAAATCGCCTTTAGTCTTTAGTGTTTCAATAATTTTATTTTTCTCTTCAACTGTAATTTTTTGTTCTTCTCGATTGGTAATTTTAATATTGTTCAAATCATTTAACACATTAAATAATTCAGCCGATGGAGATTTTTTAGGTGCTCTAAGTTCATTGGGATAAACTGAACAATGACCTCTCATCATTTCAATCAAGTTTAACGGTTCATAATTAATAACTCGACCATCTTTAAGAATAGTGAAATATTCATTTTCGTACTCAAATTTAATAGTTTTCTTATTATAGTCACCAAAAAACACACTCTGCTTAAGAGCTGACATGACTTTTGTTTTTTCTTCTGCATTCAATTCTCTAAATCGACCATATGGCGACGGAGAAAAACGAGATCCCGGGCCATGTGAATAATGTCTTCGTTGCTGGATTAGATCACATATTGCATGTTGATGACTTTCATCAATATGTGAATTTTTCATGATTTTCAAAGCTTCGTCTACATAATCACTCAATCGGTAGACATTTTGAATACCTCTAATTTTTCCTAAACTTCTTAAGTTTTCAACCTGAATTTTTGAGATGTAACCATATATTTCAAGTTCTTTATCATGTTTAGATAAAATGGTCTTCGGGCTTTGCTCATTTGAGCTGACATCACCTTCAACAGTTTCGAGACTTGAGCCTCTTCGCTTCGCGATATGGAGAAGTACTGTTGCAAGTTCTTTTGATGATAATGCTTCCGTTAATCCTTTTACTCTTAATTGATATGGATTTGACAAAGGTTTAAAACTGATATCAATTAGCCCCATATCGATTAAATATTGTTTAACACGTTTAATGCGCTCTGTTTTTCTACGCTTTAAACGACGCATGCTGCGTTGTGATCTTCTTTTTGCATTATTTTCGCTATTGGCTTCTTCATATAATCTAACACCTGAAGCAATAACTTCATACTGATCATTAATGATCCCCCAACCTACGCTAGCGATACCCAAATCTAATCCTAAAATCTTTTTCACAATCCCACCCGCTTTTTTTCTTTATTATACACCTAAAACAATTTAATGGAAAAGAAAAAAGGAACCAACTTAAGTTGATTCCAAATCTTTTATAAATCGAGTTGCATAATCTTTTGAATAAGGTTTCTTAGGACTTGAATTTCTTCATCCGTTAAGATGCCTTCAATCTTTTCTTTGACAACATCACTTGCTGCTTTAATCTCTTTGATGATGGCTATACCTTTTTCTTCTAAGTAATACTTATTCTTATATGTTCTTTCCTGATCCTTTCGGATGATGCCACAATCGACGAGTTCTTTTAGTGCTCTGGAAGTATGTCCTTTATCTAAAAACAGTTTTTCACTCATTTCCTTTTGTGTCAAACCTTCTTGATGCTTAGATAAAAACATAATATAAGGTATATGGGTCTTATTCAATCCATGTTTGGTTAACACTTCATGATGTTGATCCATCATCTTTTTATGTAACATGCCAAACAGCATGGGGAGCATATCTAAATCGTTTCTCATCTTATCACCTATATGGATTCAAACTGTGACTGGTATAAATCAGCATAGAATCCTTGTTTTTCAAGCAATCCTTGGTGTGTACCTGTCTCTATAATATTACCATCTTTTAAGACAAAGATCATATCAGCATTTTTAATAGTTGATAAACGGTGAGCAATAACGAACGTTGTTCTACCTTTCATAAGGCGATCCATAGCTTCTTGAATCAAAATTTCAGTTCTGACGTCAACAGATGATGTTGCTTCATCTAAGATGAGCATGGGTGCATCTGCAATCATTGCTCTAGCAATGGTTAATAACTGCTTTTGTCCTTGAGAGATACTTGCATTTTCATCTAAGATCATGTCATAACCGTTAGGTAAGCTCTTAATAAAGTGATGAACGTTAGCTGCTTTTGCTGCTTCAAACATCATCTCATCTGTCGCATGTGGATTACCATACTTTAAGTTTTCACGGATAGTTCCTTTAAATAACCATGTGTCCTGTAAAACCATACCGAAAAGTTCATGAACTTGATGACGTGTTAACTGTTTGGTTGAGATACCATCAACAGCGATTGAACCACCATTGATTTCATAGAAACGCATGAGCAAGTTTACCAATGTGGTTTTACCTGCACCTGTAGGTCCTACAATCGCAATCTTTTGTCCTGCTTTTATATCAGCACTGAAATCATGGATGATTTCTTTATCAGGTGTGTAACCAAACTTAACGTTTTTAAATGTGACATTGCCCAAAATCTTATCGGTATTAACCTTCTTTTCTTCAGTAACCATTTCTTCTTCATTTAAGAACTCAAAGACACGTTCAGATGCAGCTAAGGCTGTCTGTGTCATCGTTAAACTTTGAGCGATGTTTCCAAGAGGTTGTGAGAAGTTTCTTGAATACATGAGCATCGATTGAATATCACCAATGTATAAACCTTTGGTAACAGCTAGAATACCACCAACAACAGCAATCGCACCATAGGTTAAATTACCAACAAACGTTGTTAAAGGCATCATGAGTCCAGAAATAAATTGTGACTTCCATGATGATTCATATAAATCCGTATTATGTGTTTCAAATGTTTCTAACATCTTCTTTTCAGCATTATAGGTTTTAATGATTTGTTGATGGGTATAGTTTTCTTCAATATGACCATTGAGTAAACCCAATGTAGCTTGTTGTCTTCTAAAGAATCCACGTGCTTTCTTCATAATAAAACTCATCAATAAAGCTGTAACAGGTAACATCACGACAACGACGACGGTTAACCAAAATGAAATTGTGAGCATCATGATGAGTACACCAATCATCAACGTCAATGATGAAAATAATGATGTTACAGATGAGTTGAGTGATTGTCCAATCGTATCGATATCGTTGGTCATACGTGATAATGTATCACCATGAGGATGTTGGTCAAAATATTTTAATGGCAAACGATCCATTTTATGGAATAAATCGGTACGAAGTTGTTTCGTTATACGTTGAGTCATCGTAGAGACAATGACACCTTGCATAATATTGAATAATAAGCTTAACCCATATAATGCAATTAATGCATAAACAATCCTAAAGATCACATCGTAATCAATGGATAGTGCAAATGTTCCCGAAATCGGATTGAACGCAATCCCTTTTTGAATTTCAGTGGTGATTCTACCCAACCATTTAGGACCTACGATCGCTAATGCAGTTGATAACATCGCGAAAATAATCATAAACAAAAACTGAATGCGATATGGTTTAATATATGTCAATAATTGTTTGATGGCATTTTTCATGGATTTTGGCTTTTCACCACCACCCATACCTGCCATAGGACCGTGCATCGGTCTTGCCGCGGGTCTTCTTGTTGTTTCTTGATTATTCGACATAACCGAGTTCCTCCTTCGATACTTGTGCAAATGCGATTTCTTGGTAAGCTTGACAGTTCTTCAATAGTTCTTGGTGT
>Ga0265295_1009368_pt1 | contig 10499 bp, 9 predicted proteins | sample Munlansysbiofilm_FD_192503 | JGI IMG/M metagenome (GOLD analysis project Ga0265295, IMG submission 192503) | Leachate microbial communities from a municipal landfill in Southern Ontario, Canada - Methane capture system biofilm | ecosystem: Engineered > Solid waste > Landfill > Unclassified ... | reverse complement strand
AGTCCGCCCCCTCGATCCGGGCCAATCATGAGTACAGTCTGTCCGAACTGATCGATCTGGCGCAGCGCCTGAACCCCAGCACCCGTATCGCCTGGGGCGAAGCCCAGCAAGCCGCCGAAGCCGCCGGCATGGTGCAAAGCGCCTACCTGCCGCTTATTTCGGCCAATGTGGTGGGCGGCTATATGCGCAGCGACCGGGACGACAGCGTCCATATCCTGGGCAAGGAAGTCGATGTCGATTACGACACGCATTCAAGTGGCGTCGTCCCTTCGCTTACTTTGAAATGGTTGCTATTCGATTTTGGCAAGCGGGCTGCATTACAAGAAACGGCCGACAAACTGGCCCTGGCCAGCCGCATCACCTTCAACAGTGTTCACCAGGCCGTTATTGCCGAAGTATCCATCAGCTATTTCAACTACAACTCCGCCCGCCAGCGCACGCGCCTCTCTGCCCAGAGCCTGAAAAACGCTGCCCTGATCGAAGACATCGCCCTGGAACGGCAGCGCAATGGTCTGGGCACGCAGATTGAAGTCGCCCAGGCGCGGCAACTCAAGGCACAGGCGCGTTTGCATCACGTCAACACCAGCACACTGGCACGGCAGTCCTATCTGGCCCTATTGGGTGCCATTGGCCTGTCACCCGAGACGGAACTTTTGATAGCGGACAGTGCCTCGCGCCCCTTGCCAGAAGATCTGGATATCCCCGGCAATGCGGTACTGAAAAAAGCCATTGCCCAACGCCCCGATGTCCAGGCGTTACAAGCCGCCCATCAAGCCAGCCTGGCCGGCATTCAGTCTGCCGAAGCGAATTTCATGCCCAAATTGGCACTGATGGGGTTTCTGTCCAAACGCATGGGCTCACTCACCGTAGGCAGTCTGCCAGAACTCAACCCTCAAGCCTCTTCCCAGGGAGTCGTTCTGGCTTTGAACATCCCGCTTTACGACGCAGGGTTACGCAAAAAACAAATACGCGAAGCCCAATTACGCGCCGACACGGCGCGCGAGCGTGTCGTCAAAACCGAGCAGGATGCCTACAAGCAAATGATCATCGCCGCCGACGCCCTGCGTGCCGCACTGGAATCCCACCAGGCGGCCAGCAGTCTGGTCGAAGCCGCCCAGATCACCTACCAGGGAGCACTGGAGTCTTACAAGACCGGCATGACCGGCATGACCCTGCTGACCGAAGCCCACACAGCCCTGCTGAACGCCCAAGAGGCCCAGACCCTGACGCATACGGCAGGGCTGGTCGGTTCAGTCAATCTGGCTTTTGCCATGGGCGAACTCAACCAGCTCCCGAAACAGCCCTGAGCCGCCAACTGCAAGGGGCCGCCTGATTTTCAGACGTCGATGTAAAACTGACCCACCTGGGTAATGGTGATGGCTTTTTAGCCATATCCTGCAGTCTCACGCTCATGCTTGATTTACATGTCGGACCGTTATTGGCCGGGCATGTTGTCGGGGAGCCAAGTTACGATGATGGGGAAAAAGAATAGAATCAGCGTAGTGACGATTTCCATCACCACAAACCACCAGGCGCCCCGGAAAATCTGCGTAAGCGGAGTCTTCCTGTCAATGCCGGCGATGACGTAGACATTAAGACCCATGGGCGGCGTGATCAGGCCGATTTCACACATCTTCACTGCCAGGATGCCGAACCAGATCGGGTTGTACCCCAGCGACACCACAGTGGGAAACATGATGGGCAGTGTGATGACCAGCATGGAGAAAGCATCGAGAAACATGCCCAACGGGAAATAGATGGCCAATAACAGGAAGATCACTGCCAACGGGGAGACGTCGGCCTCGACCACCGAGCTGGCAATCATCTGCGGGATCTGCGCCAGACTCAGAAAATAGCTGAAAATTCCCGCCCCGATCATGGTAAAGAGGATCATGACCGTGGTGGTGATCGACGAACGGCAGCTTTCTATCAACCTGGCCTTGAGATCCGGGCGCGCCTGGCGCGAGGCAAGCAGCATCACAAAGGCCACAAACGCACCGACCGCACCGGCCTCGGTGGGCGTGACAAAGCCCAGATAGATACCACCCAATACCACCAGAAACAGCAGCAACACTTGCCAGGCATCAGCCAACGAGGCGATGCGGCGTCCCCAAGGCTCGGGCGACAGCGTGGCGCCTGCCGTGGAGGTAGCGCGGCTGATGGCCCAGATACCAGCCATGAAAATAATCGTGGACAAAATTCCCGGAATCACGCCGGCCACCAACATCTTGCCAGCCGAGACTTCAGTCAATGCGGCGTAGAAGATCAGCAATACGCTAGGCGGGATCAGCACACCCAGCACGCCGCCAGCGGCGACTGCGCCTGCGGACAAGCGGGGATCATAGCCAGCGCGCCGCATTTCCGGAATGGCGACCGAGCCGACGGTGGCAGCGGTGGCTACGCTGGAACCCGAGGTGGCCGCAAAGCCAGCGCAAGTCAGAATACTGGCCATGGCAAGCCCACCGGGACGGTGGCCGACCCATTTGCGCGCCACACTGAACAGGCGCTGCCCCACCCCGGCATGGTGAGCAAAGGCGCCCATCAGGATGAAAAGTGGGATCACGGTCAGCAGGTAGGAAGCCGATTGATGATATGCAAACGCTTTCAGGCGGTTCAGAACGAAATTGAGATCTTCGATCATGACGATGCCTGTCACGCCAGCCAATCCGAGCGCAGCGAAGACCGGGGTGCCGATCGCCATCAGGACGAAGATCAGGCAGGTAGCGACGGTGGTCGCGAGGACGTAGTCATCCATGATTTATCCTTCAAGGCTGGGCCAGCGCTAGGCACACAAGTCACGCTCGGATGTGTGGCGTGGGGCGCCACGCAGGGCAACGTATACAGCGTGGAAGGCCAGCTGCAGGCAGCCGAACCACAGGCCGATGGCCAGCGCGATCTTGGCCCACCAGATCGGGAATTCGATGTGCCCCCAGCGAAATTCGCGGATGGCAAAGGAGTGCACCGCGTCCTGGCTGGCTGGCATGGCCAGAATCAGCAGGAACAGGGCTGCGAACAACCAGGATAGCGTCTCGGCAATGCGCGCAGGGCCGGCAGACATGCGCTCGACCAGCAGGGTCACGCGGATATGGGCGTTGTCCAGCATGGTCCAGCCCAGACCAAGGAACACCACCATCACCATGCTCAGTTCAGCCAGTTCGAACACACCCGAAATAGGGCTGCCCCAAAGGCCACGAGCAACGGCATCGACTGTGGTTCCGAGCATCAGGAACATGAGGAAAATCAGTGCCACCGCACCGAATACGTTGGACACACTGCGGAAGAAAGTTTCGAGTGGCCGCATACGGCTCTCCCATCAAGGTTGCGTGCGTCCGAGACGGCTACCGCGCCCGGACAGCGCGCGGCAGCCAAGCGCCTCGGCACGAGCGCCAGGGTCAAATCTTGTTGGCGATTTCAGACGGACGCAGCAGCGTGCCCCTGGGGTCATGCCGCGCGATGGCCTGGTCGATCAGCGCCTGCATGCGCACCCCATCGATACCCGCCGGCTTGGCGACCTTGTTCACCCAGCTGTCAACCTGAGCCGGCTGAATGAGAACCCTGGCTGCCTGTTTCTGGGCATCATCCAGCACATGGAACTTCACGCCCTCAGCGGTGGCTTTCTTGACGTAATCCTGCAGGGCCCGACCCATGATGGCCGAGTACTGACCGCCGTAGATCTCTTCAACAATCTCGTTGCAGTTCGCCTTGACGCTTTCCGGGAAGGCTTCCCAGGCATCGACATTGATCACAGTGGCCGCCGGACCATGGGGGCCATCACCGATATCGGTGAAGTGCGGTGCGATCTCATGCAGCTTGTACGACACGGCGGTGATGAAATCAAAGCCGTAGACGCCGTCCAACACACCACGCTCCAGCGCGGTATAGACCTCGGGGGCGGCCATGGGCACGGCGGTGCCACCCAGGCGTTCAATGACATCGGTAGCCACACCATAACCGCGGATGCGCTTTCCCTTGATATCTTCCAGCGAGTGGATCGGCTTGCGTGTGATGAGCGGCGCGTAGTTCCAGTTGGTCCAATACATGACCTTGGCGCGATGACGCTTTTCCCACTCAGTGCGCAGCGGTTCGAATTCAGCATAAACGTCGCGACAGACCTGCAGCAGCGCATCCGCACGGTTCATGCGGAAGTACCACTCCAGTCCGCGCGTGACTGGCAAATCGGCCTGATAATAGCCCGGGGAGATCAGACTCATTTCCGAAGTGTTGTCGCGCACAGCTGGTAAATGTTCGCCGACCTTGTTCAGCGAAGCCGACCAGTAGCGGCGGACCTTGACGACACCGCCTGAACGTTTTTCCAATTCGTCCAGGAACCAGCGATCCAGCCAGGATGGCCCAGCAGTCTCCGAAACATAGCTGTCAAACTTGAATGAAACTTTGTCTTTGGCAAAGAGCGTACCCGGCAAACCGCCCAGGGTGCCCACACCGGCCAGCATGCCGCTGACTTTGATGAATTCACGACGTTTCATGACTCCTCCTTTTATGAGCGCATCGCGCCTTATATGCGGCCTGTGGCAGGCCGATGTATCGCCAGGGCCAAACGCACCCGGCTTTGCACGGGTTCAGTTGCCAACAACGGCAGCCGCACGCGCGCGCAGTTCGGTCTTGAGTATTTTTCCGTAGCTGTTCTTGGGAAGGTCGGCGCAGAACACATAACGCCGTGGTTTCTTGAATGACGCCATTTCAGCCCGGCACCAGGCTTCCAGCAGGCCGGCATCCAGCGCCTGGGCGTCGTTACGTGGCACCACAAAAGCAACCACCTCTTCGCCCCACTCAGGGTGAGGCGCTCCTACCACCGCAACCTCGAAGACATCGGGGTGGCTGGCCACGACCTCTTCGACTTCGCGCGGATAGATGTTGCTGCCTCCGGAAATGATCACGTCTTTGGAACGATCCGTGAGGGTCAGAAAGCCATCTTCGCTCAGAAAGCCGATATCGCCAGTACGCAACCAACCGTTGACCAAGGTCTGCCCAGAGGCCTGGGGATTACCCCAGTAACCATGCATCACGGCCGGGCCGCGCGCGACCACTTCGCCGCATTGACCTGCAGGCAGGTCATTGAACTCGGCATCCACCACGCGCAGGTCCACGCAGGATTGCGCACTGCCTACCGAAGCGATGCGAGCCTCCCAGCGGGGATGGCTACGATCGGCAATGGCCTCCTTGCGCATGGCCGTGATGGTCATGGGACTCTCTCCCTGACCGTAGATCTGCGCGATGACAGGGCCCAGCGTGTCCAAAGCCTGGACCATATCGGCCGCATACATCGGGGCGCCACCGCAAATGACGGTGCGCAGGCCAGTGATCCTGGGAGGAGCCGCGCGCACCATGCGCTTGACCATGGTGGGTGCGGCAAACAGGCAGACGTTGTCGAGTTCGCGCGCCAGCTGGAAGATCTCGCCGCTATCGAAACCACGCGACAGCGGCACCACATGACGCGCGCCGCTGCGCACGGCAATGAGGTTGTAAAGGCCGGCACCGTGCGACATAGGGGCAGCATAGACCCAGGCGTCGCGTTCACTGACACTGTCTACATCGTAGGGATAGCACAATGTCATGGCGGCCAGATTGCCATGGCTGAGCATGACGCCCTTGGGGCGCCCGGTCGTACCCGATGTATAGAAAAGCCAGGCCAGCTGGCTGGCCTCGGCAAGCCACGGGGCACTCAAGGCGCAACCGGATTGGGTGGCGCGGGTGAAGGCGGCGCTATCGACACCCAGTTCGCAGCAACCAGGCGGCAGCAGTTCGCGATCCAGTGGCTCGGTACCATCGGTAAGAATGAGGCAGGCCTGTGCGTCGCACGCAATCCAGGCAGCCTCCTTGACATGCAATTTGTAGTTGATAGGCACCACCACAGCGCCTATCCACCAGGCCGCATACATGGCGGTCAGGTATTCGATACGATTGGGCATGTAGAGCGCAATGCGTCCGCCCGGCTGCACGCCGTAATCGTCACGCAGAGCAGTGCCCAGCGCCGCTGCGGCACAGGCGAACTGATGGTAATCGGCTTGGCAGCGCGCCCCCTGAAACAAAGCCGACGCGGTGGGGGTCTGCAAGGCCCGCGCGTGAAGCCAGTTGGCGACGTTCATCTTTAAACTCGCTTGGCTTCGAGTACGGAGGCGTAGTTGGCCACGGCAGCCCCCCCCATGTTGAACACCAGGCCAAAGGTCGGAGTCTGCTCGATCTGCATGTCGCCAGCACGGCCCGTAAGCTGACGGAACGACAGCGCATGCATGGATACACCGGTGGCACCTACCGGATGACCCTTGGCCTTCAAACCACCCGACAGGTTGACAGGCAGCGCGCCGCCGCGCATCACGGTACCGTCTTCAAGTGCCCGGTGGCCCTGACCGGCAGGAGCCAGACCCATGGCTTCATAGATGAGTAGCTCGGCAATGGTGAAGCAATCGTGCACCTCGGCGAAGTCCAAGTCTTGCAGGCCGATACCGGCGTGTTCAAGCGCACGCGCAATGGCCAGACGCGGACCTTCAAAAGCCAGGAAATCGCGCTTGGACATGGGCAGGAAGTCGCTGACATGGATCAAGCTGCGCAGAACCACCTCACGTGGGAAGTCGCGTGCACGAGCCTCGTTGGTCAGCACCACGGCGGCCGCGCCATCGGTGATCAGCGAACAGTCGGTCAGGCGCAGCGGTGGGGCGATCAGCGGATTATGTTCAGAGACCGTATTGCAAGCCTCGATGTCCAGCGCACGCTGCATCTGTGCCAGCGGGTTGCGCAGTGCGTTGGCGTGGTTTTTGGCGGCGATGGCGGCCATCGCAGGCAGAGGGTCCTGGTAGCGGCGTGTGTATTCCTGGGCGGCCAGACCAAAAACCTGCGGAAAACTCAGGGCAGCCTCGGCGGCATCATTCTGGTAGCCGGCGCCCGCCAACGCACGGGTAACGTCAGCGGTGCTGTTATGGGTCATTTTTTCGGCGCCCACCACCAGTACAACCTCGGCCTGGCCGGACTGAATCGCGGCCACACCAGCCGCCAACGCCGCCGCACCCGAGGCACAGGCATTCTCACAACGCGTGGCTGGCTTGAAACGCAGTTCCGGGGAAGCCTGGTGAATCAACGAGGCGGCAAAGCCATCGCTCACCATGCCGGAATTGAAGTGACCAAGAAACACTGCGTCGACGTCTCTGGCTGGCAGACCAGCATCCGCGAGCGCTTCACTCGCTGCGCTGACGATCAAGTCCTCCAGGCTGAGGGTGTCCAAACGCCCGAACTTGGTGTGACCACTGCCAACCAGCGAAACCGGCGGTGTATGCATTTTGCTCCTCCTGAAATGTGTTCTTTTGACATATGATCGTCATTCGACATACGTACGTCTATAAGTGCACCCACGTACTCAAGTAAGTAGTTCCACGCATATGATGAGCACACACCTCGAAGAACTCGCCTTCCGCGAATCACCCTCGCCATTGATCATGACCGAGCACCGCAGCATCCTGCGTTGCAATAAGGCATTTGCCTTGCTGTTCGGTTATGCCGTGGATGAACTCACAGGCGAACTCATCCTGAAGCTATATCCCTGTAGCGCCGATTACTATGAAATAGGAGAGCGTTGCCTCAATGCATTGCGGCACCACACCACCTATGAAGACGAGCGCTTCATGCAGCACCGCAGCAAGGAGATTTTCTGGACCCGGGCACGAGGCGTGACGCTCACACCTCAGGACCCTTTTGCATTGATGATCTGGAACTTCGAGCGCATTCAGCACCGTTCCAGCAAAACCGCCACGCTCACACCGCGCGAACAGGAAATCGCTGAGTTCATCGTTAACGGCCTGACCTGCAAAGAAACTGCCGCCGAACTGGGAATTTCCTATCGCACTGTCGAGGTACATCGTGGGCGCCTGATGCGCAAACTCAATGCCAAAAACACCGCCGAACTGGTGTCGCGCATTATCCTGGCCACTTATGTCGAGTAGGACTTGGTAAGTCCCGGGCTAAGCGATTCAGCGCATCTGGCCGAGCCCGTCAACGATCTGTACAAGGCAGAATAGATTCATCGGCGTGTCCCCAGGAGGACCAAGGCTGCCGTGGCGTTGGCCACCTTGGGATGGATGACCTGGTCCAATTATCGGCTACCCCTGAAATCGGTCAGCAACATCCCGCCTGCGGCGAATCCACCCTTCGGGCAGCCCACCGGCAAACCCTGACCAATCAGGCACGCTCTGGCCAGGGTTTGCCACGCAGGATCAGTCCCCGGCCTGCATCAATTCGCGCTCGCGCTGGACATTGCGGCCCAGCAGGGCAAGCATGTTGACTGCGACCAGTAGCCCGCGGCGCATGTCCTCATCGCTGTTCAGGCGCTTGATGATTTGCCACAGACTCGGCAACGTTTCGCTGCGGGCGGCCTGATCGGATGCATGGCGCATCGCCCCGGTAAGGCTGAAGACCGCCGCGATCAATCCCTCGTAGTCGTGTGCGAGCTTTTCGACCATGGCGTTGTCGGCCATGTTGATTACATCGGACACGGCCGAGAGCAGATCGACGATATTGTCGAAACGTTGCGCCGCCAGCAGCGGCGCGATGCGTTCGAGCAAGGCATCCAGTCCCTTGAGGGCGCCTGGGTTGTTGAGCATGGGGTGGTCGCGAACCAGCTCGGTGATTGAAGTCTTGTCAGTCATCTTGTCTCTCTCCCTCAGACCATGCCCCGGGCCACGCCCCAATAAACGCCGCGGTTAAAGCCATTGCGCATCATGCTGCCGATCTTGGTGGCCGGCAGTGGCATGACATCCTCGCCATAGTCGTACCAGAGCGGCATGCCGGTGGAAAAGCCCATTTGCGCGATCGCCTGCACCTTGCCGTCAAACTCCGCGACCAGCCGGCCCAGTCGCAACAGACCAGCGATGTTGTTGACGATGACCGGGGACTGGTTGTGGCAGGTGCCGCCGGCCTTGCTGACCGGCAGATCCACCGTATCGCCCATCACGAAGACGTTGTCGTAGCCTTCCAGTTGCAGGGTCTGGCGGTTGGTGGGCAGCCAGCCCTCGTTGTTGGGCGCCTGCGAAACGCCGGAATCGAGCACCGCATCGACCGCGCGGATCGGCGGGGTCTGCATCAGTACATCGAACTCGACTTCCTGGCCTTCCTCGGAAATTGCCACCTTGCGGCCCGGATCGACCTCCTTCAAAGTGAAACCGGTCTGGTGTTTGATGCCCCGGGCCTCGAACACAGAAGGCAGCACCTCGCCTACCGGGCGTTGCAGAAACAGGCAGTTGCGCATCAGCTGGGCGACGGTGGGATAGGTGTAGACAATCTCGACCTGGTCGCGCACGCCGCGCTGGCGCAGATATTCGTCCAGCATCAGGGTGGTTTCCATCGGCGCGATGCCGCACTGATGCGGCACGTTCGGCGTTTTCGGAAACGTCACGCCAATGAAAACCCGTCCTTTTTCAATCACGCGCAGCTTCTCGAACAGCTGCATGGCCGGGTCGTGCTGATAGAAATGGTCGCCGGCTTCCTTCAGCCCCGGGATACGCTCAGGCGAAGGCACGCAGCCCGTGGACACGACCAGGTAGTCGTATTGGTGGTCCTTGCCGGATTTCAGGCGCAAGCGGCTGGCCTTGAAATCAAAGCCCTGGACGTGATCCAGCAACAGGTTGACCTCCGGCGCCAGCAGGGTATGCAGCGGACGGCGCAGTTCGTCCTTGTAGGTCTTGCCAAACGCGACATACATGAAGGCAGGCTTGTACCAGTGCCAGGGGTCGTTCGAGATCAGGCTGACACGGACTTTGCCGGCCCGTATCTCTGGATACAACTTGTTGACCAGGTTGTTGGCCGTCATGGTGCCGCCGATACCGCCACCGACGACAATGACATCTTTCACACTCATGGTGCACTCTCCTCCGGGTATTTGCGGCCGTCCGTGGTCTGGCCGCAGGCTTCATAGCGGCTCTGAGCGCGCTCAAACAGCGCGCCCAGAGCCGTGAAAGGCAATAGCGCCGATTCATGCCGGCTGGAAATCTCGCGAGCAGCGGCAAACGCGTCCAGTTCCGGCCAGTCACAGTGCGTGATCTCGCCCTTGAGCAGCGCGCGCAACTGCGACCCGACCCGGGCCACGCGAGCCGCATCCAACTGCTCCTGATGCTGGATCACGATGGCAGTCGTGGCCTGCCCGAGCGCGCAGGAACGGACCTTCCAGCCCAGCTGCTCGACCCGGTCATTGACGATCACCGCCTCCAGGGTCAACTGGCTACCGCAGATCGGGCTGCGGACCGTGACAGACTCGGCCCGCGGATCATTGAGTCGGCGATCACGCCCCACCGTCGAAACGAGCGTGCTGATCACCTCATAGAGTTGTTCGAGTGACGGCTCTGGCACGGTGTATTCGTCTTTCAGGTTGCGATATTGGCGTGCCGGCAGTCGGCAGGGGCAGCTTCGGGAGCGGTGGAAAACACTCTAGCATGAATTCGGCATTCTATCTACCAGTAGGTAGGTAGAATGCCGTGACCATCACCCCTCACGCCTCACGC
>Ga0265295_1009367_pt1 | contig 10501 bp, 9 predicted proteins | sample Munlansysbiofilm_FD_192503 | JGI IMG/M metagenome (GOLD analysis project Ga0265295, IMG submission 192503) | Leachate microbial communities from a municipal landfill in Southern Ontario, Canada - Methane capture system biofilm | ecosystem: Engineered > Solid waste > Landfill > Unclassified ... | reverse complement strand
GGCCTCGTCCGCCCGCTTCAGGCTGTCGCCGTTCCTCCTGTCATCGATCAGCATCGACTGCACCTTGTATCCCAGGTGCCTCATCCTCTCGCCGGGGAGCTCCATGGTGTCCTCTATGCCCGAAATCCTTGGAAACCAAGCAAATTCGAACATCTGGCACATAACAATAGAAGCGTATGTGCCGGGCCTTTACGGGGAATCCGTGAATCGAAACGGCACCCGATCCGCCGCATCCCTTGGAGAATAATCGCTGAAAGAATGATATAAGGTTTTTCATCAGACCCTCATCTGTAACCAAGCCAAAAATCAGTAATTATAAAAAACAAGGACTGTCATGTTTTCCAACGGGGTTGCTAAATGGATTCTTTGACAACCGAGAAGACAAGCAAAGATACTTCGAAAATAACAGATACCATCATTATACGTCAAAATAACAGATATTACATTCACTTTGATGCGACTATTGTTAACAACACAAAGAATCCAGACAAATCCATTGAAGGTAAATTAATTATCGAAAGAAAAGGAGACAAAGAAGATTGGTCAGTTGATAGACTATCTTTGTCAGATCTCGTAAAAGGACAGCATACTGAAATTAATTTTGAACCGGATGATCTCTACAATCTCCACTGTCGTCTTTGCCAGCTATATGAATCCTTCCCATCTTCGGAGTCAGGATATTTTGGAAAGTTTGTTCAATACAATGGCAAAGAAGACAGTATTGTGGAGTTCTTAAAATCAAACCCAATCTATCCTCTTTTCGATCCAAATCATGAATATGGGAGGAAATGTCAATCATTAGCAATAGTATTATCCAATCCGAAAATCACTGTTGATTACCTCGATACGTTATTGTCAGGGACCGGGACACTTAACATAGGCCAGATGAAAAGTTTGATTTCTGCACTAAGCAGACAACCTGACCTTATTGATTTTTTAAAAACTTTGGAACCCGAACAGATTTCAATACTTCATAATCAAATAGCGTTGGCTCAAATGATTCAGTTGACCGACACTATTGAAAAACACCTGGATTGTAATGATGAAAAAAAATGGCAAAAGTTTTTCCACGAGCATCAATGGATTTTGGAACAACTGTTTGTTGTACCTGTTTGTTATTTTATCAAGGAGTTTGAATCGAACCCGTCAGGTGCCGATGGGAAGGGGGCAAATTTCACTGATTTCGGATTATTCCATGAGTTATCTGGAGAATTCGCTCTTGTTGAAATCAAGACCCCCCGTACAGATCTTGTTGGTAAAGAGGAATATCGTAACAATCTCTATGAAATCGATAAAGAAGTTACTAATGGGGTATTGCAGATACTGAACGGTCGTGCGGGCGCAATAAAAAGATATGGTCCAGAACCCGACCAGCCTAGAAAATATCCTGCATTTCAACCTAAGTGCGTTTTATTGATAGGGCGGTATGATTCATTGGATAATGAAAACAAACGCAGATCCTTTAAACTTTATCGTAACAACGTTTCTGGAGTGCAAATAATTACCTTCGATGAGTTGGTTAAACGTCTGAAAGCGATCATTAAGTTATTATCTGGACGTCGTTCTCTAGTAAATGATTCGAAAAATAACGAATCGTAAATCCTCCTACCATCGTGGTCCTGTGAAACAAAATAATTCAAACTAGCAAGGGGCAGATTGGGGGCAATCATCTAGCGGGCCTATTGGATTGATTCTGCTTTGGTTACTACTACATGTAGTGCGTGCTTTTATAAAGGGTGTAAAAACCATATGTAATCATGTCCGAAAACGGAATGAACTATCTGGAGCTCGAATGCGAACACCTGTACAACATGAGGGATCAGACCCTACTGTTCCTGAAGATGTGCTCGAAGACCACGGGGCTGGCCGAAGAGATACTGACATGGCTAGATTAGAAGGTCAGGATGCTTGGTGAGAAGCTCACAGAACAGACTGAATAAAACACTAGCCGGGAACCCCCGGCCGACATTTGATATGAATGTTGATACAGGTTCATGGTCGGAATGCCTTCTCAGGTTAAGTCAATGCAATCTGGGTTGTATATTACCTCAAAATTCTCGTTTATCTCAACGTAAGGGATTTTACCATTGCATTCCTGAATGATTAGGTCACGGTAACTCCCTGCACTGGGGCCGATGATGACGTATTTGATTCTTCCACGTATGGAGCAAGACCAACGCTCGTTATCCGAATACTCGCGTCCATCGATTTTTCCCACGTTCAGATAGCGCCACTCATTATCTTTGTCAGCATCATCCTTTGTGCGGGAGAACATACGTTCAATCATCGCAGCCATACAATTGTCACAGAACTGCTTGATTTCCTTCTTCGACGGTTTCCGGTAGTTGAGCATCTTTTTTCCCGATACATCGACGTGAAGCATATGGCAGAATTGCGCTAACAGGTCCATTTGTGTACGTGGCTCATATGACATTTTGTAAGGAGTCATTTTAAAAGGATCGTCTTCCCGGAATGCCGTATCAAAGCATATGCAAGCGTCTTTCCAATTATCGGCATAAGTGGTCCAGTGATGGAGGCTGCGCCACTGTTCGGTAAAACAGCATGCTCTCGAATACTTCCTGATGTCGCTGATAAACGTCCGTGAACTGTCAAGTTTCTGGCCCACATCTTTCTCGACCTTGTTAAAATGACGGCACTTCTTCCTGGCTAGAGCCATAAATTCCCTGTTGCCGTCTTCAGAGAAGATTTTCTCATACTTGCGGGAGTAATCCTCAACTTCGGTATCATCGGAATCATACATGGACACATTTCCGAAAGATAATCTCTCGTCCTTCACTGCTTCGTATATCCATTTTGCTTCCATGAATCTGAAAAGATTTGAGGGGGCAGGTTCGGAAAAGGCTTTTTTCAGTCCGATGAAAAGATCAGAATCGGTTCCGTCGACTATCGCCTTAAGATTGTTCGATGCCAAGCAGCCTTGCTTCTGGAGATCCGCATAGGTCTTCTTGAATACTTTCAGATTCCTGAGGAAAAATCTGCTGCCGATGTGTTTGGAAAGATGTTCCAGACATTTGCAGAACTCCTGAAACTCCTTTTCTTCTGTATCTTCACCAATATTCTTTACAAAAGACTCGACATCAGAGTGCATTATTGTTCCCAGATAAAATCTCAATGGTTAAACGAGAATATAATTCCATGTCGCGAGAATACGTTTAGATCCAAGAATATTTATGATCTAAATGACTGACAATTTCCGATGGTTGATCTAAGTAAATGTCAATTTCTTAGTTCATACGATACAAACTTTTGCAATAACATAGTGGATAGTTTCTACTCTCCTGCATTGAGCAATTCTGTTTCTTACGATAGACAATCTGGGTATTTTTCATCTTCTTCGCTGGCCATCGCATCAGAAGGAATATTGGGGTTAATTGAAAATGGCGGAACTATGAGGCTTCTAACTAGCCCCATCATTTCTGAAGACGACTTGGCAATATTAGAAAAAATATCAAATGATTCCTCAGGACTAACCAATGAATTATCAAAGATAATTGAGAAGAACCTTGATGAAGATTTTCTCAAGAACGAGTCTACTGAAGCACTTGGATGGATGTTACTTCATAATAAACTCGAAATAAGACTCATTTTGGTCCAAGAAGAGGGCAGAATACTTCCATCACATCTTGTTGATCAATATGGTATCTTCCATAACAAAGTCGGCATTTTCAAAGACGACTATGGGAATGTTGTATCGTTTTCAGGTTCAATAAATGAAACCTATGGTGGACTTGTAAAGAATATTGAATCTTTTGAGGTATTTTGTAGTTGGAAAAATGGGGCCGAAGACCACATTATACCCCACATCAATAGATTTGAAAAATACTGGAACATAGGTAAATGTGGACGCTCTCTCACTATAGAGTTCCCTGAAGCGATAAAGAACAAATGGATTAGTTCTGTCCCCAAAAGGAAAGAGGATCTCTCGATATTCAAAAAGACTGTAAAAGGAATCCGTGTAAGGGATTATCAAACAGAGGCTATTAACCAGTGGTTCAAAAACGATTGTCGTGGCATTTTTAACATGGCCACTGGAACCGGAAAAACCCTTACGGCTATTTTTGCTGTTAAACGTAAAGTAGAGGAATTGAAGAAACCGTTTACACTCATTGTCGCAGTACCGAATCAACACCTGATTAAGGAACCTTGGGTACATGACATAGAAAAATATCTATTTGATGAAAATACCCAGCATGAATTAATTACTGCATACTCCGGTAATAATAAATGGCTCAGTGATTTGAAAAACGCACAGTTAAAAACGATGTTGAAACAAACATCGGCGATCGTTATAGTTACGACTTATGATACACTTTGCTCAGACAAATTCGTCGATTCAGTGAAGAAACTAAAAACAGACAAACTGTTGATAGCTGATGAGGTACACAATGCGGGTGCGGAAATATACCGCACTGGGCTTCTAGACGAGTACAAGTATCGTCTCGGATTAAGCGCTACCCCTGCAAGATATCTAGATGATGAGGGAACTGACTTCTTAATCAATTATTTTGATAAAGAGGTATTTGAATTCAGTCTCCAAAAAGCCATCAACACAATTAACCCAGATACAGGAAAAACGTTTCTTACACCCTACATGTACTATCCCGTATTCGTTTCTTTGAATGAAGAAGAGATACAGGAATACGCGAGTTATTCCAAGAAAATCGTTGCAGCCTTTTCTATCGAGGAACCTACGCCTCAACAGAAGCACTATTTGTCCAGATTACTCATACAAAGGGCCAGGATAGGGAAGAATGCTGCCCAGAAATATACAAAATTTCGTGAACTTATTCCGACTTTTTACGAAAATGGAGTTTTCGATCACTGCCTTGTTTATTGCTCTGATGGTAAAGATCCAGAAGATGGAACTACAAGATGCATTGAATCCGTGGTAAGTATGCTTAATGAAGCAGATGTAACAAATCGTAGGTTCAACTCTTCTGATGATAATGAGGAAAGGCGTGAGATTTTGAAGCATTTTGCCGATGGTGATACGTCTACACTGGTTGCAATCAAATGCTTAGATGAAGGTGTAGATGTGCCCTCGACAAAAAACGCCATAATTCTTGCAAGCACGGGCAATCCTAGAGAATATATCCAAAGACGTGGTCGTATTCTAAGACATTCCGAAGGGAAAGAGTTTGCACTGCTTTACGACTTCGTGATTATACCCGGAAATATACCTGGGTATCACGAAACTGAAAATCAGATTTTCAATGTTGAATACAGAAGATTCAGAGAATTTTCATCATCCTCCATCAACAAGGAAGAAAATGAAAAGATCATCAACCAAGTGATACAAAACTACCAGATAACAATCGAATCGGAGGATAAACAATGGTTCAGACTTTAAGCCCCTTAGTGTTGCAAAAAATAGAATCAATGGATGTAGACGAAAATCTAAAGGATGTAATCAAAGAGTTGCTGATGTGCGAAGCAAGAAATGGAAATACATACCCAGAAGGAAAACTTCGCGAATTCAACGTAATCATATCAAAGGGGATGTCTGATGAAGATTAAACGGTTAGAAATCAATAATTTCCGTCAATATTATGGGAAGATTGTTATCGATTTTTCAACCGATAATGGCAGGAATACCACAATTATCCAAGGAAAAAACGGTGAAGGAAAATCAAACCTCATGAATAGTATCACCTGGTGCCTTTATGGTGATGAATTGTTCAAATCTGAAACTAACATAGGTCGCAGTATTGCAAACACAACGGCAGTCATCAAAGGCAACTATCAAGGCGCAGATGTATCTGTAAAGATGTATCTCGAAGACGGGGGAAAAGAATACATCGCAGAACGTAAACAACATTTCGAACAGAAATCAGGTGGTATTGTTTCCAGAACGCCGACATTTACAGTCCATGAAAAAGATGTTCGTGGTATGGTTCTTGTTAACCAACCGGATTGGTTTGTAGAAAAGCGTTTCATTCCCAAGGACTTGAGAGGTTTCTTTTTCTTCGATGGTGAAAGGATTTCCTCGTATTTTGTAGAAACGACAGCAAATATTAAACCGAATGTTGAGAAAATTGCTCAGATTGATACAATCAAAGGAGCAATCAACACATTGGGCAAAATCAAAAGCTCCTTGTGGAAAGATATGAAAAAATACGATACTTCTGGAGACGAATTACCAATCGATCCCGATGAGCAGAATGAGATCATATACACCAATGGTGAAGAAATAAAGCGTATTGATTCTAAAATTGCTGACTTCAACTCTAAAATTGAAGAGATTGATAGATATCAGTCAAAGAATTCAAATGAAACTCTGAAAGCTTTAACAAACGAACGCGAAAAATTAGAAAAAAGGAAAACCCAACTTAAAAAGGAAATTGAACAAACAAACAAGAGTCTTTCAGAGTTGATTATTGACCGTTTGCCGATTATTCTCGCATATGCCGCACTTACAAAAACAGTCGATATCATTGATGAAAACACGGCTAAAGGACTTCTTCCACCAAAAATTCAAGATACATTCGTCAGAGATCTTCTGGAAGAGGGAGTTTGTATTTGTGGTAGACCGTTGGATGAAAACTCAGAATGCCGTGCAAAACTAATGAAACTCGTTGAGAACGTATTCAGTAAAAATACCGCAGAAGATTCCAGAGAAGGAAGATATACAATTAAAACTCTCCTTAAAAAGGTCAATTTTGTCCCCGAGTACACCGAATTATTTAATTCAGTTACTGAAAAACAGAGTGAATTCGATCAGATTGTGGATGAATTGAACGGCATAAGTTCACAAATCTCTGCATTTGACGAGACGGAGATACGTAACAAAGAAGCTGAAAGGAAAGCTCATATCGAGTCTGTCAATCAGCTCAATCGCAGAAAGGGCGGATTGGAGGCTGAAATTGAGGGCGCACGTGAAATACTGGCGATGTGCGAAGATGAAATCAGTAAACTTAGGGTTTCCGAAGGAAAATATTCAAAACTCAAGGCACAACGCGATTATGTATGCCAACTGGAGACTGTGTTAACAAAAATTCGTGATTCTATCGTTGAAGATGTTCGTCTTCAGCTCGAAACAAAGACACGCAGTTACTTCTACGATATGATCTGGAAGACCGGTACATTTGAGAATGTCAGACTGATCGATGAGGGCGCCAGATACCGTTTCTCTGTTACACAAGACGGCCAGGAATGCCTAGGAGATCTATCTAGTGGCGAAAAACAGATTCTTGCCTTAGCATTCTCTGCAGCCCTACATTCAGTTAGCGGTTATTCTGTTCCTGTGTTTATTGATACGCCTTTGGGACGCATTTCTGAAGATGCCCGTGAAAATGTCGCAGCTTCACTACCCAAGTACCTTTCAGAAACCCAATTAATCATATTGCCCACTGACACAGAGTATACTCCGGAGATACGTTCTAAGATGTCACAGTTTGTTGGCGCAGAATATAAAATAAGATATGATGAAAGTAAGAAAATGTCGGAGGTGAACAACTATGACTGATCGTTTCGACTGTTTTATATCCGCGGAGAAATCAAAAAAGTACGATGCTCTGGTGGATGATCCTCATAGCATATTCTATAAGCACAACAAATCCCAAGTATACATCATAGCTGCTGCATACGGATTCCATTACAATCTCCGTGCACCAATCGAAGGAAAGAAACAACAGTTGTTTGTATCTACAACATTCAGTAGCGATAACAGCCACCTAATCTGGATTTTAAAATCGTTGGGTGTATTTGTAGATGGGATTGAATCCCTGAGAAATTCCAACACCATGGCATCGCTTTGCGATGAATATGCCAATGCAGGTATAGATGAACTGTATCGTATCCACAAAGATTCAGACGACGAACAAAGGGATTATGCTATGATGATGATAGGAATATTACAAGATAATCTAATCATCGAATGAACAAACATATTAAAGAACTGCCGGGAACATGGAATCCCGATAGTTCTTAAACGACCATATCATGGATTCGTCAAATCGATTATCCAATTTATCCAACTAATTACTGTTTGGGATCTTCTCCCAGGAGTTTGATCTCCGTTCTTTTTCGGAGGATAGTACTTCCTAATCAATTCTGCAATATACTCCTTATCTGGAAGAGCATTGTTCTTTAAAAGATAGTCAAAAGACTGGTAGTATACTTCATCCTGAAGAATGGCACGAATGATGTCCAGATTTCTGTCTCTCATCTGTTTTTTCATCGTCCCTTTACCGTTTTCCGATAGGCCAAATCCCTTTCTCTTCACAATTTGAACCATTCCGATAAAGGCTGCGGCATTTAGGTAATAGTCTGTTTGGCGAGGATCAAATTCGAAATAGTTTGTGATTTCTTCTTTTGTTGTATGTTCATTACTATCAAGAAGATTAAGAAGATCGATTATCTTCTCCATGCGATCAGCTTGTGGGAATATGTCTGAATGAATTGAACTGGAAGGTGCAATATTCTCAAAGATGGACACGACATCGCTCATGGTTATTGGTTCGCCGTTGGAAGCAAACTTAAACGATTTTTCTATCTTTAGCGAGTTGATATCATCTGGATTCTCAAACGAGCAAACATAGAGATAAAATGACTTATCGCTGTAAACCAAAAACACTGGAACAACTTTCTTGTCTATCTGTGAGGACCAATATTTGTAAGGAAAGTAAACTTGGCGTAAATTGATGTCCTCGACAAAACGGTTTTTTGCCTCCACTATGAAGAACGAATCTTCTGTTTCGAAGGCCCCGTCTATTTCAATCTGTGGTTTATTCACTTCGATTCTTTTTTTTACTCCCGTAGGCGTTCTATCTGTATTAATAAGGTCTACATCAAAAGTGAATGATCCTGCGCCCATTCTACCATATGTTGTAAAAGCAATATCCTCTGTTCCAAAAGCATCTTTGAGAATGTTACTGTTGAATGCGAACAGTATTGACGACGACTCGCTATACAAATTTTCAAATTTCAGAGTTTCAAGACACAGTGTTTCTACTGACCGTATGTTTTGATTTTTGTAACTCACAGGTTTAAACAATGCGAATCTTCCTAGAATATAGGATTTTCTAGAATCGGATATGACCGAAATACCATGATCTCTAAGAACCCGGGGCATTTGTGAAAATTCATCGAACTTTGTCATCAAACGCGGTTCTTTTACCTTTTTTATTTGATTGGCTGTTATTTTGAAGTAACCATTCTTGTTGATTTCTTCTAGAATATTGTACTGTTCGAACAAAGTTCTCCATGCTGAATCGACGCCGTCTTTTGCCATTGGTCACCAGCTTGTAACGATTACTTCATCCACAGCGCCCCTGTCATTTCCGTTTGAATTAATGGCGCGGTTAGCTTTTACGGTATAGATGTGATAGTCTTTGTATAAATCACGAATTAGTTTTGTCGATGAATTGCTAAGCGAACAGTATGCACCGATATCTGCAAGCCGCTTAAATGTATCAGCCAATCTTTCTTGCTCAGACTCGTCAAATCCGCCTGATTGATATCCCGTGAAATTAGTGTTGTCAGGGCTATGGTAAGGCGGATCAAAATAGATGAAATCACTTTTTTCCGCATTTTTCACGGTCATTTCAAAATCCATATGACGAATGGTTATGTCGTTATTGACAAAATAATCATTCACGGCGCGCAATACATACTCATCGCAAATAGCTGGATTCTTGTAGTTTCCGAAAGGCGTATTAAAGAGTCCTTGTGAATTGACACGGTATAGTCCATTATAGCAGGTCTTGTTGAGATAAATCAATCTAGCTGCACGCTCGACATCTTTCATTTTAGAAAATTTGTCTGCGTCACGATCCATAGCCCTGATTTTGTAATAATCTTTGCTATTATTTTTGGTTTCATAATCTTTCAACAGTTCAATCAATTCATCTATGCCATCTCTCACCGAAATATAAGTTAAAACTAAATCCTCGTTCATATCAGAGATGAATGCTTTTGATGGCTGTAACTCAAAAAGAAGCGCTCCGCCACCAATAAATGGTTCATAATATGCATTATATTTCTTGGGAATGTGCTTATTCAACTCCGGGATTAACTGTCTTTTTCCTCCTGCCCATTTGATGAATGGCTTTACTAGAGGCCTCGTTGTTTTACCCGTTCTAGAAGACATTTGGTCTATGCACACGCTCCTAATTGCAGTATGATCCTCTGGATGATAAATGTTCGCGTGTTATAATTGGTATAAAGTGGGAGTTGAATTGCAGTTGAATAATCTGGATAAAACGGAGTTTGTTTGAATTCACTAAGTACCGACGTATCTTATAATCAGTTCGAAAAAGATGTGATTCTGATGTACTTTAATTGAGCAAGTATTTGTATAAATCGTCAAAAATGTTGTAAAGTTCTAACTCCATTTTCGAGGATCTGGCCTGTTCGATTTCACTCTGTCGCGATTTCCCTCGTGTCCTCTATGGTCAGTATCCTCTGCGACGTGGGGAACTCGAACATGAGGGCGGAGAGCAGGGAGCTCTTCCCCGCACCCCTGGCCCCGCAGATGAGG
>Ga0265295_1009365_pt1 | contig 10503 bp, 8 predicted proteins | sample Munlansysbiofilm_FD_192503 | JGI IMG/M metagenome (GOLD analysis project Ga0265295, IMG submission 192503) | Leachate microbial communities from a municipal landfill in Southern Ontario, Canada - Methane capture system biofilm | ecosystem: Engineered > Solid waste > Landfill > Unclassified ... | reverse complement strand
AATTGTTTCATAATGCTCTGTTTGTCCCCAATCATTAGAACCATCGACTACTTTAATTAATCCATTTCCACATGGACAAGGTTTAGTATACTCTGTGTATTCCCAACTCATAAAATGACCCCCAATCTATTTGATTCGTTTTAATTTCTACCACAATTCAGGATTATGAAAACATTTAATAATTGATTTGTTTAACCGTGAAATTATTGGTTATTCTGCAGGGAAACACAAAACAGCTGATCTGGTTTATAAAGCCTTTAGAAAAATTAACTATCCGCTAGATAAAATTAGAATATTTCATACGGATCGCGGTAATGAATTTAAAAACAAGACGATCGAAAACATTTTAGAAACATTTGATATTACTAGATCGTTAAGTGCTAAAGGTAATCCATACGATAATGCAGTATCTGAAGCAGGGATGAAAGTGATTAAAACAGAGTTTGTATATCAAGAAAAGTTTGACAGTTTAGAAGTATTAGCGATGAAACTGTTTGATTATATAAATTGGTATAACAATATTAGAATTCATGGCTCATTAAATTATATGACGCCAGTTAGTTATAGAAAACATATATCCTTATAAAAACGTTACAAGAAAGTGTTGACAATCCAAGCCGTTTCTTTTAAAGAGATTAAGCTTACTCAGTGCTTTTTCTCTCGGTGTTGATTTAGTGATGTCATTTCCTTCATCATCAAGAACATTGTCGAAATTGCGTTGACTAATATATTCAGATAAGTGATTGACTAAGTTCTCTTTTTCAACATAAGATGCATTATGATGCTTAAAAAAATCGGAGACAACCATGATTATCTCTGCATGGATTCGTCTATTCTCTCCAGAAAAAACTTGAAAGAATTTATAGTCGATAGCATCAAAAATATTTTTCATCATTGCCTCCTTAATTTTGGATTTACGATAATCAAAACAAAAATGTGAGATATTTACTTAATTGTTTCATTAGTTAGATTTATGAAAACTATATGGTTAATTTAAGATTATGGAAGAAGCCATCATTATCTTTTTTTTATTTTACTTGTTATTCTATTAATTTCTGATTCTGATAATGAATACTTGCTAAATAACTGATCATCAATATCATCTATATGTTTATTCCAATTAATATCAGAGTTTAAAGTAAAATCTTGCAACGGAACAAATTTGTAAACATTTTGATATATATTTTGAGACGTTTTTAATAATCCAATTAAATACCTAACGAATTTGGTTTTTAAGTATTTCGCTAAATTACTAGCTTCTTCCTCAGTTTTAAAATTACCAATAGGAATCAAAGTATCTGTACAAATCGTGTTTGGTTTACCAATATAAGGGACTCCAACTATGGTGACTTCTCTATTATCAGTTAATAAACCTGCGCCACCATTACCTTTAGAAATAAATATTTTCCAAGAATCTATGATGTCTATTCCTTTACTTACCAAACTTCTATCAATAAACCTAATAATTTCATGGGCACATCTAACTTCCAATTGATTAGTATTAGTTGGATTATCGGTTGTGATTTTTTCAATTCCTTTTCCAACAACTCCAAATGCATTTCTACCTTTTGTAATTTCCATCATGGATTTAAAACCATTTTTAGTTACTTTCATAATCAATTGATAACTTTCTGAACTATTTAAAACAATATCTAATCCTTCTTCAAACAATGGCCTACTGACAATAAGTGTTTTACCATCATTCACTTCTCCAAACTCAACATTACCCATGTAACTTGGATTATATAGATAATATTGGACTCCACCAGCAATGCTAACATTGTCAAAAACATCACTAGCGTTTGGATAAAACATTATTTTGCTTATATGGTTATTTGACCTTATATACTCTCTAAGTTTTATAAATGATTTGTCTTGTGCATCAGCAGTGAACCAGCGGGCTGGTGTGATTAGTGTAGAATAATCCGGATTCAACATTATAGTTGCTATAATGAAATATGGAAATAGTTGTTTGCTTAAGGAGTCATTATCGGCGTTTGATGATATATTTTCTTGATATGGGGGATTACCTACTATAGCATTAAATTTCATTTTTTCATTTCCTCCTTTATCCCAAAATGATTTTTTTGTAACTTTGTCAACAAATTTTTCAGGTTTTTCTTTCAATTGCATTATCAAGTCCTCAAATGCATGCATATTTGTTTTACCATCTCTATAGCCTAACAGTGTCCTTTTTGTAATTAGTTTAGACATTGGTGTTTTACAAATAACATACATCTGATTCATCACTATCTCATCCCAAATCCTATACTTTTGTTCAAAGGTTTGTTCGCTCATATTTTTAATAGTTTCTTTGTACAAAGAATGGATTAAATAGAGAGGGTATAAACCAGTTTTAGAATTTATTTCAAGTATAATAGATTTCTCATTAAAAACTTTCTTTGTAACTTCATTTTGATCAACAAATCTTGGCCCATCAAACAATTCATTTTGATGATTAGTATCAAAAAAATCCCAACCACCAATAGTATCACTCAAATGCAAGTTAACTACTCGCCATGGAGTTAAAACTGTTTCCTTATCTGGGTTCTTAAATGTAGCAAACAAAGATGAAATCTTTTGGACTCTTTGAGTAGGTTCTAGTTCGTCAGCGGTTTTAGCGATATATCTAATTCTTCTACTTGCTGCTACAAAAATATCTTTATCGTAGTATTTCGAAAACTTTTTAAAGATTTCCTTTGTAACTCCCTTAGGCATAAATTCATCCCAAGACGAATTGGGATTCGATCCCACATCAGTCATTAAGTCAGCAAAATTATCTATAGTAACATCGGTATCAATATCTATATTCATACCATAAACGAGTAATGGCATTCTTATAGAAATAGCTCGAAGAATTGAAATAGCAGATTCTCTATTTTTACGTTTTTCTTTTAACCCAGCTAAACGAGCTTTTTCTTCTTCAGTTAATGATTCTTTACGCTTTTTTTCTTTTAACTTTTGTTCCTCTTCAGATTCTTCTTCATTAAATCCTTCGTGATTAATATCGATTTCCCCAGTTTTTTTAGTTTGTTTAGACGCACCAACAATCTTTTTCAGATTTTCAAATTCTTCTAACTCTACTTTTGAGAGTTTTAATAATTCATCATTATATATTTTAGGATCATCAAATCCGTTTCTCGCAACTCTTTCAGCATATGCTTTCTTTAATTCTTGTAACAATTCAGATACTTTATATTCCTTCATTGTAGAATCTTCGATAGCAATTACAGGGCAAAAATTTAGAAATTTACCTAATGTTACTTCAGCTACAGCATTGTTTGCACCAGCACGAGCAGAGAGTTGCACAGACTCAGCGACCATCTTTAGTGTTCTATCTGGGGCAAAATCAAAAACAAAGCATTCTTCCTTTATCTTTCCATTGATATTTGCCGGAGTTTGAACTCTAAATATTGTTTGTAAATATTGAGATGCTGCTGTGGAATACGTTCCTGCAAGCATTAAAACTGCAGTCCATTCAGGAACTGATACTCCGGTAGTTAGCCGTCCACAAGATAAAGTTATTGTATATGTTTGATCAGAATTATCAGTAATTGCTTTTCTTACTGCACTCAAGGCATCTCTTATATCAATTTCCTCGTCTCCATCACCAGCAACATTCACAATGGTAAAATTTTTGAAAACATGGTGTTGTTTAAGTAAAATTGATAATGCCTTTGCTTCTTTAACTCCTGGAACAACCCATAAAGAATGTCTAAAATAACTCCTATAATCAGTATTCGCAAAAGGATAATTAGTATTTTCATCTTGTTTGCAAATTAAACCTAAAAATGCATTGACATCCTGTTCATGAACAAAAGTTCCCTTATTAGCCCCTTTAGGAATCGACTTCCCGTCTTTCTCAACATCACCCGTCCACAATCTAAAAAATTCTCTAAAGTTAAATGCTTTATCCATGACATCGATATAGACTGGTAAATTTTTCTCAAGATGATAAGTATAAATATTCATCCTTGGAAGCTCTTCATAAGGATTAGAATCCCCGAAATGAGTTTGATTCCAGGTAGTCTTCGCTTCCTGCTCCATTATGTAATCCCAAGTATAAATACTATCCTGAACAAAGTCGGTTAAAAGATTAAAAGGCGTACCCGATAATTGAAGAACATAAGTCTTGTGATCATTTCCATCCTTAATAACTGCACTCAAAACGTTCTTTCCGAGTTCAGTCTTTGTGCCTTCATGAGCTTCATCTACAACGACAAAATCCCAATCTATTTTAAAAATTTCATTATTTTTATCAAAACTTCCACCAACTGCATCAGAACCTCTTAAATCTTGCATAGATGCAAAATATACAAAGTTGTTATCATGTTTTATCAAATCGGAAATGGTTTTTCCTTTGATCTTTGAGCCAAAATAGTAATCTTTTCTATCATAAAAAATCTTACCAAAATCTTCAAACCAACCATCAGAAACTACTGGTCTATGCGTGATGATAATACTTCTCTTAAACCCCATTTCTTTAGCTACTTGAAGTGAAGATAAAGTTTTACCAAAGCGCATTTTAGCATTCCAAAGCATCTTAGTATCATTCTTGTATCTTGCAATTGTCTTTTTAATTGCGTCGGTTTGTTCTGGTCTAAAAATAATAGGGTTTTTGTCGCTTGAAACCTGAGAACTATTAAGTGCTGATTTCAAATCCTTAACTGCTTTAATGGCTGATATAACTGTATTTAAATCTGTTTTGAACCATTCATTTTGTTTTTTACTAGTATCAAAATATCTAGATTTTATTCCACTACGCTTTAAAACATCATGGACTTTGTGGTCTCTAAAAGCTTTTATTTTTCCATCCTTTTTATATACCGCAATTTCAGTGTGAAGAAGTTCGTAAACTATACCAGCCGTAGCGGTATATGAATCAATTCGCTTTCTTGCTGCATATTTTAAATCATGACAATTAGGAACAAAGTCAGTATGAGGTTTATCAGTATGTATAGTTGCATCACCAATTTTTAAACATCCTTCATGTTCTTTATCATTAATTCTAAATACGTAAATTAACTTATAATCAAACGTTGACTTGAATTTGGTTATACTCATAAGATATATCCTCCGTATATTAAATCGACAAATCTAATCTTTTTGTTTTTTTCCCAATCCATTATTTTTGAGTACACTCCATTATGACTATGTAAATCGCCTTTAGTGCATCCAATACATCCTTCTTCGCGAATTTCTTCTTCACCAAACAAATTAAACATTACAGACCTATCAACTTTACAACTTTTAGGAATTACATATTTAATACCATCCATTTGCCATAAGTTCCAAGAAATGATTGTAGCTACTTCAATTAGTAGATCTTCACTAGGTTCTTCGTTATATATATTTTTGTAATAATCAATATAAGTAAAAAGCACATTTTCTCTGGCCAGTAATAAATTATCTCCTTGCCACTCATATCCATATGTTGCTTTTAATGCTTCTAATGAGTATTTAAGCCATTCCTCTTTAGATATAGCATTTTCATTTATTACTCTAAACTTTCTATCGAGTAAACCAATTCTATTATTAATATCAATGTAATCACCATTTACAGTATCATATCTGCTAACAAGATATGGTGCTTCACCACAAGTTATTTCAAGTCTAATATCCCTAACATAGTCAACCCAACTTTTTTCATCATTGAATAGTATTTTATCATTATTTATTTCCCATGAATTTCCGAATTCTTTATTAAAGACGTTTTTTCGTCCAAACCAGGATTCATCGATTAAATTATTCTGTTTGTTGCACATCCAAGATGGTGTAAATACTTCTGCATTATATTTAGATCTTTTCGTTTGCTCAGCTTTAGCTTTAACTGAGCGGGGCACGATAATACTTTTACTATTGATAATAAGTGGATAGATGAAATCATTAAATTTATAACCACGTCTTTTGTAGGAATCAGTAGCCCAAATAATATTTTTCCTTGTTGTATTATCAAATAGCAATATTTCTAAAACCTGAGGATGTTTATTATATAGTTCACTTTCGTTGATATCAATATTGAACATTCTTAATCCTCCAAATTAATTTCGTATTTTTCAAAAAGAAGCTGCAGTTTTCTCTTAATTTTTGTGGTTGGTTCAAACTTACCACTTTCCCATCTATTTACAGTACCAAATGTAACCTTCAATAACTCAGCCAATTCGGTCTGGGTCAAAATCATTTTGCGTCTTAGTTTCTTAATTGCCTCTCCATATGTCATATCGGAGTCCCCCAGAATAATTGAAAACTTATGTGACAATTATAACACTTTTTAATCATTTCGCCTATATGATCTTTAGATATAGCATTCTCATTTATTACTCTAAACTTTCTATCGAGTAAACAAATTCTATTATTAATATCAATTCGCCATTTTCCGCCATAGGAGATTTCGACTCTTCTTAACAATAATCACATCGTAATCGTGTAAATTGTTAGGTAATCGTTAAAAGGTTAGACAATGTGAAAGTATCATGCAAGAAAAACCTACGATATTGGCTTATAATATCGTCGCGGAATTTGGAATATAGGGAGAAAACGCCCTTTCTGCATAGAAAAAAGGCTTGATACTATTGTATCAAACCAATGCTCCTTATATGGTATAGACATTGAGACTTATACTCTTTTACCAACATCAATTATAATAACTATTTTAGAAACAAGTTTTGAAAATCTACTTCTTACCGTATTTTTCTATTGCTGCCGTGTAAACTTTGCTCTTATTGCTTAATATAGTTTGTCTTTGTGACTCTATTTCGAGTAATCTAGCAATAACATTGTTATAAATAATTTTTTGCGCGGGATTAACTATTTCATGAACTGATGAATCATCAAACACACTTTCATCATTATCAATCACAAATTCTATTAAATCAAAGAGTCCTTCTTTAGTTATTTTATCAATTAAGTCATAATCTAACGTCTTTTTTACGTAATAACCTTTTTTATCCTCTATTTTTAATATTTTCATACATAGTACCTCTTTCTTTATATGCTTCTTCACCAGCTTCAAGTGAGTCAACTAAGATTGTGTAATTGTTTACTTCTTCACCACTCGCAGACTTCAGCATTCTATCACTAGCGTATCCTCCATATAGCTTAAAATCTACTTTTCTGGAGGTTTTATCGATGACTCTCTCAGTATAAAGAATATAATCTGGTTTAATTGAAGCTCCTACGGTGTTACTATGTGTTACAACAAAAACAGGCAACTTATTTGATAAATCTTTGATTATTTGGTTTACGTTGTTTCTCAGAAAAATGTTATCAAATGAAGATTCTGGCTCATCAATAAGAACCATGTCATATTTGAATGAATCTCTTAATTCACTTATGAGATTAAACTCGGCTCTTTCACCACCCGACACATCAAAACCATAGTCATTTTTAACCTTATAATCGATTAAACAAAAATATTTGTATGCTTCTGAGTTCTGAGTAGATAATTTTTCTCTCAAAGCATGTAGATACCTATATGGTTCATTATATAAAGTCATCTGTCCTCTGAAATCACCAGAACTTCTGCCAGAGATGTCTTTAAGTTCAGTTGCTGTGTTAATTCCCCTGCATTTAACTTCAATATTGTAACCATATTTTTTCTCTGAATAAATCAATTTCTCAATCTTGATCATTTGAACTATTGATTTAAATCTTTCCACTTTTACTCTGTCCATAAACGTTTTAACAAAGTCACAATCTTCAATTTGCGGAACAGAAGACTTGTTTTGTAGTAATCTTTTTAAATCAACTACAATTGAATTCACTTTTTCTTTTATCGTTAAATCATAATTCTGATGATCAATCATATGCGCGAATTCAAGATATAACTTAACCAACGAATCGTCTTCAATGTATTCACGAATTAATGTTTTATGTTTTGTTGTTTCTAGTAATTTTTGTACTGCTGCAGCTAGCTCTTCTAATTCAACATCTTTAACAACATTAAAATTTGATTCATTATAAATACTGGTTTTGGCATAAACATCCGCCTCATATGTATGACTTGCAAAGCTTTTCAGAGATGAAATATAATCTTCCAGAGCTTTTTCATTCTCGTCTAGATCAATATCCAAAATTTCATTTGCAACTGATCTAAACTCCTCCAAATACTCATCTGATGAGTTTGATTGTCTGAGATTGATTTTTTCTTTGAAGTCTCTTTCCGCCTTTCTTTCATCAGGTTCCAATAATGAAAATTGTGCAATATGTTTTGTATTTGAAAATGATTTAAATATTTTTTTAAGTGTGTATGATTTCCCGGATGACCGTTTACCGAAAATAACATTTAGACCATCACTTGCAAGTGTTCCATCATCGAGGATTTGAAAAAGCGAGCTGTGTTCTTCTGATAGTGAAACTTTAGATTTATCTCTCAAAGCATATTTTAGTGAGTTAAGAGTTATTTCATCTAATTGGACATATGTTTGTTTGAATGGAAAACTTGTCAACTCATCACAAATTCTTATGTCGCTAAATATCACTGGGACTAGAGGATTTTCACTTTTCAATTGCACAGTAAATTTTTTAGGATTAGATACCTCTCCAGCAAATATATTATTTCCAAATTTCTCAATAGTTTCGTCACTTAGTGCAGGGTCTTTTTTATAATGCGGTATAAGTAAGTACTCGGATAGATCACTAAAAATTCTGATTAATTCCTCAAAACTAATACTAGATTTGACATCCACATTCAAATGTTCTAGTTGTATACATTTACTTGAGAATTCAGTCAAATCTGAGTTTGGTTTTGCAATCAATAATAGATGTCCCGACTCTATGTCAATTTCCACACCAGGGAACACTAAACAACTCAATTTACTTACTATTTGCTCAAACTGAGCTTTGTCAAAGCAATTATGATTTGTTATAGCAATGGCATCTATTTTCTTATCTGAAACATATTCACTCAACTTATCCAAAGAAAAGACAAACCTTGCATCTTTACCTGTTACAACTGTATGAATATGTAAGTCTATTTTTTTCAAACATCGTCACCTCTTTCAATTATCAATTTTTTATGTTTTGATATGTAAATTTAATATCTTTAATCTTGACACAGTTCCGTCGATTTTAACCCCAATCACAAAGTTAATAGTCAAGCTGTTTTCTTGTTACTTAATGCTTTATTCTAACATCCTAAAAGTAGTCATTTTAACGCATGAATGGACTGTTTCTCGCGATAATCTTGTACTAAATAAACATTTTTTTACTCGTTCTTTCGCTTTATGCCTCATATGCCCCATCTAGCATATAGCTTTGTTTCTACAAACTGATACTCTTTATTCTCATATACCTTTGCAGGTACCTTATCTACTTCAAAGTCCCAAGGTATCGTTGTAGCTTCATCTTTATACCATCCTAAGAATTGATAGCCATCTCTGATAGGATCAACTGGTATATAAGAAATTAACTCATTATCATAATCATCTATGAAGTAATACCCTTTATCTGATGCATCTTCATAATTGTAGTGATAAGATACATTGGCATAAAAAGAGCTTATATTGTTAGGATAAAAGTTTTCATTTATACTCGGACCATATGAACCAATATATGAATCACTATCATCAAAATCAAAATCTACACCTTGAATATAGAAATAGAATATCTTCTCTATAGATGGTAAATACTCAGAACTTAATCCACTACCAGCCTCACTGGTTGTGAATACATAGAGTCTTTCTAACTGATCACTTTTGATTGTCCCACTGTTTGTATTGAACAATGAACTTCTACCAATCGCAATCGGTAAGTCACTTGCAGTTTTTGGGACTACAAGGTGTGTCTTATCTTTTGCATCATCGGTAAGCCCGATGATGTAAGATATACCTTGTGTTTTATAACACTTAAAATCACCTTCTGTAAATGCATTAGATGACTTACAACCCACAAGGGTTAAGAGTGTGACAACCAATAGCAATAATGTGACTATCTTTCTCATAAGAACTCCTTTAATGTATCGTTTGTTTTTACTTATATAATATATGATTGAAAGCGCTTTGTATATATTAATTAAGAAAAAAGAGCGAATATTTTTTTATAAATTTATTAACTCATACTTAATAAAACGAAAAAAAGCGAGTTTTTATCCGCTTTTATATATAATGTTTTAAAATTCTTCATGAATTGTGAAAATGTTGCTATTTTTATGATGAAATCTATCCATCAATGTTTAGTATTCCATTCATCTTAACTCAATTGAATACGTATCTTAAGTGATCATGTTATAGAGTGCACTATCTAAAGTAGTAGTATTTTTACTTAACATGACTGCTTTATTGACAAAATAACATTTACTTGATGAAAAACTAGCGTTTAGAACCTAAAGTATGTATCCGATTTATGAAGCATTCTTGCAAAAAAATATTTCACTGATATATGTTACAATGTAATTAAGAATCACAATAGGAGGTCGCTATGTTATTCCTTTTCGGTATCACTTTAAGTCTTATATTCTATGCTGGTTTAATACTAACTCACCTGTTAATACTACTTAACAAAATA
>Ga0265295_1009364_pt1 | contig 10503 bp, 8 predicted proteins | sample Munlansysbiofilm_FD_192503 | JGI IMG/M metagenome (GOLD analysis project Ga0265295, IMG submission 192503) | Leachate microbial communities from a municipal landfill in Southern Ontario, Canada - Methane capture system biofilm | ecosystem: Engineered > Solid waste > Landfill > Unclassified ... | reverse complement strand
GCGGCGGGGCACGCCGTGTTAGCCTGTGGAGCGGTAAGGGCTCAAGCGACCGCAGCGAAGCAGGAACCACTCCATGCCGCTTAATGCAGCATGGAATCCTCGGTCTTTAGGCCGGGGAGGATGTCAATCTTGCGCTCGGATGTGATCGCGAAAAGCCGAGAGGGAGGCCGGTTGTCGTTCCCGTCTTCAAGGAGATGGCGGCCTTGCGCAGCCACGTCTGGTCAGGGCTTGTGCAGAAAAATGCTCTCGTCCAGCCGGCCATAGGAATCGAAGGCGGCCTTGGTGGCGAAGTGTACGGCCAGAAAAGACGAGACCGTGGCCGCGGTGAAGATCGCGATCATGATCATGATCTGGTAGCCGATGGCCACGGCCGGGGACGAGCCGCCCAGAATCTGGCCGGTCATCATGCCCGGCAGGGAAACGATGCCCATGGTCGCCACCGTGCCGATCTGCGGCCCCACGGCCGCGCGCAGGGTGTTGCGCAGGAAGGGCCGCACGGCCTCCTCGCTGTTTGCGCCCAGGGTCAGGTACTGGATGTGTACGGAGACGCCCGCGCGCAATTCCGAGAAAAAGCGGTCCAGGGCCACGACGTTGCTGCGCAGGATGTTGCCCAGCACCATGCCCATGAGGGGGACCAGGTAGCGCGCCGAGGTGATGGTCTGGGAATCGAAGACGAGCAGGAAGCCGGTCAGGATCAGAATCGACGTCAGCAGATGGGCGGGCAGGATGGTCCAGATGCATTTGCGCCACGACAAGAGGCTCTGGCGCAGGATCGAGCCCGAGGCGACCACGATCATGACCAGGACCCAGGCCGCGTTGACGAGCGCCATGTCCAGCTTGAAGATGTATTCCAGGTAGACCGCCACAAGCGTCAGTTGCACGGCCATGCGGGCCATGGAGATGAGCAGGTCTCGGGTCAGGCGCAGACGCAGATGCCGAAAGATGAGCACCGGGAAGACCAGGATGACGGCGAACATGACCAGCGCCGGGATGGAGATGACCATTGTCTCGTTCATTCGCGCCTCCGCAGCTTTCCCGATTCGAGGCGAAGTTCGGTGAAACCGAACTCCATCCATTCGGGGTTGTGTGTCACCGCCAGCACGGTGCGGCCCTTGTCCTGGGCGAAGTGGCGGATCACGGCGCGCATGGACTCCTGGTCCAGACTGGAGGTGACCTCGTCCAGCAGGCAGAAGCCTCGTTCAAGTTGTAAACCCTGGATGATGGTCAGGCGCTGCTGTTCCCCGCCGGACAGACGGCTGTAGGGGCTCTTCTTCAGCGCCGGGTCCAGGCTCAGAGACTCCATGAGCCGGTCCTGTTCCGTCAGGTCGGCCCGCAGACGCCGGTTGGCCGCGAAAGTGAAAGGTAGATTCAGGTATTCTCCGGCCGTGCCGTCGAAAGGCAGGGGTTTTTGACCGATGTACAGAAATCGGGAGCGGTGGGCGGCCAGATTGGCCGGTGTGATTTTCCGTCCCTCCCACAGGACATCGCCTTCATCCACCGGTTCAAACAAGAGGGCGGCCTTGAGCAGGGTGGATTTGCCGCCCCCGGACGGCCCCGTCAGGGCCAGATGCTCCCCGGGCGAGACGGCCAGACTGATGTTGTCCAGAATGATCCGTGAGGCCCTGCGAATGGTTACGTCTCGAAATTCCAGCATGTCCTCTCCAGTGAAATGGTGCCTGTCCGACCCATGGCAAGCATCGCGGCGCGGGTCAAGCAGCGCAGGGCGAGCCTTGCGGAAAAGCGGTTGTGTGTGCCGCTTGCGGGGAAAGAGACGGGTCGCTTCCGAAAAAGCCTGCCTGCCTGTCCTGTCGATATGGCAATTTAAAGCTCATATTGGAATTTTTTATGACCATATGTCGTTGCGTGATTGTATGCTGAATTTCAAGGAATATTCATCAAATTGGAAATATATCTTTCCATTATGAGTCCTGCTGCGTAAGCCACGACAAGCCGTGATCTGCGCACAGGGCCGGTTGCTTGGAACAAAAGCTCCGCCAGTGCGGGGTTTGCGGGAATTCTCGTCGGCGTTTGCCACAGACCGTGTTTGTGGTAAGCTTTTTGCCAGTAAAGAGCTTTCTACCTCGTATTCAACACGGCATAAGGAGCGGGCAAATGATCGTTGGCGTTCTCAAGGAAATCAAGTCGCAGGAAAACCGGGTCTGCATGACTCCGGCGGGCGTGGAAGTCATGAAGCAGCACGGACACTCCGTGTTGGTGGAAGCCTCGGCGGGCGCGGGCAGCGGATTTTCCGACGCCGACTATCAGGCTGCGGGAGCCAGGGTCGTGGCCGTTCCGTCCGAGATCTACGCCCAGTCCGACATGGTCATGCACGTCAAGGAGCCGCAGCCGTCCGAATACCCGATGGTGCGCCCCGGCCAGATCGTCTTCACCTATTTTCACTTCGCGGCCGATGAGAAGCTGACCCGCGAATTCATGAAGACCGGCGCCGTGTCCATAGCCTACGAGACCGTGACCGGCCCTCAGGGCGGCCTGCCGCTTTTGACCCCCATGAGCGAGGTGGCCGGGCGCATGGCGGCCCAGGAGGCGGCCAAGTACAATGAGCGTGTGCATGGCGGGCGCGGCATTCTGCTCGGCGGCGTGACTGGCGTGGCCCCGGCCACGGTGCTGGTCCTTGGCGGCGGCATCGTCGGTACCAACGCGGCCATGATGGCCGCCGGGCTTGGAGCCAAGGTCTACATTCTGGACATGAACCTCGATCGCCTGCGCTATCTGTCCGAAATCATGCCCAAGAACTGCACCCCGCTGATGAGCTCCCCGGCCATGATCCGCGAGCTGGCCGCCCAGGCCGACGCCATCATCGGCGCGGTGCTGGTCGTCGGCGCCAAAGCCCCCAAGCTCATCACCCGCGAGATGTTCAAGGACATGAAGCCCGGCTGCGTGCTCGTGGACGTGGCCATCGACCAGGGCGGCTGTTTCGAGACATCCAGGGCCACCACCCACTCCGACCCCATCTATGAGGTGGACGGCATCATCCACTACTGCGTGGCCAACATGCCCGGCGCCGTGCCCATCACTTCGACCATGGCCCTGACCAACGCCACCCTGCCCTACGCCCTGCAGATTGCGGACAAGGGCTGGAAGGCCGCCTGCAAGGAGAACGCGGGTCTCAAGAACGGCCTGAACATGGTCGCCGACAAGATCACCTTCAAAGGCGTGGCCGAAGCCTTCGGCCTGCCCTATACGCCCGCCGACTCCTGCCTGTAACGGGAGGCGTTTTTTTGGCGTCCGGCCGCTCTCTTCGGGGGGCGGCTTTTTTGTCCGCGGCACGTCACGCTCTGGCCTTGGCGCTGAACGCCGCACCGTACATTTCCTCGACGACGCCGGTGCTTGGCGGTATGGGCATGGCACTCGGGCGATGTCCGCCCAGTATCCGTCCAAACCACGGAGCAGACCATGCGCGCATTCTTCGTCGTCGTGTTTCTTGCTTTCGCCGCGACCGCCCTGGCGCAGCAGCAGGTCGTGATCCTGCCCCTGCATCACCGCACGGTGGAGGACGTCCTGCCGGTGCTTGAGCCACTGCTCGAACCCGGCGGAGCCATCTCCGGCATGAGCGGACAGCTGATCATCCGCGCCTCAGGCCCCAATCTCCAAGACCTCAAGAAGGTCCTGGCCGCCGTAGACCGGCCTCCGCGCCAGTTGTTGATCCGGGTCAGACAGACCCGCGAGACGGACTCCCTGAGCGAAAAGTTCGGCCTTTCCGGCAACGTGGAGCTTGGAGGCAATGTCCGCATCGTCGCCCCCGGCGGCAGGCCGCCGGGGGGGATCGGAGTCCGGCACGGCGATTCGGGGCTCACGGTCCACGGCGAAAACGCACGGCGCGGCGGGGAAAGCGGGGCGGACCAGTTCGTCAGGGTCATGGACGGCGGTCAGGCCTTTATCCAGGTCGGCAGGTCTTTGGCCTTGCCCTTTCGCAGGATCAGGGTGCGGGCGGATGGCGTGAAGGTTACGGAGGGCGTTGAGTATCGGGATATCGGCCAGGGTTTTTATGCCCTGCCGAGGCTTGCGGGCGAGAATGTGACGGTTGAGATCACGCCGCGATACGACAGCCAGGAAAGCGGCGGCCGCGACAGCGTGGACACGCAGCTCCTCTCGACGACAGTCACCGGACGGTTGGGCCAGTGGATCGAAATCGGCGGCAGCGCGCAGCAGGATCAGAGGAGTGATGCGGGACTGACGGGCATGGCATCGTCCGAAATGCGCGACACGCGCAGCGTCTGGCTGCTGGTCGAAGAGCTGCCGTAAGGCCTGCACGCGGCCTATTCCCGCAGGGGGATTTGCAGCTCCATAACATTGTCCGGGCTGTCCGCGTCCACCCAGTGCGAATACACCTCGCGGCCAACGGGCTGCAAGGCAAGGCCCTGCCGCATGGCCTGCGGCGTGAAGGCGCTCCAGGCCGGGCCGATTCCGCGCATGGGGCCCCGGTACTGCGTGCTGAGGCATTCGTGGGCCGGGAGCTGTACGCACTCGAATGCCCCCTTGCCCCGCCAGGCGTCCACGGGAAACGACACTTTCAGGGAAAACACCGTATCCAGGGAGCCGTCGCAGCCTTCGTACGTGAACACGCACGGACCGGTCACGGCCATGCCCCTGTTTTCGGCCTCGGCCAGCAGCATGGGGATGGCCTTTTCGGCGTAGGCGGCGATTTCGGGAATGGTCAGCGTCGCGACGGCTTCGATGACCGTGCCGGCTGGAATGCTCTTGCGCTCGATCCGCATGTTTCTCTCCTTTGCGTGCATGAATTCAATCAAACGCTCCCACTATCGCGCCCAGCTTGTTCTCGACGCGGGAGGCGATGTCAACCAGTTGCTCCGGCCGCAGCGGCACCATGTCCATGACTTCGGGACGGGCTTCGGGCGGTCCGCATTCCCCGCTGCACCCCAGGCCGGCGGCGTGGGAAAGGATGTCGGCCATGTGCACGATGCCCGCCAGGGCCAGCCCATCCGCCCGTTGGGGCTCGTGATGGCAGCCGACGGCGCTGCCCAGGCTCGCGGGCATTTCCCATCCATTCAAAAGCCGCAGTCCCATGGTCGCATGATCGACGCCGAAGAACAGGGCCTCCTCGGTCAAAAGCGGGCGCTGGTGCTTGAGGGCGCTGTCGATGCAGAATCTGGAGCGCTCCGGAAAGGACGTGAAAAAGTAGAGCCGTCCGATATCGTGCAGCAGGCCCGCCACGAAGGCCTGCTCGGCCTGGGCCAGCCCCGTGGCTTCCGCCAGTTCCTTGCAGGCCAGGGCGCAGCCGAGGCTGTGTTCGAGAAAGGTGCGCATCTCGATCACCGATTTGGGGATGACCCCGAACTGGTCGACAACGAGCAGGCTGGAGGCGAGCATGCCCACTTCGCGTAATCCGACGATGGACACGGCCCGGGAAATGGTTTCGACCTTGCGCTGAAAACCGTAGAGCGGGGTGTTTACGAGCCGCAGGAGCCTGGCGGTGAGCCCCGGACTGCGGCTGATGATCTCGACGATTTGTTTGCTGGAAGGGGTGGAGGCGTTCAGGGCGATATTGAGTTCGTGGGCCACGGCGGACAGCTGCGGGGGCTCGAAGCTGTCCAGGCAGAATATCGGCAGTTCTCCGGGCGAGGGTGTAGGCCCGGCGGGCCCCTTGCAGTCGCGAAGCAGCGGGGCGAGGCCCCGCTCCATGCGTTGCGCCTCGGCTTCGGTGCGCAGGCCAAGCAGCACAGGTCCCGGCGGAAGGCTGATGTCGTGCCCGGCGTAGAATTTGCGCGCGCGCTCCGCGGCCTGCTTCATGTGCGCCGCGCTCAGCGGTTCGCGGCCGCCTTCGACCTCGACATTCGTCACCCCTCGCTGGCTCAGGGACGCGATGGCGCTTTCGGTCAGCTTCGCGCCCTGCGGGAAGAGGAGCCGCCCTGCGGAATCCTTGAGGTCCGCCGCCAGGATTTCACCGGGCAGAACCTGCTCGATGCGTTTGTTCATGCTTTTCGCTCCGCGCACAAGTGATGAGTGACTCCAAATCTACCACATTCATGCGCGAGGTGGAACAAAAAAACGCAGACGCAGGGCATTGGAGACCACAAAGACCGAACTCATGGCCATGGCCGTGCCTGCGAGCATGGGACTCATGGCCGGGCCGCCGAAGATGTGCGGGATTCCGGCGGCGATGGGAATGCCGACGGTGTTGAAGGCGAAGGCCCAGAACAGGTTCTGGCGGATGTTGCGCATCACCGCGCGGCTCAGGGCCAGGGCGGTGAGCACGCCGGTAAGGTCCTCGCGCATGAGCACGACATCGCCGGATTCCATGGCCACATCCATGCCGCCGCCCATGGCCATGCCCAGGTCGGCCTTGGCCAGGGCCGGGGCGTCGTTGATCCCGTCTCCGACCATGCCCACCACGCGGCCATTTTCTTGCATTTGAACGATTTCCTCGGATTTGCGGTCCGGCAGCACCCCGGACACGACCCGCTCTATGCCGAGCTTCGCGGCCACGGCCCGGGCCGCACGTTCGGAGTCCCCGGTCAGGAGGACGATTTCCATGCCCAGGTCGCGCAGTCGCCGCACGGCGCCCGTCGATTCGGGGCGCAGGCTGTCGCTTACGGCCAACAGGCCCGCCAGGCGTCCATCCACGGCCACATGCACCACGGTGGCCCCATCCTCCTCCATGCGCTCGCGCTCAGCCCTCGCTTCCTCCAGGTCCAGATTCAGGGTGCGCATCAGCCGTTCATTGCCGATGGCCACGGCGCGTTCTTCGACCACGGCGGTCACGCCCTGGCCGGGCACGGACAGAAATTCCCGGGCCTTGGGCAGGGGGCCCTGCACGGCCTGGACAACGGCCCGGGCCAGGGGGTGCTCGGACTGGGCCTCGATGGACGCTGACAGGCGCAGCAAGGACTCTTTGTCGATTTTCCCGTCCGGATCAACCCATACCTCGTTCAGCACCGGCTTGCCCACGGTCAGGGTGCCGGTCTTGTCGAAGACCAGGGTCTGAAGCTCCCCGGCGCGTTGCAGGGCGCGGCCTGACTTGATCAACACCCCCAGCTGCGCGCCGCGCCCCGTGCCGACCATGATGGAAGTCGGCGTGGCCAGACCCATGGCGCAGGGACAGGCGATGACCAGCACGGAGATGGCGGTGCGTAGGGCGAAGACGAAGGGCTCGTCGCTGAAGAAGTACCAGGCCAGGCCCGACGCCACGGCCAAAACCATGACCACGGGCACGAAATAGTAGCTGACCGTGTCGGCCAGGCTGGCGATGGGGGCCTTGGAGCCCTGGGCGTCGCGCACCAGGCGCACGATGCGGGCCAGCATGGTGTCCTCTCCCACCAGGGAGGCGCGCATGACGAACGCGCCCGTGGTATTGAGCGTGCCGCCGAAGACCCGGTCGCCCGGACTCCGGCGCACCGGCAGAGGCTCTCCGGTGAGCATGGATTCGTCCACGTGGCTCTCGCCTTCGGCCACCTCGCCGTCCACGGGAAGGCGCTCGCCGGGGCGGATGCGCAACAGGTCGCCGGGTTCGATCTCTTCCACCGGGATCTTGCGCTCGTCTTCGCCGTCCACCAGCGTGGCCGTGTCCGGAGCCAGGGCCATGAGCGCGCGCACAGCGCCCGTGGTTTTGGATACGGAGCGGGCTTCGAAAAATTTGCCCAGCGAGATCATGGCGATGAGCACGGCGGCGGATTCATAATACAGGTCCATGCCCCGGGCCATGGCATCCACGCCGAGCCAGATCTCCACAGTGTTCCACAAGGAGTAGACCAGGGCCGCGCCCGTTCCCACGGCCACCAGCGAATCCATGTTCGGGGCGCGGCGGGCCAGGGCCGGAAATCCGATCAGGTAGAAGCTCCGGCCGCTCCAGACCACGGGCAAGGTCAGCAGCAGCTGGGCCAGGGCGAAGGTTCCGGGCGCGTGCATGGGATCAAGCCAGTCGGGAAGGGGCATGCCCCACATGTGGCCCATGGAGAGAACCAGAAGCGGCATGGCAAAGGCCATGGACCAGAGCACGACCTTTTTTTTCTCCGCCAGGCGGGCGCTTATGCGCTCTTCCTCGTCCCCGGCACGCTCCTTTTGCGCGATGCTCGTGGTGAAACCGGCGTCGTGGATGGCCTGGCGCAGGGCGCGCTGCGAGACCAGGGCCGGGTCGAAGACAAAACGGCCGCTTTCCGCCCCGAGGTTGACGCTGGCCTCCGTCACGCCCTCCATGCGGCCAGTGACGCGTTCGATGCGCGAGGAGCAGGCCGCGCAGTGCATGCCGCCGATCTTGAGCTCAAGCACGCTTTGCTCTGCCGGAGCCTCGACGGAGAAGCCCAGTTCCCGCACCCGCTCCAGAATCTGATCCAGGGAGGATTCCCGCGGATCAAAGCGCAGATCCATTTCCCCCGTGGCCAGATTGACGGAGACGTTCTCCACTGAGGCCATGGAGCCGACCACTTTTTCGATGCGGGCCGAACAGGCCGCGCAGTGCATTCCCCCGACCGGTAAACGTACTGAACGTGACTTCGAATCCATGCCTCACCCCAGAGTATATTTTTAGCTGTTTCATGTCGTTGTGCAGTGCCCTGTACGCATGCGCCGGGCAGTCTGTCACGGCGTGTGATTGACTGATCAATTGTATTCGCGTACCACGCTTTCCAACAAAAATCCCTTTCCCGAGACTCTTCGGGCTCCCGTCGTTTCGTAAAAAACAAATTGGTTGTTCAACCAGGGGCCGTCGATGCAGTGGCTCCGCAATTTCGGAGGAAGTATGTCCGTTGATGCCACCATGCATGTCGTGCGGCCTGGACGCCGGGATGCGTATCTCGACTGGCTCCAGATGCTGACCGGAGCGGGACTGGTCCTGTTCATCGCCTTCCACACGCTTTTGACCGCGTCCATCATTTTCGGCGCCGGCGCTCTCGACGGTGTGGCGGGGGCCCTGGAAGCCCTGCACCTCGATACCCTGGCCCATATTTTCGTGCCCATCCTCTTCTTCATGCATTTCATCATCGCCGCGCGCAAGATTCCCTTTCGTTTCCAGGGCCAGGAAGCAATCTGGCGCGACGCGCGCCTGCTGAACCACCGCGACACCTGGCTGTGGATCGTGCAGGCGGGGTCGGCCATGATCATTCTCATCATGGGCTCCATTCACATGTGGACCAACATCAACGACCCGGCCATCCTGGCCGCCACCTCCACGGCCCGGGTTCAGAGCGGCGGCTGGTTTCTTTTCTACCTGATTCTTGTTCCCCTGGTGCAGCTCCACGTCTTTATCGGCGTGTACCGCATCGGGGTCAAATGGGGCTTCATCACCGACGCCCTGCGCCCCAAGGCTGTGAAGATCCTGACCATCGCCTTCGGCTGTGTCCTGGCCATCGCCCTTGTCGCGCTGGTCCGCTACGCCACCATGACCGTCTAAATTCCGGGAGCATTCATGTACACCCATACTTCTGATCTGCTGGTCATCGGCGCCGGACTGGCCGGCGAGCGCGTGGCCGTGGAGTCTGCCCTGGCCGGGTTCGATGTCGTCTGCCTGTCCATTGTTCCGGCCAGGCGTTCCCACTCCTCCGCGGCCCAGGGCGGCATGCAGGCCGCCATAGGCAACTGCGCCATGGGCGAGGGGGATAATCCAGATGTGCACTTCCTGGACACGGTCAAGGGCTCGGACTGGGGCTGCGACCAGGAAGTGGCCCGCATGTTCGCCGACACAGCGCCCATCGAGATGCGCCGCCTGGCCCATTGGGGCGTGCCGTGGAACCGCGTGGTGCCGGGAAAATCCTTTTATTTCAAGGGGGGCGAAAAGTTCGAGAAATTCGAGAAGCCCGAGAAGGAGGGCCTGATCACGGCCCGCTCCTTCGGCGGCACGGCCAAATGGCGCACCTGCTACACCTCCGACGGCACGGGCCACGCGGTCATGTGCACCATGGACAACAAGTGCGCGGAGCTTGGGATCACGGTCCTGGATCGCAAGGAGGCCATCTCCCTCATCCATGACGGCGAAAAGTGCATGGGCGCGGTGGTGCGCTGCCTGCGCACCGGCAAGCTCGAAGTCTACCTGGCCAGGGCCACGGCCATCTGCACCGGCGGCTACGGACGACTCTACACGGCCACGACCAACGCGGTCATCTGCGACGGCGCGGGCAACGCCATCGCCCAGGAAACGGGCGTGGTGCCCATCGGCAATCCCGAGTCCATCCAGTTCCACCCCACGGGCATCGTGCCCACGGACATCCTGGTGACCGAAGGCTGTCGCGGCGACGGCGGGACGCTTCTCGATGTGAACGAAGAGCGCTTCATGCACATCTACGAGCCCGAAAAGGCCGAGCTGGCCTCCCGCGACGTGGTCGCCCGGCGCATGACCGAACACATGCGCGCCGGCCACGGCGTGAAGTCCGCCTACGGCGAGCACCTCTGGCTCGACATCCGCCACCTGGGCGACCAGCACATCTCCACCAAGCTGCGCGAAGTGGACGAGATCTGCAAAAACTTCCTCGGCGTGGACGCCCGCACCCAGCTCATTCCGGTGCGCCCGACCCAGCACTACACCATGTCCGGCAT
>Ga0265295_1009363_pt1 | contig 10505 bp, 9 predicted proteins | sample Munlansysbiofilm_FD_192503 | JGI IMG/M metagenome (GOLD analysis project Ga0265295, IMG submission 192503) | Leachate microbial communities from a municipal landfill in Southern Ontario, Canada - Methane capture system biofilm | ecosystem: Engineered > Solid waste > Landfill > Unclassified ... | reverse complement strand
ATCTCTTTATCTTTGCTCATGTTGTTTTTTTATTTGTGGAAAAACAAAATTACAACAAGGGGTGAAACTTTTTAGGAGTAACCCCGTTTTTTTAAAATTTACTCGGTCACTACTGATTTTTAATAAGTAATTCACAAAATTAGTAAAAGTTAAATATAAGGCAAATGATAGCTATATATTGAATTGAGCACATTGTTACATATCCTCATAAAAGCAATACAAAATATTTTGGTTACATTTGCGAAAAAGGATTTGCTTATGATACGATACTTTGCCCCTTCGCTCCTATCGGCCGACTTTAACAATTTGGGTCGAGACATTGAAATGGTAAACCAAAGCGAGGCCGATTGGTTTCACCTCGATATAATGGATGGAATATTTGTTCCGAATATGTCGTACGGGTTCCCCGTGGTTGAACACATTGCCAAGCTGGCAAAAAAACCGCTGGATGTTCACCTCATGATTATTGACCCCGACCGCTACCTCGAAAGGTTTAGGGATGCAGGAGCAAACATACTTACCGTGCACTGGGAAGCCTGCAAACACCTGCACCGAACAGTTGCCGAAATAAAAAGGCTGGGTATGAAGGCGGGCGTTTCGTTAAATCCGCATACTCCTGTTGAATTTTTAAGCGACATTCTACCCGAACTAGATTTAGTTCTGATTATGAGCGTAAACCCTGGGTTTGGCGGGCAAAGTTTTATTGAGAATAGTATATCGAAAGTTACACGCCTACGAAAAATGATTGACGAGGCTAGATGCAACACGCTGATTGAGGTTGATGGCGGTATTGAGCCTAAAAATGCGGGAAAGCTATACCAAGCAGGCGCCAACGTGCTCGTGGCAGGTAATGCTGTTTTTAAAGCAGAAAACCCAATTGAAGCAATAAAAAAAATAAAAAAAGGATAACACTATGAGTAAACTTACCAAAGCCATTGTAAGAAAGCCTGGTAAAAATTTTGCCGACGGAATTTCCACTTCAAACCTAGGAAAACCCTCGTTTGAATTGGCTCTTGACCAGCACGCTGCTTACCGTGAAGCACTAAAGCAATGCTACATAGATGTTATTGTGCTTGAGGCAGATGAGCGTTACCCCGATGGGTGCTTTGTTGAGGATACAGCCGTTGTTACAAACGAAGTAGCCATTATTACACGCCCTGCCGACCCATCGAGACTTGGTGAGGAGGAGAGCATTCTTGAAACCATGTCAAAATTAAAAAAGATTGAAAGGATTACGGCTCCTGAAAACCTTGAGGGAGGCGATATTTTACGGGTAGAAAAAAACTTCTACATAGGAATTACTAAACGAACCAATGTTGAGGGAGCTAATCAGCTTGCCCAACTCCTATCGAAATATGGCTACACCGCAACACAGGTTCCTGTAAAGGACATACTTCACCTAAAAACGGGCATTGCCTACCTTGGCGATAATAACTTTATTGGTGTTGATGAGCTAAGAGGAATTGCCCAAGGAAAAAACATGATTAAGGTTGAGCAAGGCGAAGAGTACTCGGCCAACTGCCTTAGGGTTAACGATAGCTTAATAATTCCAAAAGGCTTTCCAAAATCAAAGAGCCAAATAGTTAGATTAGGATACAATATCATAGAGTTAGATATGTCGGAGTTTAGAAAGATGGATGGCGGGTTAACCTGTCTTTCGTTGCTTTTTTAGGCTGATTATCAGTGACAAAACACTGATTCCAATAAGGTATTTCTCACTCCCTGCCCAAATTCTCGAACTCCCTACAAATTTTGGTAGTTGAACTTTTTAATTAATTTTGAATAAATTGCCTTTTTGTAAGGTTGGGGATTTAACCATACCTTAAGCAACAATACACTGGTTCTGTTAACTCATACACCAAATTGGGCTAAATGATTGTTTTTAAAAAATATAGCCTTTAGTCCCTTTGGCTTTAACATATAAGTTATCAATACCTTTTTACTTTTAAGTACTAACGCTTATAAAAACAACGTTAATTTTATTGCATGAAGTCAATTATAACAGCAACCATTATTCTTTGTTTAGGTTTGGTTTTTTCAAAAGCCACCTTGTCTCAGGATGAGCGTTTCTACCGGATAGGTGATAATCTGGGAAGTTTATATGGGGCTAAACAATTATGGAATCCTGAGTTTTTTCAGGGTTATAAAAAAACAAGGAACTATTTTGAGGGCTGGTACTTCAAAATGGTATCAGCCGATGGCAATAATCGTTACGCATTTATTCCTGGTATTTCGTTAGGTAAAGATTCTCATGCCTTTGTTCAAGTAATAGATGGTAAAACTGGGGAAACGCAGTATCATCGATTCCCCATTGAGGAGTTTTACTATTCCAGCAATCGCTTTGCGGTTTGGGTGGGACCAAACTTTTTCAGTGCTGACAGTTTCTATGTTGAATTAGCCAAGGATGATAGTTTTATTATCGGTAAAGCAATAATATCCAATAGAATTAAATATCCAGTAAAACCCTTATCCCCAGGAATTATGGGATGGTACAGATTTGTTCCTTTCATGGAGTGCTTTCATGGTGTCGTGAGCATCAACCATGATTTAAAGGGTGATTTTTTTATTCACAATGAAGTGATATCTTTTGATGGGGGTAAAGGTTACATCGAAAAGGACTGGGGAAAAAGTATGCCATCAGCATGGATATGGACACAGAGTAACACTTTTAATGATGAATCCAACACATCCTTCATGCTCTCGGTGGCCAATATCCCGTGGCTTGGTAAATCATTTACTGGATTTCTTGGATTCTTATACGCTAACGAGAAAATTTATAGGTTTGGAACCTATACTGGAGCCAAAATATTAAAACTAGACTGGGATGATGACAGAATTGAGATAACGATTAAGTCGAAAGAATTTACAATTGAATTCATAGGACTAAAGGGCAAGCGAGGTGAACTGCTTGCACCAGTTAGCGGCGATATGTCGCGAACAATTCACGAGAGTATTGATGCCGAAATTAGAGTTATACTAAAAGATAAAAAAGGTTCTATACTTTTTGATGGGACGGCAAAGAATGCTGGTTTAGAACTGGTTGGAAACCCTGATGGGTTAAAGCCTTGAGCAAGCCAAACAAAATGGTGTACTAGATGCTATCGATATATCAAATACCAAGTAGGTTGTCCAATCAGGCTGTCAGGAAGGGCTTAGGCCATAGTTTGTTCGTAAGCTCTTAACTGATTCCATAAAAAAACTTGCTAATTTCAGCACAAACAAATGATACAACCTGTGGTAAAATGAAAAAAACAGCCTAATTTCATATGCCCAAAGCATAGACAAATGGAGAAAATTGAAATACAAGGCCTTTACGGAAAATCCACTGTACTAGTAGGCGAGAGAATTGAAAACGCTGGGAAATATCTGCCCAAAACAAAAGTATTTATCATTACCGATGAGAACGTAAAAGCATGTCATAGTGTGAAGTTTCCGCAATTTCCGACCTACTGCGTTGAGCCTGGTGAAGGCTCAAAAAGCCTTGAGACAGCGGGAGAACTCTACTACTGGCTGCTTGAAATGGGAGCCAACCGTAACTCTTTTATTCTGGGTATTGGTGGTGGCATGGTATGCGATTTGGCTGGTTTTGTAGCATCCACATTTATGCGTGGGGTTGACTTTGGATTTGTGGCAACCTCGCTCCTAACCCAGGTTGATGCCAGCGTGGGAGGAAAAAATGGGCTAAACATTTCGGGCTATAAAAACATTGTGGGCACGTTTAATCAACCCAAATTTGTAATTTGCGATATCCATTTGCTAAGCACGCTCCCACAAAAAGAATACCTAAACGGTTTTGCCGAAATAGTTAAGCATACGCTTATTGCCGATGCAGAAATGTTCGAATTTGTTGAAGAAAATATCGATGCTCTAAAAATTTACAACCCAAGCCTACTAGAGCAATTAGTAACCCACTCGGCTAAAATAAAAGCTGCAATAGTACAAGCCGATGAGCTTGAGAAGGGTGAACGAAAAAAGTTAAACCTTGGTCACACATGGGGTCATGCCGTTGAAAAGGTTACGGGACTATCGCACGGAGAGAGCGTGAGCGTTGGGCTTGAGTTTTCGGCAAGGTTATCATCAAAAAAAGGGCTTATTACCAATAACGAGTATTGGCGTATCGTTAACCTGCTAATTGCCTTAAATTTGCCAATTTGCGTAAAGAATAATCCTGCGGAAATATACGATGCAATGGTTATGGACAAGAAAAAGAATGGCGATTCCATTGACTTTATCCTTATGAGGGGCATTGGAGATGTAATAGTAGAGAGAATTGGTTTGGATAAAATTAAAGAATTTGCAGAACACGGATAAAGAGAATTCTCGCAGATAAAGTAAAAACTACTATGGGCCCATATAAATTAACGTTCCTATAAAAATTAAAATGAGAAACGATATCTGCCTTAGCATTGGTCATGCCGATTACGAAACCATACTTGAGCTGCTCAAACAGGTTGCTTTGGCCGAGATACGAATTGATTTGCTTTACCTTAATGAAGAGCAGCTTAAGTCAATTTTCACGAAGCATAACAACCTTATAGCAGCATACCGATCGGATAGTAGTGATAATAAGGAAATTGAAATGGGACTTAATCTTGCCATTGAAAATGGATGCAAATTTATTGATATCGACATAGAAATGCCAGAGCTGCCTAGAAAAAAACTAATTACAAAGGCTCATACTAAAGGCTGTAAAGTAATTATATCCTATCATAATTTTACGGAAACCCCTAGCCTAAAAGAGCTCAATGCCATAATTGATAAACTATTTGAATCGGGTGCAGATTTGGCTAAACTTGCCTGTATGGCAAATTCACCAAACGATTGTGCCAGAGTCATGGGGCTTTACGAGAATCATTCAAATCTCGTTGCATTCTGCATGGGCGATTTGGGGAAATTAACCCGATTGGCCGCTCCAATACTCGGTGCTCCATTCACATACGCATCAGCTCAAGGTAAAGCAACTGCCCCTGGCCAAATGGCGATTAACGAAGTTGAGCTGTTCCTTAATTCCTATAAATTCGATTAACCTGAGATAATCCGTAGCTAAAGAAATGGAAACAAGTAAAATATACGCCGTTTTTGGCAACCCCATACTCCACAGCAAAAGCCCCCAGCTGTTCAATTCAGCTTTTAGCGCATTTGGTATAAATGCGCTTTACACCCGCATCAGACCCCAATCGGCTAAGGATTTAATAGACATCATAAAATCAATGCCCATATCAGGCGCCAATATTTCCGCTCCATACAAAAGGGATGTTCTTAATCTTGTTGATGTTGTAGCAATTGATGCAGAGAAAATTGGAGCTATCAATACAATTGTTAATAGCGATGGAAGGCTAATTGGCTACAATACCGACCATTACGGAGTTACCCAATCACTAAAAGAGGCTGGTATTGATATACCAAACTCTAGCTGCCTTGTACTGGGTGGTGGCGGTGCTGCGCGTTCCGCTGTGTACGGGCTTATGCGACAAGGGGCAAAGGTATTTATCTGCAATAGAACCTTTTCCAAAGCCAAGATAATTGCAAACGATTTTGGATGCACCCTAATGAATTGGCAAGATTTTGATTCATCATTAAATTTTGATGTAGTAGTATCAACAATAGTTCCCGAGGCCATTCCTCACTTTATGGATTCCGTTAAATTTAAATATCTTTTAGATGCATCGTACAAGCCCTCTGCGGTTTACCAAATTGCGCAAGCAAAAGGGGCTAAAATTGTATCGGGTGAGCGCTGGCTTTTGCATCAGGCCGTTGAAGCATTCCGATTGTTTTTTGGCGATAACCCTCCGTTTGAAATCATGGAAAAAGGGCTGGCAAATAAGCTAAGTAAATCGAATCTTAAAATTTTAAGCTACCCCTGCTCATCCCTAGTAGAAATATGTAAATTGCATGTCGATTTAATTATCTCATCCAAGGGAGTTGACACAGCCACAATAAATAAAATTACAGATGAAGAGACTCGTAAAGCCTTCGGCAGTTAACGGTTGTGTTAAAGCACCTGCATCCAAAAGCCTTGCCCAAAGGACAATTGCCATTGCAAGTATGGCAAACGGCAAATCGCAAATACTGTATGCTGGGACTTCTGATGATGTACTTTCTGCAATTGAGGTTTGCAAAGCGTTAGGTGCAGATATAAAAGAGGTTAACAATAAATTGATTATTAGCGGAGGAATTAAGGCTCCAGAACAGCCCCTTAATTGTGGCGAGTCGGGTTTAGGCATTAGGATGTTTTCGTGCATTGTTGCAACCCTAAAACAAGCCGTAACGCTAACAGGAAAGGGCACCCTGGCCAAAAGGCCAATGGGAATTGTGGAACAATCGATTAGGGCAATGGGAGCCCACTGCAAAACCCAAAATGGGTTTATCCCCATTACGGTTAAGGGGCCAATAGCAGGCGGCATTGCAAGGGTTGACGGCGCGCTCAGCTCACAGGTTCTTACCGGAATACTTATGGCAGCCCCATTGGCAAGGGCAGATACCACTATTCTGGTTAATAATTTGCAAAGCAAGCCCTATATCGACCTTACCATAGATACCATGAAAGCCTTTGGGGTTAAGGTTGATAATATTGACTACAAAGAATTTTACATTAAGGGAAACCAAACCTACTTACCAACAAACTTCACGGTGGAGGGCGATTGGAGCGGTGCAGCATTTATGCTTGTGGCCGGAGCCATTGCGGGTAGCATTAAGGTTAAAAACCTTAACCCCATGTCGAAACAAGCCGACAGAGCCATAATTGAGGTATTGATTGGGGCAGGTGCCAATATCTCCATTCAGGATGACTTTATTGGAGTGAGTAAGGGAAAACTAAATGCATTCCATTTCGATGCTACCCATTGCCCCGACCTATTCCCTCCCCTAGTTGCGCTTGCAGCGCATTGCGAGGGTGAATCGAGAATACTAGGAGTTAGCCGATTAAGGGTTAAGGAGAGCGACAGGGCAGCAACGCTTCAGCGAGAATTTGAAAAGTTGGGCATTAAAATTGAAATTGAGGGTGAACTTATGAGCGTTTTTGGCGGTAAAGTAAATGGCGGTAAAGTAACCTCGCATGGCGACCATCGCATTGCCATGGCATGTGCTGTTGCGGCCCTAGCCGCAGATGGTGAAGTTGAAATTGACGGGGCCGAATGTGTGGAAAAATCTTATCCTGATTTTTTTGAGGATTTGGCTGCAGTAGACGCAAACATTGGTTAACTATTAAAAACATAAAATCATTGGTGTCCGGTTAATATTTATAGATTCCTCCCTACGGTCGGAATGACAGGGCGTTGAGTTGTATTTGGGAGGGGAGGGCTTGGCTAGCGGCGTAGCCGCTAGCCAAGCCCTCCCCTAAAAACTAAACATTTGTCATTGACAAAGGCATTTCTATTTTCAAAGGTTTTGTCGAACATACGTTTCAGAGCGAAACGCAGTGAAGCGAAGAATCTATAATGTTTATCTTTGTTTTTATCGGACAATAGTGATTAAAAATCAACCCTTAATAAATATTCTTAGCGGTAATCTTTATAGATGAGGTATTTTACTATTTTTGCATCAAATTAAAATAAAACAATAAATATAGTATGGCAACTACAGCAGATTTTAAAAACGGACTATGCATTGAATTTAACGGAAAACTATACTCCATAGTGCAGTTCCAGCATGTTAAACCAGGGAAGGGTGCTGCATTTGTACGCACAAGGCTTAAGAATTTAGAAACTGGCAAAACTCTTGAAAATACGTTTAGCGCTGGCGTTAAAATAAATACGGTTCGTATTGAGCGCAGACCCTACCAATTCCTTTATAAGGATGATATGGGCTTCAACTTTATGCACCAAGAAACATTTGAGCAGATAAGCCTTGAGGAACATCAAATTGAAAATACCGACCTTTTTAAAGAGGGCCAATATGTTGAGATTGTGGTACATGCCGAAACAGAAAACGTGCTTTCGTGCGAATTACCCCCTTTTGTTGAACTTGAAGTAACCTATACTGAACCTGGCCTAAAGGGCGATACTGCCTCGTCAACAGCGTTAAAGCCTGCCACCATCGAAACAGGCGCAACTATAAACGTACCTCTTTTTATAGAAATTGGCGAGATGATAAAAATTGATACCCGCACCCGCGAATACTCTGAAAGGGTTAAATAAAATTGATGCAATCCCATTTCGGCATATTCTGGTTATCAGGATATAGGTTATGGGATGTAAAATTTTATAATAACCTAGTCCATAATGCCGAATATAAGAGCATTGGGAGACAGCGACTAAGTTTCATTACCAATTTTGTTGCCTAAAATTGGGCTCAACTAGGTAGGGATAACCCGTACTTGCATTCATATTTAATAAGTTTGATGAATAATGCGGGTTAATCAAACTTTGGTAATCCCGTTCTACGAAGAAAACAGAGCTAGCGCCCCTCTTTCTAACCTATCTTGTTAGAATCGTTTTGATTGTGTTTATAGGTAGAGCCTGCTGTTAATAAACCTGAACAGACACTGCTTGAAACCAACGGGTTTAAAAAAATAAAAATTGCTAATTTTGGGACACCAAAATAGTAAAAAACAACGACTAAAATACTATATTACAATTGAATAAAGTTCAACCTGAAAAATAGTGCGGAAAACAGGTGCCAGCAAACAATCATCAGTAAAAAAATAAAATAATATAAATACACATTTTGCTGCTTTTTCAGACTCTATCCGATTTAATTTTGTAACTTATCCTTTTAAAACTTATACCTTTTTACACCAGAATTTAGAAACGTAAACTAATAGTTAAGCATGGCCTTTACCTCATCTAATAGACTTAAACTCACAACATTTAAGCTTAACGCTTTACTTAGCATGGCGCAAGCCATAAGTGGCGAGATGACAACCGAAGACCTAATGGATAGGTTTCGATCCATCCTAAACGACGATTTGGATATTGATAGGGTCCTCTTTTTTAAGTTTGAAGAGGAGTGGAAAGTTCTGCTTTCAACAAACTGCCCCGAAAAAATCAGCTCTGCCATTAACCCCGAGGTTGACCTGCTCCCTTTTGATGATATTACATTTATTAGCACATCAACCAACCCTATACTCCAGGAGTTTGATATTATTATACCCGTTGTGCAGAATAATCACCCGCTGGCATTTGTTCTTATTGCCGACACCAACGAGGAGGAAAAAGGCGTAAGTGCAACCATTAAGCACCTCAACTTTGTTCAAACCCTCTCGATAATAATATTTGTTGCCATTGAAAACCTGCGGCTTTTTCATACTGCACTAGAGCAAGAGGCCATGAAGAAAGAGCTAGAGTTGGCCTCGAAAATGCAAAATTTGCTAATTCCAAACCAGCAAGATTTACCCCAAACCCTCAACGTTAGAATTCAATCGTACTATCATCCCCACTCCGAAGTTGGTGGCGACTTTTACGATGTGATTGCCCTAGAGCGCGACGAGATAGGCTTTTGCATTGCCGATGTTTCGGGGAAAGGCATGGCCGCCGCAATCCTTATGTCGAATTTTCAGGCAAACCTTAGAGCGCTGTTTACATACGACATTACGCTAACCGGACTGGTAGAGAAACTGAATACCAGGGTTATGGCCTCGGCTAAGGGTGAGCGGTTTATTACCCTTTTTATTGGTCGATACAATCCCAAACGGAAAACCCTAGAGTATATCAACGCTGGGCATAACCCGCCCGTATTTTACAACACTAGGACTAAAAAAACGGAGCTACTTACCTCTGGTTGCGTAGGATTGGGTATGATTGATGATATTCCGATTATAACGGTAGGGTCTCTAAGAGTTACGTCACCATCAAAACTAATTTGCTATACCGATGGGCTGGTCGAGTACTCAACCGAGGGCAAGGTCGTTATGGATCACAGCATTATAGAGGACTCTATACGCAATAACAGCCCCATTGAGGAGAATGTGAACACAATTATAAAAACAAGGATGGAGCAGGCAGAACGAAAAGAAATTAGAATATTTGACGATATCTCTATTCTAGGCTTCGATTTTAGGTAGTTCATCACCTTTCTGAAAATCTCTAAACTTTACCCGATGGTCAATAGCAACAATAATGGCCATAAATCCCCAGTATACAGCAGCTATTTTATCCGTATCAAGAAAGTTATTCAAAAACCCGTGAAAAATATAGGTAACCAATCCGACTACGCAAGCAATAACCATATTCCGCTCGGCACGCTCTATTCCTCCATGCTGAATCAACCTGAACCCCTTAATCAGAATAAAAACTAAAATTAGCAAAAATCCAATAACTGCGGGTATTCCTGCTTCGGCCATAAGCCCCAGATACTCGCTATGCGCATTTCCACCCGTACCAAAGTTGGTGCTTATAATGGTTTTGTTGCGGCTCAGCTGAAACGGCGCATACTCAAACTGGTACGTTCCTGGCCCCCATCCTACAAAAGGTCGTTGTTTAAACATGGCTAGGGCAGCATCCCATCGGTTTATGCGCTCAAGGTTCGACGCATCTGACTTTATGTTGATTACCGACCGCACATGCTCG
>Ga0265295_1009362_pt1 | contig 10505 bp, 8 predicted proteins | sample Munlansysbiofilm_FD_192503 | JGI IMG/M metagenome (GOLD analysis project Ga0265295, IMG submission 192503) | Leachate microbial communities from a municipal landfill in Southern Ontario, Canada - Methane capture system biofilm | ecosystem: Engineered > Solid waste > Landfill > Unclassified ... | reverse complement strand
CATGACTCCGGGATGATTCGTGACCAGCACGTCAAGAACGGTGCGCTTGATATCGCTATGCATGGCATTCACCTCCGAGCATGGTTCTGTTGGCGGCCCCGGGAGGGACCATGGGCCAGACTTTCTCGTCCCGGTCCACCGGGACGTGGATCAGGGCTGGCCCCTTGTGGGCAAGGGCTTCGGCCAGCACGGAATCGGGGTCGGCGGCTCCGGCCAAGTCCCATGTTTTCCAGCAAAAACCCGAGGCAATGCGCCCGAAATCGACGCTAACCTCATAGATGGATGAAAAATAATTGGCCTTGAAGAAAAGCTCCTGCTGCTGATGCACCAGCCCAAGACAGGCGTTGTTCATCAGGATGACGGTCACGTCCACGCCCTGTTCGGCGGCGGTGGCCATCTCCTGGATGTTCATGAGCAGACTGCCGTCGCCGCTGAAGCAGATCACCTTGCGCTCCGGCGCGGCCAGTGCCGCGCCGATGGCCGTGGGCAGGCCAAAGCCCATGGTGCCGAGGCCTCCGGAAGTCAGCCAGCCGGTGCCGGGGGTGAAGGGATAGCTCTGGGCGGCCCACATCTGGTGCTTGCCCACGTCCGTGACCACGATGGCCCCGTCCCCGCACAGTTCGCCCACCCGGCGGATAAGTTCCTGCGGGGATGAATGCCCGCCCTGCTCGGGGATATGGGACGGAAAGGCCTGCTTCAGGGCCGCGATGTAGTTCAGCCATTCCTGCCTCTGGCTTCGGTCGACCTTGGGCAACAGGGCCCGGATCACCTCGCGCACGTCGCCCAGGATGGCCAGCGAGGCGGGGCGTATCTTGTCCAGTTCGCTGTGGTCGATGTCAATGTGGATGACCTTGGCCTGGGGGCAGAACTCCTGCACCTTGCCCGTGGCGCGGTCGTCAAAACGCACCCCTGCCGCCAGGATCAGGTCGCAGGCCTCCATGGCCATGTTGGTGTGACGCTGGGCATGCATGCCGAGCATGCCCAGGCACAGGGGATGGTCGTGGGGCATGACGGTCAATCCCATGAGCGTCGAGGTCACGGGCATGGACAGACGTTCGGCCAGCTCCAGCATTTCCGGTCCAGCACCCGAGGCGAGCACCCCGCCGCCGACCCACAGAATCGGACGCCGGGCGGCATTGAGCATGTCCACCGCGGTTTCCAGATCAGCGTCGAAAAAGGCGGGCACAGGCTCACGTTCGCCTATCTCGGGCCAGGAGGCGAAATTCACCATCTCCAGCTGCACGTCGCGCGGAATGTCGATGAGGACCGGACCGGGCCGTCCGCTCATGGCGATGGCAAAGGCCTCGGGAATGATCTCAAGCAGGTCGCGGGCCTCACGCACGAGAAAATTGTGCTTGGTGATGGGGATGCTCATGCCGTAGGTGTCCACTTCCTGAAAGGCATCGGTGCCGATCATGGCCCTTGGGACCTGACCGGTGATGCAGATGACGGGCACCGAATCGAGCTTGGCGTCGGCAATGGCGGTCAGGATGTTGGTCGCGCCGGGCCCGGAGGTGGCGAAACAGACAGCGGGCCGACCCGTAACCCGGGCCATGCCCTGGGCCAAAAATCCTGCGCCCTGCTCATGGCGGGTCAGGACGTGGCGGATGCGTGCGCTGCGGGACAGGGCGTCGTAGAGGGGGAGATTCGCGCCGCCGGGAATGCCCGCGATGATGCGGACTGCCTGGCGTTCGAGGAGGCCAATGGTCAGTTGCGCGCCGGTCATGGAAAACATCGTTCGCTCCTTTTGTCAGCTCTTCTGTAGACCGGCGGAGGGTGAGCTGAAAAAGAAAAACCCCGCCGGCGCCTGCGCTGGCGGGGGAAAAATTCGTCCGTATCCCGTTACAGCGTCAGGGCGTCCATGACTACGCATACTACTACGGCTACGACTAGGCTTGCGGAGGCGTGAGTGGTGCGGTTCATGGGGCGTCCTTTGGGGATTAACGGTAATCGAGTATCGAAAGCTTTTTCTAGGGCCTGTAAAAAATACTGTCAAGCACCTGCTTGACCTCAGGCATTCAGGCAGGACAGAAAGGCGACGCGGCCGCTTGCGCCCATGATGCGCCGAAACGACAGGAGACCTTGATTCAGAATTGTTTTGCAGGCATGGTCTTTTTGCGGCTGACAGACTCATCGTATTGAACTTCAACCACTCACAGGAGGGCTCATGCCCACATCGGAATACACGCTTTTCAGCGGCGGCGCCCAGGGTACGGAAGCGGAATTCGGTCGCCTGGCCGAACAATACGGCATCCAGGAAGTGACCTACACCTTCGAGGGACACAAGATCGAAAGGTCCAGAGGGCTGCGCGTGCTGACTCCCGAAGAGTTGATGCGCAAGGATGTTAGCCTGAGCTATGTCTCCAAACTTTTGAACCGCACCTTCACCAACGCTCCGATGATGCGCAGCATCCTGCAGACCGTCATGTATCAGGTCGAGTCCGGCTACGAAATATTCGTCATCGGCACCATCATGGAAGACGGCACGGTCAAGGGCGGCACGGGCTGGGGCACCGAATTCGCCAAGATCTGCAACAAGCCCCTGTACGCTTTCGGACAGGTCCGCAATTCCTGGCACAAATGGAGCGGGGAAATCTGGGAACGCTGCGACACTCCGACCATCACCAGCAAGCATTTCTGCGGAACGGGCACACGCTTTCTGGAAGACAATGGCCGCCAGGCCATCGCCGACCTCTTCGCCAAGTCTTTCGCAAAATAGTTTTTTTTGCTTTTTACAGGTCCCATGGGTCCTATAGGTCGTATGAGACCTATAGGACCTATTTTTTCAATTCCCGCGCCACCGCCTCTGCCACGGCCACGCCGTCCATGGCCGCCGACACGATGCCTCCGGCATAGCCCGCCCCTTCCCCGCAGGGAAAAAGGCCTCGCACCTGCGGATGCATGAGCGTTTCCGCGTCACGCGGGATGCGCACCGGCGAACTCGTGCGCGACTCCACGGCCAGCATGGTCGCCTCCGCGCTGTCAAATCCCTTGTGTTTCTTGCCCAGCATGGCCAGCCCCTCCTGCAGGGCGCGGGTCACGAAGCCCGGCAGCAGTTCATGCACGGGCGCGGCATACACGCCCGGAAGATACGAGGTCGCGCCCAGGTCCGTCGAAACCCGTCCCCGCAAAAAATCCTGGGCCTTCTGGGCGGGGGCCTTTTGCGTCCTGCCGTCTCCGGCGCAAAACATGGTCCGCTCGACGCCAGCCTGAAAGCGCAGCAGGGCCAGCGGATCATCCCCTTCTACATCGGAAGGACGGATCTCCGCCACCAGTCCGGCATTGGCGAAAGGCGCATTGCGGCTGGCCAGGCTCATGCCGTTCAAAACCAATTCGCCCGGAGCCGTGGAAGCAGGCACCACGAATCCGCCGGGGCACATGCAAAAGGAAAACACGCCCCGCTCCTGGGTCTGGCAGGCCAGACGGTAACTGGCCGCTGGCAGAGCCGGATGGCGCGGACTGTGATGATAGAACATGCTGTCCACCAGGGCCTGTGGATGCTCGATGCGCACGCCCAGGGCAAAGGGCTTGGCTTCGATGAGCACGCCGCGCCGCAGCAGAAGGTCGTAGATATCACGGGCCGAATGCCCCGTGGCCAGAACCACGGCGTCAGCCTCCACGGTTTCGCCTCCGGCCAGTCGCACCCCGCGCACGCCGCCCGAGTCCAGCACCAGGTCGGCCACATGCGCCTCGAAATGAATCTCGCCGCCAGCGCCAAGAATGGACTCACGCATGCCCCGCACCAGCCTGGGCAGCACGTTGGAGCCCAGATGCGGATGGGCGTCCACGCCAATGTCCGGGGAAGCGCCATGGGCCACGAACAGATCGAGAATGCGGTCCACGTCGCCGCGCTTTTTTGACCGAGTGTACAGCTTGCCGTCGGAATACGTGCCCGCCCCGCCTTCGCCGAAACAGTAATTGGAGTGCGGGTTGACCAGCCCCTGGGAATAGATCTTCTTGACGTCTTTAAGCCGGGAGCGCACGTCGCGGCCGCGCTCCAGCAGCACGGGCCTTATGCCCCTCTCAAGCAGGGTCAGGGCCGCAAAATAGCCGCCCGGCCCAGCTCCGACCACCACCACCCGTTTGTTTCCAAGAGCCTTTGGCGCGAACGCCGCCAGTGTCCTGTCCGATCCGCCAACGGCCACGCGCAGTTGAAAGCGGGGCATCCTGGCCCGGGCGTCGATGGAGCGGCGCACCACCCGCACCCTGATTTTGCCGTCGTCGTCCAGTCCGGCCTTGGCCAGGGCCTGGGCCCGCACATAGGCCGCGTCATCGTGCTTGTCCGGCTCAAGGAGCAGGTCGACATGCACGCCATCCTGGGAATTCTTCATGGCAACGTTCATCAAAACCAATCCTCTCGGTTGTTCAGGGCGTGACTCAGGCTCGGATAGATATGCGCCGCGCCAGCCCGCACCCGGGGCTCCGGCTCGACCAGTTCGGGAATCATGATGGCGCGGGCGCCGGAGGCGATGGCCGCCTGCATGCCCGGATTGGAGTCCTCGAAAATCACGCAATCCCCAGGCTGGGCCCCGAGACAAAGGCAGGATTTCAGATAAATGTCCGGGTCCGGCTTGGGGCGATCGACCTGCTCGATGGTCATGATGGACGCGAACCTGAAAAGCTCCGGAAAATTCTGTACATGGCGCTCCACGGCCTCGCGCGACGAGGACGTAGCCAGGGCCATGGGTACCCTCTGCTCTTCAAGCCAGTCCACAAGCTCAAGAGCTCCGGCCTTGGGCGGAATGCCCCCGGCCAGATGTTGCTCGAGCCGCGTCGCTTTCCAGGCACGCCGGAACTCTTCGAGAGGGAAATTTTTGAACCACTGCACGAGCTTTTCCTCACACAGGACATTGGGAACCCCGACCAGATGCCTGTACAGGTCGTCGGTCAAATCAAAACCCAGCCTGGCGGTCTCGTCTTGCCAGATCCGCTTCAGCGTGACCTCCGAATCGATGAGCAGTCCGTCCATGTCGAAAAGGACGGCCGCGGGTCGTTGCGCTTTCTTCATGGGGTTGGAGCTAAGCGTGAACGCAAGAAGAGGCAAGGGGGAAATTGCCCCACAACCCGTCTGCCTTTACAGCACGATGCGTGGCGGGTAATCGCTTGAAAAAAAATGGGCCAAGTCGTTCCCCAGGCGGTGCCGCCCCGAACATCGGACCTAGACGGACCAGACAATGACAATCACCTACACGGAACTTGTCGAGGCAAAAAAAGTTTTGCAGTTGCCGGACCGCGCCTCCATGCAGGAAATAAAGCTTTCGTACAAAAGCCTCTTGAAGCGCTGGCACCCGGACACCTGCATCGCGGACATGGAAAAATGCAATGAAATGACGGCGCGGATCGTGACAGCCTACAAGACGGTCCGCCTCTACTGCGACAGCTACGTATATTCTTTCGAGGAGCAGGAATTAAAGCTCCACCTTTCCAAAGAGGAATGGTGGATGGACAAGTTCGGCGAAGATCCGCTCTGGGGCAGGGGCAAAAAATGAAATTTCTCGTCTCTCAGATAGCGGCCCTGGTTCAACGCGGCCAACAAAAAGCCAACACGAGACTGCTGCTGCGTTTTCTCTTCATCCTGCTCGGCCTTTTTGCCACCTTCACGATCCTCTTCCATTTCCTGATGGCCTTCGAGGGCCAGAAGCATTCCTGGATCACCGGCCTATACTGGACGCTGACGGTGATGAGCACTCTGGGCTTCGGGGACATCACCTTCACTTCCGACCTGGGCCGCCTGTTTTCCATTTTCGTGATGCTGAGCGGTGTGCTTTTCATGCTCATCGTGCTGCCCTTCACCTTCATCCAGTTCTTTTACGCCCCCTGGCTGGAGGAACAGAACAAGGCCAGGGCGCCGCGCACGGTACCCGCCACCCTGTCCGGCCACGTCATTCTGACCTTCTGCGACGCCATCACCCTGAACCTGGTCGACAAATTCAACCAGTACGGCATCAAATACGTCATTCTCGTACCCGATTTGCAGCAAGCCCTGAATCTCCACGAGACAGGCCTCAATGTCGTTCTCGGAGAATTGGACGATCCTGAAACCTACGTGCGCCTGCGGGTGGGCGAAGCGGCCATGGTCGTGGTCATGAATGAGGACGTGGCCAGCACCAACATCATTTTCACCATCCGCGAGGTCACGGACAAGACGCCCATCATCACCAACGCCGATCAGGAGGATTCCGTGGACATCCTCGACCTGGCCGGCAGTACGCACACCTACCAGTTCACCACCATGCTGGGCCAGGTCCTGGCCAGGCGGGTCATGGGGGTGAGCATGAAGGCCAACGTCATCGGCAATTTCGACGAATTGCTCATCGCCGAGGCTCCGGCCATGCGCTCCCCACTGCAGGGGCGCACATTGGCCGAAAGCAGACTGCGCGAACTGACCGGACTGACGGTCGTCGGCATCTGGGAGCAGGGGCGCTTCCACCTGCCCGACCCCACGAGCAAGATCGGCGCGTCCACCGTGCTGGTGCTGGCCGGTTCCGAAGACCAGTTCGACATCTACGACTCGATCATGGGGCCAAGCGGAAAGGACAGGGAACACAGCGGACCGGTGCTGGTCCTGGGCGGAGGCCGGGTCGGCATGTCCGTGGCCAAGACCCTGGCCGAACGGAGCGTCGACTACCGGGTGGTGGAAAAAAAGACCCTCAAAAACACCGAGGATACGCGCATCATCCAGGGCAGCGCCGCCGACTTGGATGTTCTCGTCCTGGCCGGAATCAACGAAACCCCGTCCATCATCATCACCACTCACGACGACGATCTGAACATCTTTTTGACCATCTACTGCCGCCGCCTGCGCCCAGACGCGCAGATCATCAGCCGGGCCAGCCTGGATCGCAACATCAACACCCTGCACCGCGCCGGAGCCAACCTGGTCATGTCCTTCTCGTCCCTGTTCACGACCACGGTCCTGAACCTCCTGAACCCTGAAAAACTGCTCATGCTCTCCGAGGGGCTGAACATCTTCCGCGCAAGGGCCAGCCAGGCCATCGCGGGCAAGGCGCTGCGGGATCAGAAAATCCGCCGCGCCACCGGATGCAGCATCATCGCCATCAAGCGGGGCGAAGAGATGCTACTGAACCCAGGCCCGGATACCGTGATCCTTGATGACGACGAACTCATCCTCATCGGCACGGCCCAAGCGGAAAAAGTCTTCATGGAGCATTATCAGGTCGCGTAAACCACGTTAGCAAGCCGCCCCAAAACGACGATCTGCTGTGTCAGCGAAAAAATAGAGACCGCTAGAATTGTGAAATAAGCGCGGGGTGTGGCGGTTGTCCCGGCCAGGGACCGGCGACTGTCTGACTGAGCCAGGCATCGTTTGTTGAATCGCCCAGGACCGCCTGAAAATCGGTGCGTGTCCGGCAGGAGCGGCGGTTCCTGGCCGGGACAACCGCCGCGCTCCGCTTCCACTTATCTGCCCATGACTGCGCGTCCTGGATTTTTTCGCTTCCTTACATCTCACCATTTTTTCAGCGGCCTGCGAATTTTTTGAGCAATCAGTTAGCCCCCGTCTGCGTCCCGGCCTTAGCCCGGTCTCCGATCAGGGAGCGTCCATGGCCCCGAGCAGGATGGCCGCAAGCTGGCCGTGGTCCAGGACCACCGGATTGCCCTTCATGCTCGACGCCAGAGCCGCCTTGCGCGCCGCCTCGTCCACGCGGGACTCGTCGAGCCCCAGCGCCCCAAGTCCCCTGACGCCCAGATCCGCGCACAGCGACCTGACGAAACGCACACCTGCCATTGCCTCATGCTCCCCGGCCAGAATCAGCCCAACTTCGGCGTAGCGATCCAGGGCGGGATGACTGGCGTCAGTCGCGCCCAGGGCCTTGATATTGGCTTCCATGACATGTGGCAGGAGAGCCGCGCAAATCTCGCCATGAGAAGCGCCGAGCATACCGCCCAGAGGCGCGGCAAAGCCGTGCACGGCCCCGAGCTTGGCGTTGGCCAGGGCCATGCCCGAAAAAAGGCTGGCCAGAGCCATGTCCGAACGCGCCGCCAGATCGTCGCCGCAAGTCACGGCCCGGCGCAGAGAACGCGCCGCCCTAGCCATGCCGTCGCGGCACAGTGGGTCGGTCAAAGGGCTTGCGGCATGGGATACGAAACATTCCATGAGCTGAGTCAGGGCGTCCATGCCCGAAGCGCAGGTCTGGCGGGGAGGCAGGGAAACGGTCAGTTCGGGATCAACCACGGCCATGGTGGGAACAAGACTTGGCGAGCGCAGGCTGACCTTGATCCCGTGCTCCGGAGACAAAAGCACGGCGTTGGCCGTGACCTCGGCTCCGGTTCCGGACGTGGTCGGCACCGCAACCATGGGCAGAGGATCGCGGTCAAGGGGTCTGCCCTGTCCGACCACCTCCAGATATTCGTACAGGTCCGAGCTGTTTGCGATCAGGGCGGCCAAGGCCTTGCCCGCATCGATGACGCTCCCGCCGCCGATGGCCACGACCACGTCGCACCCGGCGCAACGCGCCAACTTGGCCTGCGCGCGCACGAACCCGGTATCGGGCTCTCCGCCAAGGGACACTTGGCGCACGTCATCCATCATGCCTTTCAAATCAGCAAAGAGCCATGCACAGCGTTCGGGGCGGCTCCCGGTCACGAGCAGGCAACGCCGCCCCATGCGGGCTGCATGCGCGGCCACGCCGACACTGGCGCCGATGCCGAAAATCACGTGGGCAGTGGAAAAAGAATATATCATGCGGCCTCCAGGTTTTCTTCGTCATGTCCTGACGCATCCAAGCACAAGGGTGAGCGCCGAGCCCAGGATACAAAAAAACCGCCTTCTTTGCGAACGCGGTTTTTACAGGCAGGATGAAAGCCGGGCTAAAGGTTGCGGTATACCTTGCTCCCCGGAGCCACGTCATCCACGACCCAGACGTTGCCGCCGATGACCGCGCCCTCGCCGATGGTGATGCGGCCAAGAATGGTCGCCCCGGAATAAATGGTCGCGTTGTCCTCGACGATGGGATGGCGGGCGATGCCCTTGACCAGATGGCCGTTCTCGCCCTTGGGAAAACTCTTGGCTCCCAGGGTCACGCCCTGGTACAGGCGCACGTTCTTGCCGATGATGCAGGTTTCGCCGATGACCGTGCCCGTGCCGTGGTCGATGAAGAAGGATTCGCCGATGGTCGCGCCGGGATGGATGTCGATGCCAGTGGCCGAGTGGGCCATTTCAGTGATGATGCGCGGTATGAGCGGCACGCCCAGAAGATAGAGTTCGTGGGCGATGCGGTAGTTGGTCACGGCCCGGATGGACGGATAGCAGAAAATGGTCTCGCCGGGGTTCTTGGCCGCGGGATCTCCGGCAAAGGCGGCCTGTACGTCCGTGGCCAGCATGTGGCGGATGCGCGGCAAGGTTTTTAGAAATTCGTTGCAGAGATTTTCGGCCCTCACCTCGCATTCCACGGAACAGGAATGCTCGTCTTTTTCGCAGGCGAAGCAAAAACCCCGTTCCACCTGCCGGGTCAATTCGCGGCGAACCTTTTCCAGCTTGGAACCGACGAAATAGGCCATGTTCTGGGGCGTGATAAAGGATTCCTTGAAAAAACCCGGAAAAAGCACGGAACGAAGCCGCTCCACGATATCCGACAAAAGCTCCACCGAAGGCATGGGTGAGCCGAAGGACGGCTGGTGATACACTCCCTTGTAGGATTCCGGTGCGCAGAGGCTTTCCACCACGCCGCTCAGGACATTGTCGATTTTGAGGTATTTGGCCATGCTCAGCTCTTGGATGCAAAAAGTTCGGTGGACAGATAACGCTCGCCCGTGTCGCAGATGATGGCGACAACAAGCTTGCCCTTCATTTCCGGTTCACGGGCCAGTTGCAGGGCCGCCCAGACATTGGCGCCGGAGGAGATGCCGCAGAAGACGCCCTCCTCGCGGGCCAGCTGGCGGGCCGTGGCCATGGCGTCCTCGTTGGAGACTGCGACGATGCGGTCCACAACCCGGCGGTCGAGCACTTCGGGAATAAAATTGGCCCCGATGCCCTGGATCTTGTGCGGCCCGGCAGCTCCGCCGCTCAAAAGCGGCGAGGCGGCAGGCTCCACGGCCACGGCCATGAAATTCTGCTTGCGGCGCTTCAGGGTGCGGGACACGCCGGTAATGGTGCCGCCCGTGCCCACTCCGGCCACCAGGGCATCGATGCGCCCGTCGGTGTCGCGCCACAATTCCTCGGCGGTGGTCCGTTCGTGCATGTCCGGATTGGCCGGGTTGGAGAACTGGCCGGGCATGAATCCCGTCTCCAGGGAAGCCAGAATCCTTTGCGCCTCGGCCACGGCTCCGGCCATGCCCTCAGTGGCAGGGGTGAGCACGAGTTCCGCGCCCATAGCGGCCAGGAGCATGCGCCGCTCCAGGCTCATGGACTCGGGCATGGTCAGGATGAGATGGTAGCCGCGCACGGCGCAAACAAAGGCCAGACCCACGCCGGTGTTACCGCTGGTGGGTTCGACGATGACCGCTCCGGGACGCAATCTGCCGTCGCGCTCGGCCTCGTCGATCAT
>Ga0265295_1009361_pt1 | contig 10506 bp, 11 predicted proteins | sample Munlansysbiofilm_FD_192503 | JGI IMG/M metagenome (GOLD analysis project Ga0265295, IMG submission 192503) | Leachate microbial communities from a municipal landfill in Southern Ontario, Canada - Methane capture system biofilm | ecosystem: Engineered > Solid waste > Landfill > Unclassified ... | reverse complement strand
CGTAACCCCAGACATTTGGAGTCGAATAGCAAAGGGTGTAAATTTCATCCCAGCTCTTACCTTCAACTTTAATATTTATACCCAGTTTTTTAGCTTCTTCATCCATCGAAACCGCCAGTGCCTGCCTTTCCTGGGCATTTGCAGGATATAAAAGGGTAAATTCGGCTTTCAGGCCTTTTTTCTCAACAATGCCGTCTCCGTCAGTATCAGTCCAGCCGCCTTCGGCAAGGATTTTCTTTGCTCCTTCTATATCTCCGTCTTCGAAAATGGCTTCCTTATTTCCCCAGGGCAGTTTGTCCACGCCTGTGAATTCTTCTTTTCCCTGTCCGTTCAAGGCACCGTCAACCAGTGTCTGCCTGTCTATCCCGATGTTCAGAGCTTTTCTTATTGCAGGATCAGAAGTCACGTTGTTTCCAATTACATAGCCGTTTTCGGTTTTTTCTCCAGTATTCGGATTCATCGGGAAACTTATTCCACGGGCATCAATAGAGTCGAGAGAAACTATTTTCATTCCATCGACTGTTTGATAGGCATAAGATGACGGAATTTCAGCAAGGTCAACCTGTCCGGCTTTTGCTGCTGCAAAAGCAGAGTCTGATCCCATAAAGAGCATTGTTAATTTTTTAAAGTACGGCTCCTGTCCGTAATAATCCTGATTTGCTTCAAAGATTACCTGCTGCCCTTTGTCCCACTGCACAAACTTATATGGGCCCGAACCTATCGGACTGGACCCGTATGTTTCAGCATTGTAAGCATGTTCGGGGACAATGCCAAGAGCTACCAGTTTATTGATAAAGGTAGACTGAGGGTCGTTCATCTCAAATTCAACTGTATAATCATCGGTTGCTGTCGCCTTTTCCAGCATGGATAAATCTATGCTCCCACCTGCATTTGCTGCCGTGTTAAATGTGAATGCCACATCTTCGGCTGTTAAAGGCATTCCGTCATGGAACTTAACGTCATCCCTTATTGTAACGGTCCACTTCAGTCCATCGCTGCTGACAGTATAATTTGCAGCCAGGTCATTAATCAGGCGTGCCTCGCTGTCCCTTTTGAAAAGAGTACTCTGGACAAGAGGTTCCCTGCTGTTACCCCATCCGGTAATCGGGTTAAAGCCGGTTTCCGGCTCTCCTCCATGGGTCCCTACGGCTGCAACCAGTTCGTCAGACCCTGGAGAGCTCAGTTCTTCAGATCCCTGGAGCGCCGTTTCCCCGGCAACCTGGGAAGTCTGTTCTGTGGGTTCCGAATCTGCTGCAGGGCTGGACATAGAGCTGACAATAATGGCAGCTGCTATAACTATGATTATTGAGCCTATGAGCAAATACTGCTGATTTTTCTTAATCAAAACTCCTCCTTGTTTTTTATTAAAATCTGGAATTACTTTACAATACTCCTTAACCTGTATTTTTCCCGATTGTGAAATGTTTAATACTACCTTGCATTAAACAATTATAATTATGTAATACTTTTTTAAAGATTTTTAAGACAAACTGAATTAAAACATTTTTGTATATATACTTTCCTAAATGAATGTAATACTAAAATGTATACTTTATTTCTAAGTGTAATACTAAATATGAATTTTTACTCAAATGTGGGTTTTTATCATCTACAGTAATAGGTTGTTGAAAATGAGTCAAAAATTTGAGAATTCAAAGGATCAGAATTTAAAAGTCTAAATTTTAAAATTCAAGGATTTAAAGTATTAAGGTTGAAATTCAGGAGCCTGAGACCTCAAAATCAAAATCAAAATCTTAAACTCAAAGTCTCAAAACGCCAGAAAGTGCCATTTATATAGCAGTATCATGTTTTTACACTGGATAGAAAAAAATAATGAAAAAAATTTTAGTGGAAAAATTTTAGTGGAAAAATTGTAATGGAAAAATTGTAATGGAAAAATTGTAATGGAAAAATTGTAATGAAAAAATTGTAAAGTCATTAAATATTTCGTGGAGCATATATGCCTGATATAGAAATAATAGACCTTAATCCTGAAAACATTGCTGACTACGGGGTTTGCGGATACAAAGATTTTAAAAAACACCTTGAGTTAAGAAGGAAAATCGACTGGTTTAAGGAATATTATTCTAAAGGGCTCAGGATAAAAGTAATTTTTTCAAGAGAAGGCGGTTATCAGGGCATGCTTGAATACATTCCGGGAAAATATGCACACCGCCCGGTAGATGCAGAAGGATATATGTTCATCCATTGCATTTTTGTCGGATTCAAAAACGAGTTTAAAGGGAAAGGCTATGCTTCTTCTTTGATCGAAGAGTGCATTAAGGATGCAAAAGAAGCAAACATGCAGGGCGTTGCGGTTGTTACAAGAAACGGCTCATTTATGGCTAAAAAAGATATTTTCTTAAAAAAAGGCTTTGTACCTGTTGATGAGGCTGAACCTGATTTTGAATTACTGGTTTTAAAATTCAACCCGGAAGCCGACGATCCGAAATTTAAAAATATGTCGCTCGACACGGAGAAATATGGAGAAGGCCTGACTGTTATCCGTTCAGCCCAGTGCCCATACTCAGTAAAAAACGTGGATGCTATTTTGAAAACTGCAAGGGACAAATTGAAAATAAAGGCTAACCTGATTGACCTTGAGAGTTCAGATGAGGCTCAGCATGTGCCCTGTGCTTTCGGGACCTTCTGTATTATTTATAATGGCAAGGTTATCAGTCATCATCCAATCAGTAATACAAGATTTGAAAACATTATGAAAAAAATAATTCAATAGTCAATACCAGATTTCAAAACCCGTCCACAGATTTAAAAACAAAAGTTTAATAGAAAGAAAAGCATATTTTGAGATGTTTCCAAACCACTAAAAAACCCTTTTTTTCTTGTATTTATAAAGGGTTTGATAATTTTCCAGCAAGAATTTTAGCCCCGAAAAAGGGGATATTTCCCGCCTTTTCTGGCCATATAACGGAAATTTTTGCCCTATTCGTGAGCAAGATCCACTAAAACAAGGATTGAAACACTCATTAAACATGGCTTCTCTAAAATTAAATATGCTAATTCGTGAGCAAGATCCACTAAAACAAGGATTGAAACTCAGTTTCAGCAGACATTTATACCTCCTAAAAAAAATTCGTGAGCAAGATCCACTAAAACAAGGATTGAAACTATGTCGAGAAATGTGCTGTGATAAACTTGTAATGATTCGTGAGCAAGATCCACTAAAACAAGGATTGAAACAATTGTTTCTCAGCGCATTCCCGCGCTTTTCTGATATTCGTGAGCAAGATCCACTAAAACAAGGATTGAAACAACGCCATGCTCCGTGATATGAAAAAAGCGGCGGTATTCGTGAGCAAGATCCACTAAAACAAGGATTGAAACCTGTAAGAATTGCGTAAGCTGTCCCGTTTTCCATTTATTCGTGAGCAAGATCCACTAAAACAAGGATTGAAACATAAACGCCTTGCCTAGCAAAAACCCTAGGCCGAATTCGTGAGCAAGATCCACTAAAACAAGGATTGAAACATCCAGCCTCTAAGTTGAGTATCAAGCTGTTTCTTAATTCGTGAGCAAGATCCACTAAAACAAGGATTGAAACAGAGAACAAAACTGGTCGACAAAAAAGGATATCCTCATTCGTGAGCAAGATCCACTAAAACAAGGATTGAAACCAATCATCAGTTTTTTTAAGTTTCTTTCCCAATATTATTCGTGAGCAAGATCCACTAAAACAAGGATTGAAACTTATTTCTATCGACTACGGCTATCTGCTGTTTCCATTCGTGAGCAAGATCCACTAAAACAAGGATTGAAACTCAATAATGCCCTTGTTGAAGATCAGATGTTATCAATATTCGTGAGCAAGATCCACTAAAACAAGGATTGAAACAATACCTAAAAACCCTATTACTTATCATGGGACTAATTCGTGAGCAAGATCCACTAAAACAAGGATTGAAACCACTTATGAATATTACGAATCCGAAATCCGAAAACTCTATTCGTGAGCAAGATCCACTAAAACAAGGATTGAAACTATCTAAAGTTGACTGTGTAAATTTATTATTATTCATTCGTGAGCAAGATCCACTAAAACAAGGATTGAAACATATTCATTTTTTTTCCTCTAGTTTTTGTCTGGAAGATTCGTGAGCAAGATCCACTAAAACAAGGATTGAAACTTGTCTGGAATTTTATAATAAATTAAAAAAGTAGATTCGTGAGCAAGATCCACTAAAACAAGGATTGAAACATAGGAGAAGGCGCACCAATCCAAGTACAAATAGAATTCGTGAGCAAGATCCACTAAAACAAGGATTGAAACCATTAGTGCAATGTTCAACCCGGAGCCCGTCCCCTAATTCGTGAGCAAGATCCACTAAAACAAGGATTGAAACACTTTTTTCTGCGAGGTATGAACATGCCTAAATATCATTCGTGAGCAAGATCCACTAAAACAAGGATTGAAACAGCGATTCCGCGATTGATTCAAAAGCAGTTAATAAATTCGTGAGCAAGATCCACTAAAACAAGGATTGAAACCAAGTATAGCAGCCCATCTCGTTTTCTTGAACGCGAATGATTCGTGAGCAAGATCCACTAAAACAAGGATTGAAACTATACTGCATCCGAGACAATGTTAATAAGTATAGAATTCGTGAGCAAGATCCACTAAAACAAGGATTGAAACATCTATACAGAGGTATATTGTGGAACGTTGAGTTTGATTCGTGAGCAAGATCCACTAAAACAAGGATTGAAACCTGTCCTCAGTCCGTGCCTTCAGGAGGATCCCGGTATTCGTGAGCAAGATCCACTAAAACAAGGATTGAAACGTTCTTGGGTCACACCCATAGCATGTCTTCTAAGTTTATTCGTGAGCAAGATCCACTAAAACAAGGATTGAAACGAAACTATACAGAGCGTAATACAGAGAAGGAAGATATTCGTGAGCAAGATCCACTAAAACAAGGATTGAAACATTGTGCTCAAAACATTGTAAGTTTTATTTTCATTTAATTCGTGAGCAAGATCCACTAAAACAAGGATTGAAACCCCATCCTATAAATCCACAAAGGACATTGAGAAAAATTCGTGAGCAAGATCCACTAAAACAAGGATTGAAACTAATAAAGTCGCTGCTTTCCGGGCTTGTGCTGCCTATTCGTGAGCAAGATCCACTAAAACAAGGATTGAAACTATATCATTGAGATATAGTAAGATTAAGTTAAAGTATTCGTGAGCAAGATCCACTAAAACAAGGATTGAAACTCTTCGATCCAGACCATAAAATCCGAATCTTCTAGTGATTCGTGAGCAAGATCCACTAAAACAAGGATTGAAACGTTCTGCTTCATGCCCGACCGCATAAATACGAAGTATTCGTGAGCAAGATCCACTAAAACAAGGATTGAAACTGGAGTGTTTCACCTAAACTCTTCTTACAGAATTGGGATTCGTGAGCAAGATCCACTAAAACAAGGATTGAAACATTTCCATCCTGTATTTTGGGAGGAGAATATCACAATTCGTGAGCAAGATCCACTAAAACAAGGATTGAAACCGCTCAGGAACTCTCTAAAAAGCATAACATGACAATAGATTCGTGAGCAAGATCCACTAAAACAAGGATTGAAACCTGTGCCAACAACCTGATCTACCCTGTGCGAAGTCATTCGTGAGCAAGATCCACTAAAACAAGGATTGAAACATTTATGACGGGGCAACTCCGCTTTTAAGAAATCCAAATTCGTGAGCAAGATCCACTAAAACAAGGATTGAAACGAAGCTGAATAATTAGCAATTGCTTTTGCTACGCCTGACTTTATTCGTGAGCAAGATCCACTAAAACAAGGATTGAAACTCTTCAAGGCACAGAACATAATCATTAAAGTCTTCAAATTCGTGAGCAAGATCCACTAAAACAAGGATTGAAACCAGAATTTTGAGGACCTATTTCTAACACTAGCACCACATTCGTGAGCAAGATCCACTAAAACAAGGATTGAAACTTCAGCGATGAATATGGAAAATACAAATTTGACCTTATTCGTGAGCAAGATCCACTAAAACAAGGATTGAAACCCTACTTTATCACCAGGCTTTCCAACTCCGGCGAGTTCTTATTCGTGAGCAAGATCCACTAAAACAAGGATTGAAACCAGGTGGTCTCGCTCGACGGTACTTTCAGCACATGATTCGAGAGCAAGATCCACTAAAACAAGGATTGAAACTGTTTATCAGATTTCAGATATCTGGGAAGTTAGAGAAATTCGAGAGCAAGATCCACTAAAACAAGGATTGAAACCGTCCCATCCGGCAAGAGCGAGGTAATACATGGCTTATTCGAGAGCAAGATCCACTAAAACAAGGATTGAAACTTTTCGTGATTGATGGAAACGAGCCCGCCTTCCCACGTATTCGAGAGCAAGATCCACTAAAACAAGGATTGAAACGCTCGGTGGTAGTTCACTAAATTGATTTCAATAATATTCGAGAGCAAGATCCACTAAAACAAGGATTGAAACACCCGTTGTTAGTCTGATACTACATGGACATTTAGGATTCGAGAGCAAGATCCACTAAAACAAGGATTGAAACAGATACTGACTTTTCGGGATAAACATAAAATCAGTATTCGAGAGCAAGATCCACTAAAACAAGGATTGAAACAAAAGTCAGTCCCGGCCAGCCTATGCGCTAAGACTATTCGAGAGCAAGATCCACTAAAACAAGGATTGAAACTGTGTTACTCTTTGCGAATATGCGGCCTGATAACGATTCGAGAGCAAGATCCACTAAAACAAGGATTGAAACTAGGAGTATGCAGCATTAGCGGGTTAAGTGTTGCGATTCGAGAGCAAGATCCACTAAAACAAGGATTGAAACAAAAATATAATATTGTAAAAGCCCCGCCCTTTGATGAATTCGAGAGCAAGATCCACTAAAACAAGGATTGAAACACCACATTGGAGAGGCATGAGAGCATGACAACGTTCTTATTCGAGAGCAAGATCCACTAAAACAAGGATTGAAACCAGCAGACACCGGAGCAATAATTACCCTGATTCCGATTCGAGAGCAAGATCCACTAAAACAAGGATTGAAACGACAGGATATTAATATTTGACGAAGAACCGCAAACATTCGAGAGCAAGATCCACTAAAACAAGGATTGAAACATGCACAGCCAATCGATTCGAGGTCTGTAATACTATTCGAGAGCAAGATCCACTAAAACAAGGATTGAAACTTCAAATGGGTTATATGATAGATGGTACAGGGCTCATTCGAGAGCAAGATCCACTAAAACAAGGATTGAAACTGAACCGAGGGAAGATGATTGAATATATCTTACTTTATTCGAGAGCAAGATCCACTAAAACAAGGATTGAAACACTATATAATGTATTAAGTGTAATATATGAATGTGGATTCGAGAGCAAGATCCACTAAAACAAGGATTGAAACTCTCCGGGCCTCGTCACTCCTGCAATTTCATCAGATTCGAGAGCAAGATCCACTAAAACAAGGATTGAAACAATATATGTTGTGTGTATTATAGTATATACTAGAAGTATTCGAGAGCAAGATCCACTAAAACAAGGATTGAAACCTGTATAACTTAATACATCAATATGATGGTTAACATTCGAGAGCAAGATCCACTAAAACAAGGATTGAAACCAGGAATCACTTTCGATGGAAATTACAATAATCAAAATTCGAGAGCAAGATCCACTAAAACAAGGATTGAAACTGCTTTGGTCCCATATGTAGCGATATTGGCTATCGATTCGAGAGCAAGATCCACTAAAACAAGGATTGAAACTATCCTCGAGCCCGAATATAGAAGGAGCGACAGATAATTCGAGAGCAAGATCCACTAAAACAAGGATTGAAACTCACAGACCTTGAATCAAGAGGCTGTGCGTTGAACATTCGAGAGCAAGATCCACTAAAACAAGGATTGAAACCAAGTTCCCCTGCTATGATAGATGAGTCTGTTCCGGATTCGAGAGCAAGATCCACTAAAACAAGGATTGAAACACAAAGAAGCTGATATAAAACAAGGTTGTGAGTTTTTATTCGAGAGCAAGATCCACTAAAACAAGGATTGAAACTGTACATGAATTTGCAGACGCGTGTACGTGGAAAGATTCGAGAGCAAGATCCACTAAAACAAGGATTGAAACCGGATACCTGCAACCTGATTATATCGTCAAAATTGATTCGAGAGCAAGATCCACTAAAACAAGGATTGAAACCAGTTGTTCGCACGGATCAGAGGGACCATCTTGTATTCGAGAGCAAGATCCACTAAAACAAGGATTGAAACCATCTGCCCCAGATACAACGATCTCAGGGAATTCAATTCGAGAGCAAGATCCACTAAAACAAGGATTGAAACGTGTAGAAGTACACCCAACCGAACCACTTCATGCCCCAATTCGAGAGCAAGATCCACTAAAACAAGGATTGAAACCCGTCAAGCTCATCTTTCACGGCTGCCCCTGTTAAATTCGAGAGCAAGATCCACTAAAACAAGGATTGAAACGCGGGTGGTAGCTCACGGCACGAACTTACATCCAAATTCGAGAGCAAGATCCACTAAAACAAGGATTGAAACTCTTCTTCTCGCGCCTGCCCTATTTCATCTATATTCGAGAGCAAGATCCACTAAAACAAGGATTGAAACTATACTTATAGGTAATTACCTATAAGTGTGTGCGAATTCGAGAGCAAGATCCACTAAAACAAGGATTGAAACTCGTGAGCCGTCACCCGGAATTGAACCGGGGTGGGATTCGAGAGCAAGATCCACTAAAACAAGGATTGAAACCCATGTTAAATCCTCACGTTGATATCAGATATTGAATTCGAGAGCAAGATCCACTAAAACAAGGATTGAAACAGTTTTCCCTCAAACATCTGATTACCTAGGGCAGATTCGAGAGCAAGATCCACTAAAACAAGGATTGAAACTTTGAGAGTGTGCAATATTTGAATTGTTCTTTTTTTATTCGAGAGCAAGATCCACTAAAACAAGGATTGAAACAAAATACAAGTAAAGTAAGCCACACAATCCCGCTCATTCGAGAGCAAGATCCACTAAAACAAGGATTGAAACCCAACGTATCAAGAAATTGAAGTGACTACTCCCAATTCGAGAGCAAGATCCACTAAAACAAGGATTGAAACTTGATTCTTCCAACGGGTCTACAAATACCGCGTCCCATTCGAGAGCAAGATCCACTAAAACAAGGATTGAAACATGGGCTGTCTAAAGGGGCTAATGGGGCTAATTTCATTCGAGAGCAAGATCCACTAAAACAAGGATTGAAACATTTTTCTATACGGGGGATCTGATGGAACCGCTCTGATTCGAGAGCAAGATCCACTAAAACAAGGATTGAAACTGTCATATGGGACTGTCGGTATGCAGGATATCAGACTATTCGAGAGCAAGATCCACTAAAACAAGGATTGAAACCAAAAAGTACGATAGTCAAGGACATAATCACCGAAAATTCGAGAGCAAGATCCACTAAAACAAGGATTGAAACGGAGTGACACGGACGAACTCCTTGAAAATGTTAAAATTCGAGAGCAAGATCCACTAAAACAAGGATTGAAACCAGGTGGTCTCGCTCGACGGTACTTTCAGCACATGATTCGAGAGCAAGATCCACTAAAACAAGGATTGAAACAATGTTAGCTGCCGATTCAAGAGCTGGTCCGAAAATTCGAGAGCAAGATCCACTAAAACAAGGATTGAAGTCGAGAAGTAGCTTCCACTAAAACAAGGATTGAAACCTGAGGTAGTAACGATTTCTCCTTTGTTGGTAATACTGTCGAGAAGTAGCTTCCACTAAAACAAGGATTGAAACAATCTTCAGGATGCTGCCTTCTAATTTAGCAAAATAGTCGAGAAGTAGCTTCCACTAAAACAAGGATTGAAACTTTACAATTGAGTCCGGGAATTCGAAGTACTTCTGGTCGAGAAGTAGCTTCCACTAAAACAAGGATTGAAACTTTATTCTTCCTTTCCTTTTCCTACTTGCGCTTTCCTGTCGAGAAGTAGCTTCCACTAAAACAAGGATTGAAAGTTGTTCTCTGAGTCCCTAAACTTTTTTAAAATTCTTCTAAAAAACAGCACCAGTAACTCTAATTCGGGAAAAAACCGAATTCTTCGCGGCTACGTATATCAGGATCTGTAGACGACTGAAAATTAATAACCATTTACGGAGGTACCTGATATTCAGAACCAGACTCTAGCCAAAATACAACTGAAACTGTACAGCAAAGCGAAGAGAAACCCCGAAAAGAAGTTTAAGAAACTTAAAAAACTGCTTTTGAAAGATGAGATCCTGCACACAGCCTGGAAGAACCTTAACAGGAACACAAAAAGCACTGGTTTTGATTCCCTCACTATCCAGCAGGTAGAGGCTTCAGGGGTCGACAAATTCATTCGATCCGTAAAGAAGGAGCTTGAAGAAGGCCGGTATACTGCCGATGAAGTAAAAAGAGTCGAAATTCCAA
>Ga0265295_1009360_pt1 | contig 10508 bp, 15 predicted proteins | sample Munlansysbiofilm_FD_192503 | JGI IMG/M metagenome (GOLD analysis project Ga0265295, IMG submission 192503) | Leachate microbial communities from a municipal landfill in Southern Ontario, Canada - Methane capture system biofilm | ecosystem: Engineered > Solid waste > Landfill > Unclassified ... | reverse complement strand
GCCACGACTCCTCCCAATAATGATTGGCTGATTACGCCACAAGTTATGGGTGGCGGTCAGGTAAGCTTCTGGGGCAGAACCTTCCATCCAGATTATGGTCTGGAACAATTCAAGGTAGGCGTTTCTACCACCGGTACAGCACCGGCTAACTTCACCATCATCAGTGGTGCTGCAAGTGTGCAAGCGCCTCTGGTCTGGACTGAGTTTGTTTATGACCTCAGTGCTTATGCCGGCCAACAAATCTATGTAGGAATCCAGTGTGTATCCAATGATCGCTTCATCTTTATGGTGGACGATTTCTACGTGGGCGACACCCGTATCCGCACTGTGTCTGATGCCAAGCAAAGCAGCGCTTCTGATGTTCCTGCCTACAAAATGGGCCCCCTCGAACAGCGCATTGCAGGCATCCCCAGTCCTGTGAAGACCTTAGTGAATCCTGCTCCCAGAAACAGCACCCGCGCCCTCACCGGTTACAAGGTGTATCGCCTGCTGGCTGCTGATCAGGACAATGAAGCTAACTGGACAAGCCTTACCCCTGCCGCAATCACTGCTCAGACTTATGTGGATGCTGAATGGGACACGCTCCCCTACGATACTTACAAATGGGCTGTAAAAGCCATGTATTCCGGTGGTGCGATGTCTGAACCAGCCTTCTCCAATGCTCTGGCAAAAATCGTGATGAATGGCAACATCGTGGGTACAGTGACAAAAGCAAACGGCCTGCCTCTTGCTGGGGCCACCATCACTGCAACAGGTGGATTTACTGCCACCTCAAGCACCGCTGGTACCTATAGCATGAGCGTGCCTATCGGGACCTATTCCGTGACCGCTTCATTCGGCACCTTCGATCCCCTGACGCACGATAACATCACTGTGACAGCAAATCAAAATACCACAGTAAACTTCGATATGAACTATGTCTCAAATGAAGATGAGATCATAGCCATTACCGCAACTGCCCTGAATGGCAACTACCCGAACCCCTTCAATCCGACCACCACCATTCGCTACGAGCTCAAGGATGCCTCCAATGTACGCCTCGACGTGTACAACGTGAAAGGCCAATTGGTACGTAGTCTGGTGAATACAGATCAAGCTGCGGGAGCTTACCGCGTAGTATTCAACGGCCGTGACGACAAGGGTAATCCGCTCTCCAGCGGTCTCTACCTCTATCGCTTCACCGCTGGCAAATACAGCAGCACTCGCAAAATGATGCTGATGGAATAAACGTACCGGCAGACTATCTGCCTTAATGACATACAAAACCCCGGTTTCGGCCGGGGTTTTTTCGTAGCGCAGAACGCCGTTTCTGCGAAATACCATGCTCCTGTTTTGACTTGTCTTTTTGATCTGGCTGTCGCACTACAGATTCTTTCTTTATTCACATCCAACCAGGCAAGGGCAGATGGCAGGGAAATCAACAGTTGATCTTAACCTGTTTTTATAACGCGGGGGTGTGAGCGTGATTTAGCAGGCATTCCCCCAAAATATCTATATATCATATCTATCATGCCTATGAAGATAGCCTCTTAGCTCTTATCCATGTCTGTTTATTCGATTTGTGAATTTGCGCATAAAGGCCAATAATATCGGTTCAATACCCTATCAAAACGAAAGGGACGATATTTTACATGAAAGCTGTGAGTCTTGGACTTCAAGCGGATATAGCAATGAGAAACGTTGCCTACGGCTGTTGAAGTCCATTCCGGCCTGATATTAACGCCAACACTGAAATAATCGAAGCCGGATTGAACTCCAACGCCTTTCATGGTCCGTAGCGAAAATGTGTTTTCAGTCAAGTTCAGATAACAAACCAAGACTAGGTCATAATCAGGCGTTTCGTGGCGTGTCTGCATGTCGAAAAAATATTGGGATATACATGGCTCCTTGCCTGTTATGGCCAGTCTACCACACCATAATCAACCCTTAATCTAGCGTTAATAATTAACGCTAGATTAAGGGTTAATAAAGATATGATCAATGCTCCAAAGAAAGGGAGAAAGATTCAAAAACTGATTGAAAAAACACGAAAAACAAGTCCAAGGGACGAATTTATAGATAGCAAACGATAGCAAAACAAGGAATTGAATCCTGTTGTAAGGACGATATTTCAGATAAGAAGCCAAGACGATCATAATAAGGCTTTGATAAAAAATGTGTTAAAAATGGGAGAATGCCTGGTGATTTAGTCCTTGACAAATATTTAGCTTAGCTTGTTAATGGCAAAATCGAATTGCTTGTAACTACAAGCAGGTGATTTGTATGAAACACAGCATAGTAAAATTGTTTAGGAATATAAAGGTAGTTTAATGAAACATGACTTCAGTAATGTCTTCTCTGAACCACTGCTGAAAGGACTGCCTTGTATTCTCACAAATACGGATGCATAGAGATGCAACAGAATTTGAGGTTGACAGTAAGTGTTGAATATGATAAGTAGTGGAAAAATGGATTGAAATGAGAAAGGAGTAGTAATGGGAATGATTAAATGTCCGGAATGTAAAAGAATGTTCAGCGAAAAAACGGCTGCGTGCCCCAAATGCGGAATCCATATTACTGATGAAATCATTAGGAATTATAAGCTTGATCATCCGAAGCTTGGTGAAACCATGAATTGCCCTGTTTGTAAAAGGGTGATCCACAAACAATCTATTATATGTAAATACTGCAACCAGGATCTTAGCAAAGAAGGTATGCGCAAATACAAAATCGACCATCCGCCATTATTCGAAAGCGTACAATGCCCAAATTGCAAGAAACGGATCAGCAACCAATCCGGGATTTGTAATCATTGCCAACTAACAATTCCTGCGGATGAAATGAAGCGTCTGAAAGAAACTACTTCTAATAAGCAGGTATTTGGTTGCTTAGCTGTAATAATCCCCTTTTTGCTGATCATGGCGATTGCCATCAATTCACCTGGAAATAAAAAAGAAAGCACCTCCAGCCCTAAGCTTGCAGCCCACCGGGTAATCAATGTGGTTGAGGACATAACGCCAGTTTCTGTAAAGTACTTCGTATCCTTGATGGTGGGCAAAGACATCAAGCGGCAGGAACTCAAAGCTTTGTTAATTCATCACATGAATAAAAAAGTCAGTGCCCCCAATAGTAAGAAATATCTAATCTATGTATATGCTTATACCGATTCACTAAGGTATGAGAGAGGTGAGCAATGGGTAGGCATGCTGCAATTGAATGAGTTTCAAAAGACTACTCCGATTATCACTTATGATGAAGTAAATTTGGCTGATGGGACATTAAAGAAAGCTAATATTGCTGGAGTTAATGATCCGCTCCGAGAAAAGATGTATTACGATGTTTCTGATTATTATTATGAAGCATCTTTGATCATGGAAGACAAGCATCCAATGAGCGTAAATGAGCAGATAACCTTCATGCAAAATGACAGTAATAGAAACAAATACCTTGCAGAAGAAGAATCAGTCCGGAATAAGCTAATACGTTATTATATGAAAAAGCATAACTTAACACAAGCACAATTTGATATATTGCTTGATGAGGGAACTGAGAAAAATTGGACTCAGAAGTCAGTTGAGGAAAGCGAAAAGATCAGGTTTATTTACCGTAAATTTATGAAATAACTATGCTCGTATATTCAGTGATGTGCAAGCATTATTGGATTAAATATTGTAGAAGATTTGAAAGCACCATAAGATGCGAATTTTAAATCACTACCCAAGTCGAAGGCATGTTATCAGCAAGTCCAAAGCACCAGTGCGCCCTCAGCTTTTTGCGGCCTCACATTCTCTAAGTCCTTATCAGATTCGAACATTCCTAAAGGTAAAAGTGCAAATAAAATAAAGAAATCATTTGACAGATTAGCCTAGATAAATTCTCATGCATGAATATAGCAAAAAAGCACCAAGGTGCGAAGCACAAGTCCCAAATATTGCAGGGGCTTATAGTTCTTTAGGAGGAATAATGATATCCTACTATCAGGATACTCCAGGTGAGTATCGTGGTGGCAGCCGTGTAAACGGTAGCCGACATAATTTTAGAAAAAGACAATGGCATATCCATCAGATAGCTCAGCGGAGCTGCATGCAGTTCTCAGTGTGCAATTCAGGTGGGGAAAGCCCGAATAATGGAGGTTCCAGTGAGTAAACAGGAAAATCGAATTCGGATTAAGTTGAAAGCTTATGACCATCGTTTATTGGATCAATCTGTCGCGGAAATAGTGAAAAGCACACGGAGCACTGGTGCCAAGGTTATTGGGCCGATCCCGCTTCCCACAGATCGTACAATATATACGGTTTTACGTTCACCTCATGCCGACAAGAAATCGCAAGACCAATTCCAGATGTTGGTTCACAAACGTTTGGTCGATATTATGAACCCGACCCAGCAGACAACTAATGCTCTCAAAAAGCTGAGTTTGCCGGCCGGTGTGCATGTAGAGATCAAGGCAAATACCAGGAGCTAAGCATGATCGGACTTATCGGAAAGAAAATAGGTATGACGCAGATTTTTGACGAGACAGGCAAAGTGATCCCAGTTACTGTGATCCAGGCCGGTCCCTGCAAAATAATCTGCAAACGCACAATCGCAGACAATGGTTATGAAGCAGTCCAGGTGGGCTATGAAGAGATTCCTGAAAAGAAAGTCTCGAAACCCATGCTGGGACATTTTAAAAAGAACGGCAGTCCTAACTTCCGTCATGTAAGAGAATTTCGCCCCAGCCTCGGTCAGCCGTTTGATGCTTACAATTCCGGCGACGAGCTGAAAGCCGATTTATTTGGCACAGGCGAATCCGTGAGCGTAAGCGCCAGATCCAAAGGATGTGGCTTCACCGGTGTGATGAAACGTCACAATTTCGGTGGCTTTATCGCTACACACGGTTCGCATGAGACCTTCCGTGGCGGTGGTTCTATCGGTCAGTGTGCTCAGCCTTCCCGCGTATTTAAAGGTACTAAGATGGCAGGGCAGCACGGTAATTTCAACAAAACCACACGTCATTTGACCGTGGTAAAAGTGGATACCGAGCGGAATCTGGTCATGGTAAAGGGTGCCGTCCCCGGCCATCGCAATTCCTTGGTCATCATCCGTAAGGAATATTAAGGGGAAATGTAATGGTAAAAGCAAAGAAATTCAACATACAAGGCGAGCTGATCGGTGAGGTGGAGCTTCCCCTTTCCGTATTTGACGTCGACGTAAATTCTCCCAAAATACTTTTGCACGAAGTGATTACCATGTATCTTGGCAATCAACGTCAAGGCACAGTGCAAAAAAAGAACAGAGCCATGACTCAGGGAAGTACCCGCAAGCTTTTCAAACAGAAAGGCACCGGTAACGCCCGTGTGGGTTCCCGCCGTTCACCTATCCGGGTGGGTGGTGGTCGCGCCTTCCCCATGTTCCCCAAGGATTGGTATCGCCCAATTCCGCGCACCAAAAAACGTATGGCTCTCAAGGTCGCGCTCACAGACCGTGCCCGTGAAGGACGCATCTTTGTGATCGAGAACCTGAAATTCGACCAAGCCAGCACCAAACAGGCCAAAGAGATCCTCAGCAAAGTGAGCCCAGAAAGGGGACGCGTGCTTTTGGTGACCGAAGGGCATCATCTTCCCACCGTCAGAAGCTTCAACAATTTACCTGATGTAGTGACAGACCGGGCAGATTCCCTGAACGCTTATCAGGTGCTGAAGAGCAGCTACATCATCCTTAGCGATGAAGCTCTGAAAAAAGTAGAGGAGGTATTCAGCAAATGATACATCCGCGGAATATCATCATCGCCCCCATTATCACTGAAAAAAGCAGTGAACAAATGGCAGCCACAAACACGTATACCTTTAAGGTATCTATAAATGCTAATAAGATTGAGATCGCCAAAGCTATCGAACTGGTTTTTGCCGTAAAGGTCCTGGGCGTAAATACCATCCGTATGATGGGAAAGCCAAAGCGCCTGGGCAAATACAACGGTAAACGCCCGGATTGGAAAAAAGCGATCGTAACCCTACGCGAAGGCGACAGAATCGCCGATTTTGAGGTATAAGACATGGCAATAAAACATTACAAACCAACTACTCCGTCCCTCCGCTATCGCACGGGTTATACATTTGATGAGATCACTACGGACAAACCGGAAAAATCTCTGATCAAGCCCAATCCGAGAACCGGTGGACGCAACAATCGTGGACGCATCACCTGCCGCCATCGTGGTGGAGGAACCAAGCGTCACTATCGTATCATCGATTTCAAACGCGATAAGATCGGAATCCCGGCCAAAGTAGCCACGATCGAATACGATCCGAACCGTACAGCCCGCATCGCGCTCTTGCACTATGTAGATGGTGAAAAGCGCTATATCCTGGCTCCGGAAGGATTACTGGTCGGCACCAAGGTCATGAGCTCACCCGAAGCTGAAGTAACTGTAGGAAATGCACTCCCCTTGGATCGCATTCCTTTGGGTAGCGTAATCCACAATATCGAGCTCAAGAAAGGCCGCGGCGGTCAAATCGCCCGTAGTGCCGGAACTTATGCTCAGGTAGTGGCCAAAGATGGCGACTACGTTCATGTAAAGATGCCGTCAAACGATGTGCACCTTATCCGTAAAGAATGCATTGCCACAATAGGCCAGGTAAGCAATGGAGATCACTCTCTGATCAAAATTGGTAAAGCCGGTCGTACACGCTGGTTGGGCATCCGTCCCACCGTGCGTGGAGTAGTGATGAACCCAGTAGATCACCCAATGGGTGGCGGTGAAGGTAAATCATCCGGTGGCAGACATCCTGTATCCCCCTGGGGCAAACTTGCCAAGGGCGGAAAAACCCGCAAAACCCGCAAGTATTCCGATAAGTATATCGTGAAAGCGGTCAAAAAGAGATAGTGTGAGGATAATGATTAATGTCACGTTCAATTAAAAAAGGCCCATTCGTTGACGATCACCTGATGAAGAAAGTAGAAGTCCTCAATACTGAGAGCAAAAAAAGCGTGATCAAGACCTGGAGTCGCCGTTCGGTGATTACACCAGACTTTATCGGCCATACTTTCTCTGTGCACAACGGGCATAAGTTCGTACCCGTGTACGTTACAGAGAACATGGTAGGACACAAATTAGGTGAATTTTCACCTACTCGTACTTACCGTGGCCATAAAGAGAAGAAGAAAAAGGTAGTGGGGAGATAAGAAGATGGAAGCGAAAGCAAAAGTACGTTTCGTCCGTGGATCTGCCCGTAAAGCAAGACTTGTGTTGGATACCATCCGTTACAAACCTGTGAGTGAAGCAACTAATATTCTGCGTTTCTCACAGCGTAGAGCGGCCGGCATTATTTATAAAGTGTTGGAATCTGCAGTGGCAAACGCCCGGCAAAAAGATCCTAAGTTAGATTTGACTAAGGTTTTTGTAAGCCAGGCTATGGCCGATGAAGGTCCCCAAATGAAACGTTTCATGCCCAGAGCTCAAGGAAGAGCATTTGAGATCAGGAAACCGACCTGTCATATCTTCCTGGAAATCCAGACTTTAGAATAGGAGGAATACCTTGGGACAAAAAATAAACCCAGTTCTGTTTCGTATCGGTGTTAACAAAGAAACCGATTCTATTTGGTTTGCTCAAGGCTCATCCTATATGGATTCCTTGCTGGAAGACATTAAGGTCCGCAGCTATATCCACAAACGCCTTGCCGAAAAGATGGTCTCAAAGGTAAAGATTTACCGCAAGACCAATTCTATCGTGATCGATATCCATACAGCCCGTCCGGGCCTGGTTATCGGCAAAAAAGGTGAGGATATTGATAAGCTGCGCGGCGAGCTGAACATACTGATAAACAAGAATCGCTCTACACCGATCGCTGTATCGATAAACATTGAGCAAATCGACAAGATGTGGCTTGATGCCCGCTTGGTCGGTAAAGAAATCGCCCGTCAATTGGAAGAACGCGTGTCCTTCCGTCGGGCAATGAAAATGGCCATTCGCAATGTGATGAGAGATAATGCTCTCGGCGTGAAAGTACAGGTTTCCGGTCGTCTTGGTGGCGCCGAAATCGCCCGTACCGAGCGTTACAAACAAGGTCGCACCCCGCTTCATACCCTGAGAGCCGACATCGACTACGCCCATGTGGAAGCAAGTACCACATACGGTGTCATCGGGATCAAGGTATGGATCTACAAAGGCGATATACTGAACTAAGGAGAGATAAGTGTTAGCACCTAAAAAAGTAAAACATCGCAAGGTGAGTAAGGGCAGACGCAATGGTCTTTCCTGGACAGGATGCAACGTCGATTTCGGAGATTATGGTTTGATCGCATTGGAAGATGCGTTCATTTCCAGCCGCCAGATCGAAGCTGCTCGTATCGCTATTACACGTCACATGAAGCGTTTGGGTAAGGTTTGGATCCGGATATTCCCGGACAAACCCATCACCAGTAAACCAGCCGAAACCCGTATGGGTAAAGGCAAAGGCGCCCCGGAATATTGGGTGGCCGTAGTTCGCCCCGGTCGGGTCTTATTCGAAATCGAAGGTGTGGATCTCAAGGATGCCAAAGAAGCTTTGCGCCTTGCTGCACACAAGCTGCCGATCAGAACCCGCCTTGTGGCGCGTGAAGGATTGGAGATATGAAGACTGAAGAACTCCGTGACCTTAGTGTCCACGAAATGCTGGCAAGAATCGAAGAACTCCGCATCGAGCTCTTTAATCTGCGCTTTCAAAAAGCCAGAAACTTGCTCGACCGCACCGATCGGATCCGCATCGCCAGACGCGAGATAGCCCGGATCAATACCATTATGAAAGAAAAAGAGCTAAAGGCTTGAGGTGAAAGTGGAAGACGCACGTAAAATGATCAAACAGGGTGTAGTGGTTTCCGATAAGAACGACAAAACCATCGTGGTACTCGTTCAACGCCAGTACATCCATCCATTATATAAAAAGACCGTACGCCGTCACAAAAAGTTCATGGCGCACGATGAAAACAACGAAGCTCATGAAGGCGATACCGTAGAAATCTGCGAATCCCGCCCCATGAGTGCCCGTAAACGCTGGTCTCTACACAAGATTGTAGAGAGAACCAAATAAGGGGCAGGAATGATTCAAGTAGAAACAGTATTGAATATCGCCGATAACTCTGGCGCCAAAAAAGCCCAGTGCATTAAAGTGCTTGGTGGCTCCAAGCGCAAGTACGCCTCCTTAGGAGACGTCATAGTTGTCGCCATCAAATCCGCCTCCCCAGGCGGCAAAGTCAAGAAAAGCGCTGTGGAAAGAGCCGTGATCGTACGTACTGCGAAAGAAGTACGCCGCCCGGACGGATCCTATATCCGTTTTTCAGACAACGCCGCTGTAGTAATCGATGAAAAACATGAGCCCAAGGGAACCCGTATCTTTGGTCCAGTGGCGCGCGAATTGCGTGAAGCCGGATACATGAAGATCGTCTCTCTTGCTCCGGAAGTCTTGTAGGAGGAAGTGTGGAAAAGAAATTAAACCTGAAAAAAGGTGATCTCGTGATCGTCATCTCCGGTGAAGATAAAGGCAGAAAAGGGCATGTGCTCAGAGCCTTTCCCAAGACCGGTAGAGTGATCGTGGAAAAAGTAAACATGATTAAAAAGCACGCCAAACCTTCTCAAAGCAACCCGCAAGGCGGGATCATCACCATGGAAGCGCCAGTTCATGCCTCCAATGTGATGCTCTTCAATGAGAAACTGAACACGGTGTCCAAACCCAAGATCAAGATCCAGGATGGACGTCGGGTGCGCGTTTGTCACAAATCCGGTGACGAGCTGTAAACAAGGAGCGTATGTAAATGAACCGACTCAAAGAAAAATACAAAACCCAGGTAATCCCTGCCCTTAGCAAACACTTTGGCTACAAGAACCTGCATCAGGTTCCCAAACTGGCCAAGATCGTGATCAGCATGGGCGTGGGTGAAGCCACTCAGAATAAGGCGTTCCTGGATAGCGCAGTAAAGGATATGCAGCAGATTACCGGCCGTAAGCCTCTAATCACCAAAGCTAGCAAATCCATATCGAATTTCAAGCTGCGTCAGGGCATGCCGATTGGCTGCAAAGTTACCTTGCGTGATGAAGTGATGTACGAATTTTACGATCGTCTCATCTCCATCACGATCCCCAGAATTCGCGACTTTCGTGGTATCAAAACGAGTTCTTTTGACGGTAGAGGGAATTTCTCCTTTGGCCTCAAAGATCAGACCGTTTTCCCCGAGATCGAATATGACAAGGTGGATGCCGTCCGCGGTATGAACATCACCATCGTAACCACCGCTCACACGGACGAGGAATGCCTGCAGCTTCTGAAAGAACTGGGCATGCCGTTCGCCAGAGCAGAATAAGGAGATATTGTGGCCAAAAAATCAATGATTATCAAGCAACAAAGAACTCCCAAGTTCAAAGTACGCAAGTACAACCGTTGCAAGATTTGCGGACGCCCGCGCGCTTATATGCGCCACTTTGGCATGTGCCGTCTCTGCTTCCGCAAATATGCCGCCGAGGGGGCTATCCCCGGAATCACCAGAAGTAGCTGGTAGGACAAGGAGAATAAATGAG
>Ga0265295_1009359_pt1 | contig 10509 bp, 6 predicted proteins | sample Munlansysbiofilm_FD_192503 | JGI IMG/M metagenome (GOLD analysis project Ga0265295, IMG submission 192503) | Leachate microbial communities from a municipal landfill in Southern Ontario, Canada - Methane capture system biofilm | ecosystem: Engineered > Solid waste > Landfill > Unclassified ... | reverse complement strand
ATAGAGCTGGTCAGTTAGGTATCTTCTGCGACCTCTTCAATACCACCAATGTAGCTATTCCCACCTCAGTTTTTACCACTTCCAGCAGCTATACCACTATTAACAATCATGTTGTCCAGTTCGGAGAACCAACTGCTCTTACCGATCCGAGAATCTTCAGGCTTGGAGTCAGATATTCTTTCTAAGTTCGAAAAGAACCTAAGGGAGGCGGGAAACCGCCTCCCTTTTTTTATTTTTAACCTCTATATATTATTAATAGAAGAAAAAGCCAGGGTTAAGGCTTTGGAATCGAGGCCATCTTGAAGACTTCCTATCTGCCGATCTTTACCAAATCAGGGCTACAGAGGCATTGTATGCTTTTTATTTTTTGTTTTTCCGAAGCAAAAAGCCCTGACCCAGATGAGCCAGTACCAAGGTGAAAAATGGTCTTAGAGCCAATAATACTAGGTCATCCTTGATTGAAAAAAATATAACTATGAGCTGAGGGGGAATTTCATCCAGAAATTCACCCCTAAGGGTGATTGAAGATGATGCCCCATAGTGAGATAGATAAAATGCATTGGCCAAAACCCTAAATAGGGTTTAATTTTAGGATAAGGGTGGAAACAAAATGTCTAAAAAGAAAATTTTGCTGATAGACTTTGATCAGGAGTTTCTAAAATTCTTGTCAGGCGCTTTGGCTGACGAAGGCTTTGAGGTGGTTACGGCCACTGATGGACTTTCTGGATTTGAAAAATTTTCCGAAACCCACCCTGACCTGATAATCATGGAAGCAATGTTGCCTAAATTCCATGGTTTTGAACTTTGCTCGAGGATTACTTCCCACCCGACCAAGAAAGCCCCGGTGATAATTGTTACTGGGATATACAAAGATTCAGTCTATAAAACAGAGGCCCTCAGGAGCCTTGGAGCTTCAGCTTTTTTTGAAAAACCTCTGAATCTAGAAGAGCTCCTGAACAAAGTATATGAATTAATAGGCAAACCCGAGGTTAAGAAAGTTTCTGCCTCGCCCGATGAAGAGCTGGATAAACTTTTGAAAGAAGCTCTTTCTTTTGAAAATCCGGAAAAGAAACCAACTGAGAAAGCCAGACCGGTGGAAAAAGTGGTGCCCAAGCCACAGCCGGTTAAAAAGCCCGACAAAAGCAGGGACGAGGAAGTCGATTTAATCTTAAAATCTAAGTTAAAGGATCTGATTGACGAAAACTCTGTGTTTGAAGCCAAGCCAGTTTCGTCTCAGCCCACCGAACCTGAAAGACCGTCTCCAACGGCCAGGCAGGTTGAAACTAAAAAGATCACTTCATCTACAGTACCTCCAAGACCGGTTTCTGAAAAGCCCAAGAAACCAGAATCTGCTGCCTCAATCTCCAGGCCGCTTAAACCCGAAATAAAAAAGTCAGAGCCTTCATCTGAGTTCAGGTCAGAAGTCAAGCCAGAAAGAGATCTCAACAGGCCTCTTAAAGCCGTAGCTATAAATGCTGAACCAAGAAAGACCTCAGTTAAGGATACTTCACCTTTTAAGGGCTATATCGAAGAAGAGGAGGAAGAAAAGAAGGTCAAAAATGGAGCTACTAAGTATATAGGCTTGGCCGCCGCGATTCTGGCAGTAGCTGGAGTCGTAGCTTTTCTTAGTATGAGAAAAAAAGAAACCCCAACCTTTACCGCCCAGACCAGTAACCAGGTGGCTGCTCTGCAGACGAGCAATTCTACCCTGCCCGAAACTGAGCTAGCAGAAGAAGAAATTGCCCAAGAAATCGAAAAGCAAATGGAAGCCTATAGAGCCCAAAAATCTCAAGACAACCAAGCCAAACCATCCGGAAATAAGAGCCAACCTCAATCGACCCAGGCCGTCAGACGGCAAGAATCAAATCCACCGGCTGCTCCCATAATTCCAAAACAAACACCTTCTTCTTTAGCCACAATTGGCGACAGCCAGACGCTTGAGCCAGAGACTCCCGCCGGCCAGATCTTAGAAACAGTATTTGCTGAGACTAAAGCCGAAGAGGAGGAATCGGCGGCGACAGTGATCGAGCAGACTCAAGCAACTGCCACTGCAGAGCCCCCGATGGCTATTCCTGTCGAAGAGGTCAAGCTTGGAGATCTGGTGCCCTTATCAATAGTAGATGTGGAACCCAGACCGACGAAGACCGTCGAGCCGGTTTATTCGGAAGTTGATAGGAGATTAGGTAACAAAGGGCAGATTCTCCTGAATGTCCTTATTTCAGAAACAGGCGATGTGCTGGAAGTGGTGGTAATCAGAGGAATTAAGGGTTCGGTAACTTTGGAAAAAGAAGCCGTTAATGCAGTCAAAAAATGGAAATTCTTGCCAGCAGAAAAAAATGGTGTTAAAGTAAGAGTATGGAAACCAATTTCTATCGGTTTCGGGCTGAGTAAATAAAGTAGGTAAAAAGGAGTAGAGAATATGAGCATCTCCAAGGAACAAGAAGAGCTTTATAAAAAGACTATGGAAGATGTTCGGGCTCAACTGGCGGCCATTGACAGTGAAGTGGAACAAGAATTGCAGAGAGTCAGACAAACCCTGGCTGAGCTTCAGGGAAAGAAAAAATCGTTAAAGATGGTTTATGAAGGCATCGCAAAACTGTTGGGTATTGAGAGCGACCTGGAAGAAGAATCTACTGACACTACCATCCCTAAAGTGTAAAAGATCAGGTCTCTTATTTAGCAACCTGGCCAGAGCCTCAAACATCAAACCTGCTCGATTAAGAAGGCAGGGCAGATCACCTTAATCCCCTTTCCTTGATTCCTGATTTTTTTTCAGGTATTTTATTATTATTTTAATTCTGGTCAGGTAATATTTATGTTTATGCTGATTGGCTTTCTAATCGGCTTTTTTGCCGCAGTGCCGGTCGGTCCGGTCAATGTTTATATTATCTCTCAGACTCTGAAAAAAGACTTTTTCCATGGAATGATTGCTGGACTGATGACCGCCTTAATGGACCTAATTTACTGCCTAATAGCCCTGGTGGGATTTTTTCGTATTTCCATCAGCTTCTCTAACAATCAAGGCTATTGGCTAAAATTGGCAGCCGGCACAATTCTATTTCTGCTTGGTTTGAAATTATTCCGTGATGCTAAAAACTTTAAGCTCAGAATCGGAGAGAAAGATGCTGAATTAATCAAGACTCCCAAACCTCTCTTTGGAGTAATCTTACTTTATGTTTCAAATCCGTCTCTCTACGCTTTCTGGATAGCAGTAGCGGGAGGAGTTACCGCTCATGGCCTGCTCAGGGAGGGCTTCTGGCCAGCAGTCTTTTTTGCTCTGTCCTGCGGAATAGGAGCTTTGGTCTGGTATTTTTTTCTGGTAAGATTCATTTCTCACCATCAGTCAAGAATCCAGGAAAAAACTTTTAAGAAACTGCTGCACGCCTTGGGTTTGTTCTTACTGGCATTTTCCCTGTTTACTTTTCTGACTGCTTTTATAAATCACTAAGAGTCTTGAAGCCACCGGTCCGGTTCAAAGCTTGTTGCCTGAATAAATTTTTTTCAATAGAATAGCCATAAATGTTATCGGAAAACCCTTTAATCAGAGACCAGGAAATCAAGCTGCCTGATTTTATCGTGCTCAAGGCTTCGGCCGGAACGGGGAAAACTCATGCCTTAACCCTCCGGTTTACTCAATTTCTGTTGTCTGATTCCGAAAGAATAAAGCACAACCAACCGCGGGAAGTCCTGGCCATTACTTTCACCCGGAATGCGGCCAGAGAGATGAAAACCAGAATTATCAACTGGCTTAAGGCTTGCTATTTCCACCGAACTGAACAGATAGCAGAAATCTTAGAATTAGTTACCATTCCCGAAGAAAAATTGAAAGATCGGGCTGAACAGGTTTTGGGAAAAATTTTGAGTTATTACTGCGACTTTCAGGTTTCAACCATAGATAGTTTTATGGCTGACGTTTTTAAGGCTTCAGCCATTGACCTGGGCTTCAGCCCGGATTTCGAAATTACTTTAGACTCCACCCCCGTCATTTCTTACGCTTTCTCTCGCTTTATGAGAAAGGTCAAGCCTGACACGACCGAAGGCCAGTTGATGCTCGAAACTGTCAGAAAGCTTAAGGAACTTCGAGACAGCCAGGCTAAATTTTTCTGGGATCCATCAGATGAAATCAGAGATAAGTTTAACGAGCTGTACCACAAATTAGAAGCGGCTAACAGAAGGCCCCTGATTAAAGATTTGAGACAGGCTGAGCTGGAGCTGTCGGCTGCTTCTGATATTTTTAAGAAGTCTTTTCAACGCCTTAAACAGGCCATAGAGAAGTCGGGTTTGGACTTAAACAAGAATTCTTCTTACTACAGCCGCCAGGATATAGCAGATCCCGGTCAGTGGTTGTCCTGTTCTTTTAAGACTCTTCCGGTAAAAAAAATCAAGGGGGCATCCGAGGGCCATTGGCAAAAAATTTCTGAAGCTTGGCTCAGTCTGGAAAACAGTCTCAATATTTATAAAGCTACCTACTCCCGAAATTATTTTCAGTCCTACCTTCAGGTTTACCGGGAACTTCTGGACCTGGTTAAAGACACCAAAAAAGAAAGAGCTTTGGTTCTGCTGGAAGATGTTCACTGCCAGTTGGCTAATTACCTTGAGCAAGACATTGTCCCTGACATTTATTTTTCCTTAGGGACCAGAATCTATCACTACCTGATAGATGAATTTCAGGACACCTCGCCCCTGCAATGGAAAAATCTTGAGCCGCTTATAGAGAACGCCTTAGCCCAGGGTGGCAGCCTGTTGGTGGTAGGTGACACCAAACAAGCTATCTACGGTTTTAGAGAGGCTGATTACCGGATAATGGTTGATATCATCAATCAACGGATTACTTTTCCTCCAGTCAAGACGACTATCAAAGATTTAAACGTCAATCGGCGGAGTCGGAAAGAGATCCTGAATTTTGTGAGCAGAATTTTCCCTGAAGGAATAAAGACTCTTAAACTCAAGGATGAAAAGTTCAGCCATTTAATAGAAGCCGCAACCATGAGTGGCTTGGATGATTTTGAATGTCAACCCCTGGTCAAAAACCTGCCAGTTGATAACCACCCTGGTTATGTGGAATTGGAACTAATCCCACCTGAAGGCCATCAGGTCTCCGCTCCTGACCGAGAATCAGAAGAATCACCCGAACTCCAAGAAGAGATCGAGTCCGACCAGGAAGGCCGGGTTAAGCAGCGGCTTCAGAATCTGATTGAGGAGCTTCGTGGGAAAAGAGGTTACAGATATTCAGAGCTGGCTATTCTAACTTATAGAAACGAGACTGTAGCCGAAATATCAGCCTGGTTGAATGAGAAAAGGATACCTTTTGTTCCTTTCTCATCCCTCGATATTAGAAAAAGGCCGGTAGTTAGAGAAATAATGGCTTTACTGCAATTTCTGGATTTTCCTCTTGATGATCTGAACTTTACCGTCTTCCTTTGCGGGCGGATATTTCAGGCACAGCTTCATCATGATGGGCTTACCTTCAGAGTGGAAGACCTAAGAGAATTTATCAGAGAATGTCGCCAGCAGCCTCAGACCAGAGATTCTTCACTCTATACTATCTTCAGAACAACTTATCCCAAGCTATGGGAAGCTTATTTTGAGATTTTTCTTAAGACTGTAGGTTACCTTCCTCTTTACGACCTCATCAGCCATATTTACCGCATTTTTAATCTATTCCATCTTTTTCCTGAGGACCAGGCAGCCTTAATTAAGCTTCTGGAAGTCATAAAAGATTTTGAAGGTCGGGGTAAAAGCAATCTTCGTGATTTTCTGAGTTTCTCTGAAGGGCCGGCTGATGACCAGTCTATCTGGACTGTAGATGTTCCTCCAGAACACGAAGCAGTCAAAATAATGACCATCCATAAAGCTAAAGGCCTGGATTTCCCGGTGGTAATCCTTCTGCTGAAGCCGCAGCCATTTATCGGGCCAGTTTTTTACATTAATGAAAAAAATGGCTCTGGGGCTGAAGTCCTTAAATTAAATGATAAGTTGAGTACCGCCAGCCCGGAACTTGAAGAAATATATCATTCCTACCGTCTGAAGGAAGAGGTCAATAGATTAAATACTCTTTATGTCGCCTTGACCAGAGCCAAACAGGAATTCTATTTAATCGGCTTACCTGGAAAGAAGAAGAGTTATCCCTTCGACCTGCTGGAAGCTCTGGAACTGACTTCTTATAAGTCTGCCCCTACCAAACCCGAGAGAATAATCAGTCAGCCTGAAAAGCCTGAAGAATTACCTCTTTTGGAAATCACTCCGGCCAGACCTCTGACCCCACCTATTGGGCAACCAGTTGGCAACTACCAGGAAATTAAGCTTGGTCGTCTACTCCACTCTATCCTGGCTGAGATTGAATACCTCGAATCAGACTTGGACCGGAGGTTGTCGGAGCTGGTGACAAAAACTATTTTCAGAGAATATCAGCCAGCAGAAATCAACCTGGCTCAAAGAATAATCAAAACTTTTCTTCTTCAACCAGAAGTAGTTGAATATTTCCGCCGGAAGCCAGGGAGAAAAGTTTTCCGAGAGATGGAACTGGCCAGCAAATCTGGTTTTCTCTATCGGGCTGATCGGGTAGTGATAGACCCAGAGCTGGTAACTGTAATAGATTTCAAATCTTCTCGTCCGAAAGAAACCGAAATAAAAGAAGCCTATAACCGACAACTTAAAAATTACGTTAATATTCTTCGGGATATTTATCCAGAAAGCAAAATGGCCGGCTGGCTGATGTATCTAGAGCCGGGGATTATGGAACAGATTTTATGAAAGTTATCGTAGTGCCGTCTCAGAAAAGCCTGATTGATCTTCTGGCTGATAGGCTGGTCCAGGCCAGCCAGCCTCTGCCTGAATCCTGGGTGGTTTTCCCCGAGAAAAGGCCTGGCCATTACCTCATAAAGGCTTTAGCCCAAAGACTAAAAAAGTCTTTCCTGCCTCCTAAAACAGATTCTTTTGACGGGTTTGTTGATAGACTTTATACTGAGAATCTCGGGCTGGAAGCTCCACTTCTCACATTGATAGATGCCGTCAGCATCCTCTATGAGTTGCACCGAACTCATCCTGAGCACCAGCTTCCAGCTCAGGTAGAAGAGCAAGGTCACAATTTTCCCCGAAGCAGCCAAAACCAGTTTTATACCAGTTTGGACCAGTTTTTCTCCCTGGGAATAAAACTTTACCAGGACCTGGAAGAACTCAAATTAGGAATGGTTAGCCGGGATAAATTTTTAATGATAGACTCACTGGTGGCTGAAAAAATTCCGGTCCAGACCAGAAATCGTTTCCAGAAACTCTCTTTTTTCTTCGAACAATTTTACTCCTGGCTGGAAAGAGAAAAATTTTCTACTCGGGCCAGTCGGCTGGAAACAGTCCTCAAAAGGATAGAGCTTGAACAAATTGATGACTTTAATCAGCTCATCCTGGCAGGCTTTTTTGTGATGTCCAGAGCCGAAGCTACCTTGCTAAAGAAATTCCTGACTTCAGAGAAAACTAGTCTATATCTCATAGATAGTCCAGGACTGGAAGAAATAGTTAGACAGCTAGAATTAAGTCCTCGAGACCTGGAAAGAATAGAATCGCCCGCCGAAATCCAAACTGAAATGAAGTTTCACCATAGCCCTGACAGCCATGGTCAGCTTTTCCTGCTAAGGAATTTAATGGCTGAAAAAATCACCAACCTGTCTTTGCTCAACGAAAGACAGGTTATTGTTCTGCCAGCCGCCGAGACTCTTATCCCTCTCGAGCAGCAGGCTTTATCGGAAATCCCTCAAGAGTTTTACAACCTCTCCTTAGGTTATCCACTGACCAGAACTCCAGTTTTCAGTTTCTTCGATAACCTTTTTAATCTTCTCCAGGGCGCCGATGAAGACGACCGGTTTTATATCCCGGATTATCTGAATTTTGTTCTTCATCCCTACACCAAAAATATTTATTTCCCGGGCCAACCTCGTCGGGCCGAATTTACCAGAATTCTTTTTCACCTTCTTCAGACTGTCCTAACCGAAAAAAAGGGCAAGCTGTTCTGGGGGCTAAAGGAAATCGAAGCTGAGCCTGAGCTCAATCGCCGGCTGGCCAGATACGCAGCTGAAAATCCTGAAGCTCCCGAGGCTTCAGATTTTTTGAGACATCTGACTTTGATCCACCAGACAACTATTCAACCATTTCTAAGCCTGGAAAATATCAGGGATTTCGCTGACAAGCTGAGCAGTTTACTGGAATTTCTTAAAGCGGACAGCACGGCCAGCCTGCATATTTTTTTTCAGCCCTATACAGAAGCTATTTTCGGCTGCCTGGAAAGCCTTAAGAACTCATTTAGCCGAGGCCTTAGTTTTGTCCATATATCCAGCTATTTTAATCTCTTCCGCAGGCTTTTGGCTGAAGCCCGAGTGCCTTTTCCCGGCACTCCCCTGCACGGTCTCCAAGTCCTGGGTTTCTGGGAAACCCGCTGTCTGTCTTTTGACGAAGTTTATCTCCTTGATATGAATGAAGAGGTTATTCCAGGAACAGGCCGGGGCGATACCTTACTGCCTTACGACTTGAGGAAAGCCCTCAGTCTTCAAACCCATGAAGATCGGGAGAAGAGGATGGAATACTATTTGAGAGCTTTAGTATCCGGAGCCAGAAAGGTCCATTTTTTCTTTATAGAAAACAGCCAGACAGAAAAAAGCCGCTATCTGGAAAAATTGATCTGGGAAAAACAAAAAGAAGACCAGCAGCCGGACTCCTCTAAATACTTCGATAAGCTTAGTTACCGGATGGACCTAACCAGCCCGGAACCCCCTGATATTCCCAAGACTGGCAAGATCATTGAATTCCTCAAAAACTTAGAGTTTTCAGCTTCCAGGCTGGATGCTTATCTCACCTGCCCCCTTAAATTTTATTATTCAGTCATTCTGAGGCTGGAAGAAAAAGAGGCCATCTCCGAGGGCTTAGAACAGTCTCAGATCGGAACTCTGGTTCATGAAATTCTAAGATCATATTTTAAGCCTTATCTCGGGAAAGAATTGCCAGCCAGAATGGATCTGGCAGCTCTAACTGATCAGATTGAATCCATTTTTGGCGCCAGGTTTTCTCAGCCTCTCTCAGGGAATTTTTATTTAATGAAGGAACAGATTAAAAGCCATCTTGAAGACTTCATTCTCGACTACCAGTTACCGCTGGCCAAAAAATTGGGCCAGACTGGCTTAAAACTCCTGGCTCTCGAAAAAAAGGTAAGCTGTGATTATCAAATAGAAGGGGTTTCTTTTAGCTTGTCCGGTCGCCTGGATCGGATAGAAAAGCGTAACTCTTATTTATGTCTCCTCGATTATAAGACCTCAGCCAACGAAAAATATCACCAGATAGATTTTAAGAAGCTTGACCTGGAAAAAAGACTGACCTGGCCTGAAGCTATCGGCAGCCTCCAGCTTCCTTTCTACCAGCTTCTTCTGGCCTTAGAAGCCAATATTCCAGCTGAGGACATCTATGCCGCAGTCCTGCTTCTCGGCAAAAATCGAATCGATGAAAAAATTGAATACTCGCCATTAATCCCTAAAAAATCAAGGAGCCAACCAACCAGAAGCTCAGAACTGGATCAACCAGAACTTATGGTCTTTCCGTTTAATCAGACTGAAGAAGATTTAGAGTTGAGGAAAGAAAACTTCAGACTGATAAAAGAAGTCATAGAGCGGCTACTCCTGGAAATAATCAGCCCGGAGATACCTTTCAGTGCCAGTTTATCCAGGAAAGATAGCTGCAGTCACTGCCCTTATTCCGATTTTTGCAGCCAGTGAGCAAAAATTTAACTTTTGACTCTTTAAAAGCAATTGTTACTTGAGTAATAATGGCAATCGATATAAGATGAGGCGAAAATAAATGATTAAATTTATCCTCTGGTTAATATTATTTATCCTCTGCTGGCCTTTGGCCCTGTTGGCTCTTATTCTTTATCCTGTTGTTTGGCTTCTATCCCTGCCTTTCAGGCTTATAGGGATCACAGTCTCAGCAGTTTTTGACCTGCTAAAAGCCATTCTGACTCTTCCTGCCCGGATGCTTAACAGTTTAGCGAAGTGAAACTCCCAAACGTTAAAGACCCCGGCTGGTAATGGTAATAAAAAGCTACCGGACAATAAAGAGAAAGCCCCAGGCTTGCTGGGGGCCTCAGCAACTCTACCTCCGGGACATTACCTAACTCGATTAAAGGTCACTGAGCCTGAGAATCTTGAGTTATTTCAGCCGGCCAGTTAGCTGGCCACAAGCAGCAGCAATGTCCAGGCCCTTTGATTTTCTAACCGTTGTTCTGACCTTCCTTTCTTCCAGCCATTTCTGAAACCTTTGCATCTCTTCCTGTCCAGGCCGGACATAAGGCAAATTGGACACGGGACTATAGGCTATTAGGTTAACCTTAGCTTTAAGCCGCCGGGCAATGGCCGCCAGACCTTCAGCCTCGTAAAGGCGGTCGTTAAAATTTTTTATCAGAATATACTCCAGGGTCAGTTGTCTTCCACTACCTTTGAGATAATCTTCGGCCGCAGCTACTAATTCAGCTAG
>Ga0265295_1009358_pt1 | contig 10509 bp, 7 predicted proteins | sample Munlansysbiofilm_FD_192503 | JGI IMG/M metagenome (GOLD analysis project Ga0265295, IMG submission 192503) | Leachate microbial communities from a municipal landfill in Southern Ontario, Canada - Methane capture system biofilm | ecosystem: Engineered > Solid waste > Landfill > Unclassified ... | reverse complement strand
CAATACATTCCCCTCACATAGGTGATGAACCGTGATACATGAACTCCGGGTGTCAGATAGCCTCGGAGTGGAATGGCTCAAGTCTTGGCAATTGAAAATACTACGGGCTAACTAATTGCTGCCGATAGCATCTATCCGCAGAAACAGACGGGAAACCTGGAAAGAATAGTATATCCCCCCTTTTAGGATCAGAGGTGACGGCCCGGAACCTCTATCTGCTTTGAATAATATAAAATATGTAGATACATCTTTTTAACCAATACTGCAAAATCGTTCCCTTGTTACAACGTGACTATTTATGATAGAGCGGGAGATGCTAACCCCAATAAAATTAGGCATATTCTTTTTCATACTTTGTGTTCTTTTTTCGATTTTCACATTTGGGGTGGCATATGTTGAATCCAGGGAGGCAATTAAAGAGACGGTCAGGGATGAACTGGAAACCTTCGCCTTCCTGGTCTCAAAGCAGATCACTGCAGATGAAATAGATGGCATATTACCCGGTGATGAGAATACGTCCCAGTATATTGCAATCAGGAATAATCTCCGGAGCCTGCGTTCAGAGAAAGAAGAGATAATGAGCATCTACATCTGGGAGCGGATCGGGGACGATCTTGCTATCCTGGTAGACGATGACGATGAACCGCTTGCCATCGGTTCTCTGTATGAAGCCGACCCGGAGATCATCAATTTTACCATGCAGGCTTTTTCCGGACCAATAGTTGACAAGGATTTTACTTTTGAGGAATGGGGAGCTTCTCTCTCCGGGTACGCACCGATAAAAAATGCTACCGGACATCCGATAGCCATTCTCGGGGTAGATATGAGAATGGAAGAGGTCTTATCCCGGATGAACCGCGTATCCGGAGAAGTGCTGATCATAGAGATATTAGGATTTTCAATACTCCTGCTGTTTATTCTCTTCCTGACTCTCAAAATCACGACATCAATAAGGAGACCAAAAGAGTTATTCAATCAGCTGTTTGAGCATTCAGCAGATAGTATCCTTATAATCCAGGATAGGAAGATAAAAGAGTGTAACACCGCAGCAGAACACCTGGCAGAGCGACCGGCAGTAGAGCTGCTCGGAACCGATCCCTTCAGTTTCATTCATCCGGATGACCGGGAACAAGCATTTCTTCTCTATGATCGGATTGAAAGAGGAGACTCTACATACGAACCTATTGAGGTGCGGTCCTCACTTCCGGGCACATCCGAAAAGTGGTTTGATATTCGGTCATTTCCTATCCAGTGGAAAGAGAAACCTGCAGTGCTATCTATCATACGGAATATCACTACATCAAAACATTATGTGAAGGCCCTTGCAGAGAGTGAGGAGCGGTATGCTTCAATCGTCAATAATGCACCTGAACCGGTTGTAATCCACAAAGAAGGCATTGTTTTATTTCTTAATCGTGCCGCCGAGAAGAAATCCGGATATACCAGCGAAGAACTCTATGGTACCAATCTCCTTGCCAGGTTAACTCCTCAATCTGCTGCAGACGTAACACAGATGATGCTGACCAGAAAACAGGGCGGCACACTCCCGGATTATGAAATGAATTTTACCCACAAAAACGGTACAATTCTGACACTCATTGTGAAAGGAGCTGAAATTGTCTATCAGAATCAACCAGTTTCCCTCGTCCACCTGGTAGACATTACCAAGCGGAAACAAGGAGAACAGGCACTCAAAAAAGCAAACCAACAATTGAACCTCCTGACGAATATTACAAGGCACGATATTCTGAATGGGATTACTGCCCTTCGTGGGTATCTGGAATTGCTTGAAGATGATGCCTCTTTGCTCCAGTCATCAGGATTTATTCAGAAAATGCTGCAGACAGTTCTCAAAATCCAGGAACAGATAGAATTTACAAAAGATTATCAGACGATTGGAATTGCAGAGCCGGTATGGCAGAATATCCTGGAAATTGTCAGGAATATGAAGCCCCCAAAGGGAATACTCATTCACTACAGCGGATGCGAATATGAAATTTTTGCCGATCTTCTCCTCGATAAAGTATTTTATAATCTGCTTGATAATTCAATCCGCCATGGAGAAGGCATATCTGACATTTCCATTACCTGCACACAGGAGCCTGAAAACCTGGTAATTGTGTACTCTGATAATGGGAACGGCATACTTCCGTCTGAAAAAGAGAACATATTTACCAGAGGGTGGGGGAAAAACACCGGCTATGGCATGTTTCTTATCCGGGAGATCCTTTCAATTACTGATATACAGATATCAGAAACCGGGAAATATGGTGTGGGAGTGCGGTTTGAGATTATTGTTCCAAATGGAAAATTCAGGCAAAGATAATACTCTCCGGTTGTATGGCACGAGTGTAGTCGAGAAAATAACTCCTGTTTATGAATATTATTGCTCCACAATCTTTTGGTACGCACATCAACTGGCAACCCTTTTCATCGCTGCGATTTAATAATGATATATGGCAGGACAGAAAACTGTTCCCGGAACCTGTGCCACCTGCAGGGAACCCATCACAAAAAGAACTGCTTCATCTCATTTGAAGAAAAACCATGCAGAACCAGGCGGAGAAGATCGATTTATCATCCTGATTGACACTCCTTATTCATCTCCGTACTGGATGCTTGCCCTGGTCAAAACTGATGCACAGCTTTCTGACCTGGATGAATTTATTCGAGATACCTGGGTTGAATGTTGTGGACATTTAAGTGCGTTTTACATATCAGGACGAGAATTTCTGGGGAGTTTTGACGGAGACGTAGATGATATGGAGGAAAGAGCCGAATAAATGAAGATAAAGTTAAGTAAAATTGTCGGCCCCGGAATGTCTTTTAAATATGAATATGATTTTGGAACTCCAACAGAACTGCGACTCAAAGTTGTCGATACTATCCCTTGGGAAGAAGAGGATGATTTGGTCATAATGGCAGGAATGAATAATAAGCCAGAGGCAGTTTGTACAGAGTGCGGTAAACCTGCGGTCTGGCATTATGCTGAATGGGATAATGAAAAACTTCTCTGCAAAACCTGTGCATCTGATGAAGATCTTGATGAATGCTACCTGCTTCCGATATGTAACTCTCCCCGGTCAGGAGTCTGCGGATATGAAGGTTCCCATTATGATATCTACCCGGACGATGAATCAGATGATGAGTGATCTCTTAACTGACATTGTAGAGATATGTTCCAAAAGAAAACTGGAATCTATCTTTTAATGAGTTCGGATACATTTTCTTCTCTAAAGGTTTCATAGGCCAGGATAACATCCTCTTTTGAGGAGAAGAAATATTGATTGCCTACCATTTTTTCAAGATTATCCGAAATTAATTCATCCCTGACGTGATCTTCTACATCACAGAAGACCAGTCTGATACTATGCTCATTAAGTAACTCATGTAGTTGAACCAGTGTTTCAGATGCTGAATAATCCACATCATTCACTGATGAAGCAGAAAAACAAAACCAAAGAATTGGGATTTTTGATGAATTTACAATCTGTATTACTTCTTCATTCATACGCCCTTCATTTGCGTAATAGAGATTGGCACCAAACCGGTACATGACTAATCCTTCAAGGGCCTGTTTTCCTGAATCCAGGGGAGCTGAAGACCATTTTCCATTCTGTTTTATATAGAGGAGATAATTCAGTGGATGATAACTATGACGAAGGTGAGCAATCATCGAAAGGACTATCGCAAATGCAATTCCCCAACCAACACCGAATATAACAACGGATATAGTTGTTGCAATGGCAACGGCAAATTCCACTGGTCTTCGGTTTTTAACTTTTTTCAACCCGGAAATATCCACAAGTCGGATACCAATAACAAATACAATCGATGCAAGAACCGCATCAGGGAGATATGCAAGTGGACCGGTCAGGAAAAGAAGAACGAGGAAAACAATCCCTACGGTTACCATGTGGGCTATCTGTGTTCTCCCCCCTGCACGGTCAATCATTTCGGTCTTGGTAGGACTTCCGTTAACGACAAATGTTCCTGAAATCCCTGCAGCGATATTTGCAATTCCAAGACCTATAAGATCGGCACTCTCATTTAATTTTTCCTGATATCTGGAGGCATATGCCCGTGATGTCGCAGCACTCTGAGCTAAAATAATGACAAAACAGACTGCCGACAGAGTGACAAGCGATGGAATTTCTGAAAATGATACATTGGGGAAACTGATTGTGGGAAGATCTTTGGGAATCTCACCGATCATGGTTATTCCATAGTTTGAGAGAGGAAAGACATAACTTATGATAATTGAAGCCATAGCAACAAGCAGCGTCCAGGGGATTCTCGCTTTGATTTTTTCTCCAAGAAGAATACTAATGATAACAAGGAAGGAAAGGATGACGGTAGGTACATGGATCTGGTTTATTTCTGTAATAATCGTGAATACAGGAGGGAACATAGGATTATTTCCTGGTAAAACTCCAAAAACTCCTGGAAGCTGGCTTAGCGCTACCTGTATCCCTACTCCCGTTAAAAATCCGATAAGAACCGTTCGTGAGAGAAAATCAGCTATAAATGCAAGTCTGAAGATTCGTGCAAGTAATAAAAATACACCGGCGATAAAGGAGACCATACCTGCCAGGGCAATATAATGAGGTGAACCTGGAATGGCCAAATGGACCAGGGACGCTATGAGAATTGCTGCGGTTGCAGAATCAGCCCCTACAACCAGATGCCGTGAAGAGCAGAAGATGGCAAAAAATGCCATTGGAAGGAGGAGGGTGTATAGTCCGGTAACAATAGGCATACCTGCGATTTTTGCATACCCCATTACTTCCGGAATTGCCAGGGCTGCCAGTGTGATTCCTGCAATGATATCAAGATAAATGTGGTTTTTTGAGATCGGGAATATTCCTTCAAATAATTGAATATCAGGGATGCCGATGTGAATATTCCAGATTTTCATTTTATTATCTCTTTATTAGAGTGTATTGTACAACGCTTTGGAATAATCTTTGTTTCACGTTGCTCATTCCAAAATGTTCAGGTGGGCATTATTATTCATATGAGCTCTGCTTTTATGAACTGACTGGATCATCAAAACTCACACCCGAAAATATCAGTGCCTGACACGAGTTGACCAATCTGCCGTATCAACTGATATACCTGGAATGTTCATTATTGGATCTGATTCAGATCAGTCCGGGCTGGCACCAGATACGGTCCTGGCATCAGCGGTAAAAAATCTTGATTCTGTGATATACGAGGAGATAAAAGATGTCTTTTCCGGATCATATGCCGGCGGCACAAAAACTATCGGTCTGAAAGAGAACGGATCATCTCTGGTTTTCAATCCCAGGTTTGATACCCTGTCATTGGTAGTTGAAACCCGGATAGCGGACGCAATAGAGAAGGAGAAGGAATATCTGAGTTCTCATCCTCATCTGTGAGATAAGGAAATTAAGTATAAATTCAGAATAAAATTAACCTTCACGAAAAAAAGAAGATGAAATTTTCTTTAATATTCATCCAAGGGGTGCAATAGTCTTTCCGTATATATCATTGAGAATTGGTCCAAGTGCCGTGTAAATGGCTGCCAGGCCACTTAATAATGGCTTCTATTACCACTTCTTCACGACCCCTGCCCGTGAAAAGAATAAAGGGAATATCACCATATTGCTTTCGGACCGCCTTGAGAAATTCGACCCCATCCATTCCTGGCATAGGGTAATCGGAGATGATGGGATCGTATGAAAGAATGACAGGGGACTCTAAAGCTTTAATCGCCGAAGGAAGGGTATCTACAGTAAACTCCCCCGTTCGCTCAAGGAAAAGCCTGCCCAAGGTGAGAAGGTCCGGTTCATCATCTACATAAAGGAGAGAAAAATGGGTGTCGCTTGATTGTAAACCTGAATTGGTCATATGAGGCTGTTGCATAAATGGTTTTCATTAGTACTATGAGGTTAATTCTGCCCGTGAACTTTCATATTCACGCCGTTAATTTACCTTATTATATCACTAAAATTGATTTATGCAACAGCCTCATATGTTACCTATTATCTCGATTATTCCGATATTCCAGAAATACTTACGAAATTGTGTTTTTTTCGGGAATTTATTAGAATGAGTGATTGAGATCCTGAACAAATATCTTTGGAAGAGAAGGATGGAAGATCATTTAAAATTAATTATTTAACTCAAGTGTAATTGTTACAAGAGAATCAATTTCATCATCAACATACCGGATGTGCTTATACTATGGACCTTACATGAGGGATATTTTTCAGAAGGTTGCCAGTAATCTGTAAATTTGTTTAGGGTAAAATCAATTTTCTTTTGTCAAAAAAACATTTTTCCGGGATTCATCAATATAGCGGACATTCGTTTCAGAGAACCGAATTATTCTTGAGAAATCTGAATCAGGTGCTCCTTAAATTAAGCAAATTGAGATCGAATGAATTGAAAATTCATTTAAGATTTCATATTTCCAATATTTCAATAAACGATGTCTTTATCTAGATGAAAAATAATTAGTTTTGTGTTCATAAATGAAGTGGATAGGTGTTTTTTCGGTATTTTTGTGTCTTGCTCTGACCTGTGGGGCAGGATATGCAGATAACAGGAATGATGCGACTGAATATACCATTGCTGTTCATGAAGAGGCAAATAACACTCCTGCCTGGAATAACAATGATGAAGATTTTACTTTTGCAAACCAGGGATTTCTTGCTACCAATGATCCTCTGACGATTTCATCTGAGTATCCAGGATACACGTCATGGGATATGGAGGCATACAAATACCTGAATAATGATACCCGCCCGGATACAATAAATCCACTTTTGTACAGGCAGGCTCAGCTGAATAACATTAATGGACTCTTTAATGTCACCGATGGCATTTACCAGGTCAGGGGGTATGATGTCACCAGTATGAGCCTTATTAAAGGAGATACCGGTTGGATTGTCATCGATCCAATGACCTCTGTAGAGTCTGCAGCGGCAGCAATGGAGCTTGTGAACAAAACACTGGGATATTTTCCCGTAAAAGCAGTTATTTATTCTCATCCACATGCTGATCATTACCAAGGTGTGAAAGGGGTTACAACAGAGGAGGCGGTGGATGCAGGTGAAGTCCAGATCATCGCTCCTGAACATTTTATGGAGCATGCACTCAGTGAGAATGTATATGCCGGAAATGCAATGCAACGCAGAGCAGCATACCAATATGGAATGCAACTCCCCAAAGATGAGAAAGGAAATGTAGACATAGGACTTGGTAAAAGCCCTTCAGTTGGCGTTGCGTCTCTGATTCCTCCGACGATAGATATCACTCATACCGGACAGACTCTCTCTATCGATGGGATTGATATGGAGTTCCACCTGACTGCAAATACTGAAGCTCCGGTCGAGATGGATGTTTGGTTCCCGCAGATGAAAGCCCTGCTCATGGCTGAGGATTGTACTGCAACCCTTCATAATATTCTGACTCTCAGGGGAGCACAGGTCAGGGATCCTCTGGCATGGGCAAATGCCCTGGACGAGGCTCGGCAGTTGTACGGAGATGAGGCAGAGGTTGTATTTTGTTCCCATCACTGGCCACGGTTTGGTAATGACAAAGTAATAGAGCTTTTAGAAAACCAGCGTGATCTGTACAAGTACATCAATGATCAAACTTTGAATCTCATCAACAAAGGGTATACGATGGATGAGATAGCGAGTATGATAGAGCCTCCGGAAACACTTCGGGAGTTCTGGTATACGTACGGATTTTACGGCCAGATGTACATGGGAGTAAAAGCAACCTACCAGAAATATTTAGGATTTTATGATGGAAATCCCATTAATTTACAACGCCTTCCCCCGGAGGAATATGCTACGTACATCACCGAGTACATGGGTGGGGCACAAGCCGTAATGAATCGCCTTCAGGAGAATTATGACGAGGGTAAATATGAACTGGTAGCATCTATTGCATATTACCTTGTTTTTGCAGATCCAACAAATATGGAGGCACGAGAGATGGAAGCTGCGGCTCTCGAGCAACTTGGGTATCAATCAGAATCAGGTACTGCCAGAAATGCATACCTGTCTGCTGCCAAGGATCTAAGGAGCACTGAACCCGTTAAGGAGATGAGCGGGATATCTGAAGATATTATGTCAGCCATGACGATTGGTCAGTTGCTGGATTATATCTCTGTCCGGGTCAATGGGGACAAAGTAAAAGATGAAGATTATCAGATGAATCTGATTCTGTCAGATACCGGAGATAAAGCTCTTATCCAGATAAGAAATGATGTGCTGGTCTACTGGGTGGATGTTACTTCATCTATGGCTGATGTTACTGTATATATGCCAAGAAAGACCCTTGAACAGATAGCTCTCAATCCATCCGATACTCTGGCAGATGTTACAGTGACTGGAGATTCGGATATATTTAACCGATTTATTGGAATGCTCGATGTATTTAACCCAGGATTTAATATTGTCCTCCCCTAAATTTTTTGCGCATAAAAGACAATTTCTTTTAGAATAGGCTATGCTGAAGCCATTCACTAAAATTCCAATTCTTATATGGAAAGGCTCAGTACATAGTGTAATGTGGAAAACTCAAAACATCGTGTAACTCAAATTGTCATTTTTGGAGTGCCGGTATGGGTCAATTTCAGAGTGGCGAAAACAGAACCGAAACTGGCGTATCTATGTTAAATATTTATTTATATTCCTACAACGTTGAGCATACATATGAGCCGGAAAGTGACAGCGTGTTTCATCATGTTATTGATATTAGCAATCAGTATATCGGCAAACGCCGCTATAAACGTCCTTTCAAGGCCGGCAATATATTCTCCGACGCCGGGCCTCTCTTCTATTCCGGAAGTGTCAGTGCCAAACCAACCTTCTGCAATTGTTTCTTCAAAACCTGACCCCATTATTTTGTATTCGAATAATTCAGAGAACGGGGAATACGTGGATCATAAAGTCACCATTGAAAATGCTCATAAAACAAATTCGGTATGGCTCAATATCATTGCAGGCCCCTATGGGACATTCTCTCATCAGGCGCCTGATAATGTGGAATGTCATCCGGGAGACTGCCATGGCGATACCTGTTGTCCGGCTGTGAGTTGCCCGGAGAAATCATGTGGATCAAACTCCTGCACGGCAGGTTCTCTTTCATTACCGGATAATGGAGGATTCAAACTGGACCCGGGGAAATCCCAGGATGTTGTTGTAAAAGTCTTAAAAGATAAAGGGGCCCTGACAGGGGCGGGCGGACTTACGGTCTGGGCACGGACGGGCTGTGTGCCGACAGGAGAGGCAGAGTATCCCCTGACTTGTGACACTGCAAATTGCGATATGCATTATGGCATTCACAGTAACGTGCAATGCGGAGGGACTGGCTCTAATACTCCTGCAACAAAGGCTGAAATTACCTTTAACGGATGGATGGGACTAGATACATATGATATCAGTCTGGTTGACGGGTGGAATGTACCGATGACGCTTAAGCCAGTCTCCAAAAATTATGTCCCGGACCCGGGGAATCATAAATCCTGTAGCTGCGCAGGGGGGAATACGGATCTGTTTGGACCTGCTCAGACTGAAATAAACAAAATGGTCAAAGTTAAAAGCGGGACAGGGGCCCCTCTTGCGATATATAGTGCCTGTTCATATTCACAGATCGTGGAAGCGAACCCAAATCCTATGTATTGTTGCATCGGACAATATAGCGGCTCACAATGCGGGCAACACTTAAATGAATGGCCAAAAGAGTATCAGACTCCACAATTTTTTCAAAAATATTGTCCGAATGCGTACTCTTTTGCCTATAGTGACGCCAGGGGAGGAGAGCACTCCTGCAAGCCGAATGATGGCAATCCTATCAACTATAAACTCACCATCTATGGAGAAGATCACCCCTCCCTGGAGAAAGAGACTGCGGTCAGTTTCTATTCTGATTCAGTAACTCCGTCTGTTGTTACCTTTGCAGACGATAATATCGATATGGATGTTACTCCCTTGGCAACCGGATACCATACTATGCACCTGGAGGTGCACAATGCGAGCATCTCTCCGGAAGATCCGGATGATTATCATACAAATGTAGCAAATTTAGGGCATATATATCATATTTTTTCAACGATCCCAGATTCTGATATCAGTGCTGCACATATTCGGATAACTTATCCTGAGGAAGATTATGTGAAAGCAGGGCTTAAGGAAGGTTCTCTGAGAATATGGTCATTTAATCAGGACACAGATACCTGGGAGATGACCTCCGGTGATGTACAGGTTATTCAGAATATTGTGACCGGCACTGCTTCTGAACTTGGGTACTTTACTATTAGTGGTGAAAAGGAACAGAATCCTGCAGGCATAATTACATTATACCAGGGGTGGAATTTTATTTCAATCGCAGAGCCTCTTCTTCAGGGCTATAATACAGCAGAGATTTTAAGCGGCATTGATACCGGAGGACATTCTATGCTAACGTTTGATCCGGCTTTTGGCTGGGTAATGATGAAGAAAGATGATGTTCTCAAGCCTCTTGAAG
>Ga0265295_1009356_pt1 | contig 10513 bp, 8 predicted proteins | sample Munlansysbiofilm_FD_192503 | JGI IMG/M metagenome (GOLD analysis project Ga0265295, IMG submission 192503) | Leachate microbial communities from a municipal landfill in Southern Ontario, Canada - Methane capture system biofilm | ecosystem: Engineered > Solid waste > Landfill > Unclassified ... | reverse complement strand
GACGCTATAAGTGGCGCCGACCGCCTCGCGCCCCATACCCAGCAGAACCGCGATCGGCAACCCCAACAGGATCGTGCCAAAAAAATGACCGACCTCCTGCATCAGCAACGCGCCGGTCGCGTTCTTGAGATGCGGCAGAGCCGGACCAATATCCAGGCCAAGCTTGACGATCAGCAGCATCAATGCGGCGGTCATGACTCCACTTGCGTTCTTCATGGAATCGAGCCGAAGAATCTTAAGCTTGGGCAGACTGATGATGCCGCCGATCAACATCGCGTACAGCATCGGCACCAGAACAAAAAATCCGTAACGAAACGCCCCGATATATTCCGACACGAGAACGGCCAGAAGACAGAGGGCATGAAGTTTCCAATCACGAAACATTTCCATGCTCGCGCCCCTTTAATTAAGGACTGTAAAAACAATGGGATATCAACAGGGGGAACTGTATGTTATCCCACGAAAAAATTCTTTTTTATTAGATAAAATCTGAGAACTTCCCCCTAAGGACTACTTCTTCAATAATCCATATTTTTTATATTATGACCGCTACTCCTCTTGTGGAGATGAAAAAATATTTGTAGTGATACCTTTTCCGGATCGGGCAAAAGATCATGGTTCCGCCACTCAAGCTCCGCCAGCTTCGCGCTTTTCAAGAGATCGTGCGCTGCGGCAGCATCCGCGCTGCGACGAAAACCCTGGGGCTGTCGCAACCCGCTTTGACGCGCACGTTGCAGGATCTCGAAGGAACTCTGGGCACCGCGCTCCTGGTTCGCGGCACCCATGGCGTCACACTGACGGAATCGGGCAAGGCGTTCGCGGTGCGTATCCGCTTCGTGCTCGAAGAATTGCAGCGCGCCCAGGAAGAATTGAATCAGCTCAACGCCCAGTCGCAGGGAAGAGTTTCTTTCGGCTTTTCATCGCTGATTGCCTTCACCATCCTGCCCGACGTCATCCAAGACCTGCGCGCCCAGCGTCCGTTGATCCGGATTTCCTTCAAGGAAGCGCAGCTTTCGAGCCTGATCCCCCCTCTGCGCGAAGGGCAGATCGATTTTGCCGTTGGCACGCTGAATGCGGACGTTTCCCTGACCGAATTCATCGAAGAACCGTTGTTCGTCGCTCCCTTCAGCGTGATCGCCCGGCGGGATCATCCTTTTGCCCGCGCGACCGAAATCGACACCATTCGCACCGTCTCATGGATCCTACCTGAAGCCATCATGGGCTATTACAAGGAGCTTGACGATTATCTCTGGCCGATCGAAGGCCCCGTATTACGGTCGGATTCTATCGCCTCGATCCTCAGCATGGTTTTGTCGGGCGACTGCTTGTCCGTGATCGCCACCGCCATGCTGCACCCGTTGGACATCCAGGGTATCATCGCCCTGCCGATCGCCGCTCCGCTTCCAGCCGCGACTTACAGCCTGATTTATCCGCGCAAGGCCCCTTTGACGGAGACCGCGAGAATGGCCATCGACGTCATCCGCAATCACTGTCGCAAGCGGGACTGGGCCCACCCCTGTTGACCCGGGACGCGGAGGCTGGCAAAACCGTTCAGCGTTCCACCGCTGGAGTGTCCCGTCCCGTCATGGCGCACTGGGTCCGCCGTTTTTGCCTTGCCGTCCTCGTCCTGACGACGCTTCCGCTTTCCGCCCTGGCTTCGGGAAGCAGCGGCTTGCCTTTGCCCCGCTTCGTCTCGCTCCGGTCCGAGGAAGTCAATCTGCGCACCGGCCCAGGGCTGCGCTACCCCATCGACTGGGTCTACACCAAGCGCGATCTGCCGGTCGAGATCATCGCCGAGTTCGATGTCTGGCGGAAAATCCGCGACTGGCAGGGAACCGAGGGTTGGGTGCATCAAAGCATGCTGTCATCCCGGCGCATGGCGGTGGTAACCGGCGGCGTACGCGGCATCCGGGGCTCTCCCGACGAAAATGCTCCGACCCTGGCGCGCGTGTCGAACAATGTCGTCGGACGCTTGATCGCCTGCCCGCGCAACCTCTCATTCTGCCGGGTCGAGATCCAGAATATCCAAGGCTGGATGAAGCGCGGCGAGTTCTGGGGCGTCTATCCGAACGAATATATCGAATAATGGATGTAAGTTCGGCTTATTCGGGCCACAAAGGCGTGCTACGAGGCGCTATCGACTCTGAATCCTTTGGTGATATATAAGCGCGCCATGCCCTCTGGCCTTTTCCCTTCGGACATCCGCGTCACCGACGACGACCGCCCCGTGCGATCCCGGCCGGAACGGGAAAAACGCGCCCGGCCGCAAAGAGAAACCGGCCGCCTGGACGCCATCATCAACGCGTTCCGGCAAAAACAGCGCGAGCGGGCCGCCCGCAAACCGCCGGAACCGCCGCCGCCGGAACCGAAAAACGGAAATGGCGGAAAACGGCGCCCCATCAAAGGCCGGCGTTCGCTGCTGCGCCGAGCGGTCAGCCTGATCGTCACCCTTGGCATCTGGGCGGGCATGGCCTTGGGCGCGGTGCTCGCCTATTACGCCTATGATCTGCCCGATCTCGACAGCCTGACCGCCGTCAGCCGCCGCCCGTCGATCACCCTGGTTTCCGCCGACAACCGCATCATCGCTGCCTATGGCGACGTTTATGGCGAGCCGCTGGAACTGGGCGAGATTGCGCGCTATCTGCCGCTGGCCGTGATCGCCACCGAAGACCGGCGCTTTTACTCCCATTTCGGCATCGATCCGGTCGGGTTCACCCGCGCCATGGTCGTGAATATCCGCGCCAAGCGCCTCGTTCAGGGCGGATCGGGCATCACGCAGCAATTGGCCAAAAACCTGTTCCTGACGCCCGAGCGGAATCTCAAGCGCAAGATCCAGGAACTCCTGCTGGCCTTTTCGCTGGAACGGAAATTCACCAAGGACCAGATCCTGACCCTTTACCTCAACCGGGTCTATCTGGGCAGCGGCACCTGGGGCGCGGACGCCGCCGCGCGGCGCTATTTCGGCATATCCGCGCGCGATCTCAATCTTTATCAATCCGCGCTGCTGGCCGGATTGCTGAAAGCGCCGTCGCGCTTCAACCCGCAGAACGACCCGGTCCTGTCCCGGAAACGCACTGCCCAGGTTCTGGCCAATATGGTCGATTTCGGCGCGATCACGGAAGAACAGGCCCAGGAAGCCTTGCGCACCGGCCCCGACACCGTCCGGCGGATCGCCCATACCGGCCGTTACTTTGCCGATTGGGTCCAGGACCAGGCCTCGTCCTATACCGGCAACGACCGCGATGTCGTCGTCTACACCACCTTGGACATGGGGCTTCAAGCCAAGGCCGAGCAGGCTTTGGACTCGTTGCTGGCGGATGCCGGCGCCAAAAGCAATGTCAGCCAAGGCGCCATCGTCGTCATGACCCCCGACGGATCGATCCGCGCCATGGTCGGCGGCCGGGACTATGCCGCAAGCCAGTTCAACCGCGCGGTCCAGGGCCGGCGGCAACCGGGATCGTCCTTCAAGCCGATCGTTTATCTGACCGCGCTGGAAGCGGGCTGGTCGCCCGACGATCTGATCCAGGATTCGCCGATCCAGCAGGGCAAATACCGCCCCGACAATTATACCCATCGCTATGAAGGCCCGATCAGCCTGCGCCGCGCCCTGACGATTTCCAGCAACATCGCCGCCGTCCGGCTGATCCAGGAGGTCGGCGTCAAGCGCACCGCCCAAACGGCGCGGCGGCTGGGCATCACCTCGCCCTTGCGCGCCGACGCCTCGCTCGCGCTCGGAACCAGCGAAGTCAGCCCGGTCGAGCTGACCGCCGCCTTCGCCACCTTTGCCAATGACGGTTACGGTGTGCTGCCGCACGGCATCGCGATCATCACCGACCCGCAAGGAACAACGCTCTATCGGCGCGAGGGCACCGGCACCGGCCGAATCATCGCCCCCAACCGTCTGGCGGCCATCACCGACATGATGATGTCGGTCGTCGCCCAAGGCACCGGCCGCGCCGCCGCCATCGACCGCCCGATCGCCGGCAAGACCGGAACGACGCAGGATTACCGCGACGCCTGGTTCGTCGGTTTTTCCGCCGACTATATCTGCGCCGTCTGGCTGGGGAATGACGATGGCGCGCCGATGCGCAAGGTCACGGGCGGAACGCTGCCCGCCCGCCTGTGGCGCGAGGTCATGCTGGCCGCTCATCAGGGCCTGCCCGCCCGCCCCTTGCCGGGATTGACGCCATCGACGGGCGACACGCCGCAGGCCAGAGACAGCCAACCGGCGGAGCCCAACGCGCTGGAATCGATCTGGGACGGCCTGGTGCAGATGCTGGGCGGCGAGAAGACCCGCTAGGCGAAGGGTCAGTCCCCGGTCTCTTTTCCGTTGTTCTTGCGCATACCCGCCAGATAATCGCTTTGAAAGATGCACATCCGGACGGCGTTGCGGTAGCGGCCATTGATGAAGAATTCGTGGATCAGTTCGCCTTCCACCACAAAACCTTCCTTGACGTAGATGTGGATGGCCTTTTTGTTTTCCTTGTCCACGATCAGGTAGAGCTTGTAGAGGTTGAGGACTCTGAACCCGTAATCCATCGCCAATTTAGTCGCGCGCGAGGCGAAGCCCTTACCCTGATGCCCCGGCACGATGATGATCTGAAATTCGGCGCGGCGATGCACATAGTCGATCTCCACCAGCTCGACCAGCCCCACCTTTTCCCCGCCGCATTCGACGACGAAGCGCCGTTCGCCTTGATCGTGAATATGCTCGTCGTAAAGAGCCGACAATTCGTCAAAGGTTTCAAACGGCTCTTCGAACCAATACCGCATCACCACATCGTCATTATCGAGCTGATGCACAAAGCGCAGATCATCACGCTCCAGCGGGCGAAGCCGGATGGATTTTTCGGAAGACATCCTTGAGTCCTGTGACTGCCAACGATCAATGAGAGATTATAAAGCTTTTATCCGTTCCCGTATGCTGCGCCATCCGACGGCGCGTCTCTGCCGCAAAAAACGCTCCCATCACGGGACGTTCCGCCCCGCCAGCAGGACTCGATGAACGCAAGCCGATGCGGCCAGCACCGCTAAAATCACGCCTGCGACCGGAATCGTGGTGCCGTCATGCAGATAAGCCGCCAGCCACCCGGCGCACGCGGCCAGGGACATTTGCAGGAATCCCAGCAAAGCCGACGCCGTTCCGGCGATGCGGGCATAAGGTGCTATGGCCAGGGCGGTAGAACAGGGCAGCACCATGGCTGCAGCCAGAAACAGGAAAATCGCCGGTCCGATCACGGTCATAACGGTTTCGATCCCGGCCCAGGCCAGACCGGCCATGACCAAGCCCGCCGCAAGAGCGATGGCCGCGCCGATCCGCACCATGCGTTCGCTGCCAAAGCGGGAAGCCAGGCGGGCGACTGACAAACTGCCGGTCAGAAACCCCGCCGTCACCAGCAGAACCCATAATCCGTAATATTCGGGCCTGACCCCCAGAAGCCCGATCAGAAGCAAAGGCGAGCCCGAGACGAAGGTAAACATCGCCGAAAAGGTGAAGCCCATCATCAGGGTGTAACCGAGAAAATGGCGGGACCGCAGCAACAGGCGGTAATTGAACAGAATCCGCAACGGATCGAGCGCCCGCATATTGAGGTGACTGTTGGTTTCGGGCAGCAAATAGCGCACCGCCGCCAATTGCAGGACGCCGAATCCCAGCATGACGATGAAATTGGCCCGCCAGCCGAAGGCGGCGTGCAGATTGCCGCCGACGATCGGGGCCAAAGCCGGCGTCACCGCGAAGATCGAGGCCAGGGTGGCGAAAACGCGGGAGGCTTGATCGGGCGGATAGACGTCGCGCACGATCGCCCGGGACAGCACCGGCCCGGCGCATGCACCCAAGGCCTGGAAGAACCGCGCCAGAATCAGCGTATTGATCTGGGACGCGACGAGACAGGCCACGGTTGCGACCAGATAGAGCAGAATCCCGCCGACGAACACCGGACGCCGTCCGAAACGGTCGGATAGAGGCCCCAGCACGAGCTGCGCCACGGCAAAACCGGCGAAAAACACCGACAGGGTGAGCTGCACGCGCGCGGCGTCGGTCTGGAAAAGCCGCGCCATGTCGGGCAGCGACGGCAGATAGATGTCGATCGACACCGCGCCGGCCATCATCAGCCCGACGAGAAGTAGGGGGAACCACCGGGACGCCGGATCAAGCTTGGTCATGTCTCCTCGCTTTCCCATGCCCCCATTCAGCCATAGCGGCGCAATACGCCGCCATTGCGCCTGAGCCAGTCCCGCCACCGACGGGCATCGGGCATGAGAGTCTCGACCACCCGCCAGAAAGCGGGGGAATGATTCATCTGGACGAGATGAGCGGCCTCATGCGCGCCAACATAGGTCAGAACCTCCGGCGGCGCCAGCACCAGACGCCAGGAGAAGGCCAGCCGGCCCGAAGACGCGCAGCTTCCCCAACGCGTCCTGGGATCGCCAATCCGGATCGCCGTCACCCGCCGGCCCAATGTCGCCGCCATCGGAAATACGACAGCGGCAAGTTCGGCCTGAGCGCGGCGTTTCAACCAATCCGTTACCCGGCGGCTGATGAAATCCGGCGCGCCGGCAACATGGATGACGCCGTTATCGGCCCAGACTCCGCCTTTTTCCCCAATCGCATGGCGAATGATATGGTCACGCCCGCCCAGGGGTAAAACCGCGCCGTCGGCAAAGGGAGTCCGGCCGGGAACGCGGGCCAGATGCCACGCCAACCAGTCCGCCTTGCTGCGGGCGAAAGCGACCCCATCGGCAAGCGCAGCGCCGGGCGGCAGGATCAGGACCGCCGCTCCGTCCCGGACATCGATCTTGAGCCGGATACGCCGGGCGCGGGCGCTGCTCCGGATCTCGATCGGGGCCGGCACGCCCTCGATCGAGATCTCCCGCAAAGCGGGCGCGTCAGGACGAGCGGCGCTCAGCCGTCGCTCTTCTGCCGGTTATGCTTCTTGCGCTCATTGGAATCCAGATAGCGCTTGCGCAGCCGGATGTTTTTGGGCGTGACCTCGACCAGTTCGTCATCCTCGATATAGGCGATCGCCTGTTCCAGGCTCATCCGGCGCGGCGGAGTCAGACGCACCGCCTCATCCTTGCTGGTGGTGCGGATATTGGTCAGCTGTTTGCCCTTCAGGCAATTGACCTCAAGATCATTGCCGCGGCTGTGCTCGCCGATGATCATGCCTTCATAGACCCTGACGCCCGGGGTGACGAACAGCGGACCCCGCTCCTCGATATACCAGAGAGCATAGGCCACGGTCTCGCCGGCGCCGTTCGAGATCAGGACGCCGGTGCGCCGTCCTTCGATCGGTCCCTTATAGGGGGCGTAGCTGTGAAAGACGCGGTTCATCAGGCCGGTGCCGCGCGTATCGGTCAAGAATTCGCCGTGATAGCCGATCAGGCCGCGCGACGGAGCCAGGAAGGAAATCCTGGTCTTGCCGCCGCCCGAAGGCCGCATGCCGGTCATCTCGGCCTTGCGCAGGCTCATCTTTTCGACCACCACGCCGCAATATTCGTCATCGACATCGACGAACACTTCCTCGATCGGTTCCAGCTTCTGTCCGGTGGCTTCGTCAGCCGTGAACAGCACGCGGGGACGCGAGATCGACAGTTCGAAGCCTTCGCGCCGCATCGTCTCGATCAGCACGCCAAGCTGCAATTCACCGCGTCCCGCCACCTCGAAGGCGTCGGCGTCGGCGGTCTGGGTGACGCGGATGGCGACGTTGGTCTCCGCCTCGCGCTTCAGCCGGGCGCCGATGACGCGGCTGGTGACCTTGTCGCCTTCCTGCCCGGCCAGCGGGCTGTCATTGACGCGGAAAGTCATGGCCAGGGTCGGCGGATCGATCGGCTGGGCATGAAGCGGGGTTTCGACCTCCAGCGCGCAGATCGTGTCGGCCACCGTGGTCTTGGTCATGCCGGCCATGGCGATGATGTCGCCCGCTTCGGCGCTGTCCAGGGCGGTGCGCTCGATCCCGCGATAGGCCAAAATCTTCGAGACGCGGAACTGTTCGATGAACGTGCCTTCGCGCGACAGCGCCTTGACCGTCTGGTTCAGCTTCACCGTACCGGCATGGATGCGCCCGGTCAGCACGCGCCCCAGATAGGGATCGGCCTCCAGCGTCGTCGCCAGCATGGCAAAGGGCGCGTCCAGATCATGTTCGGGTTCGGGCACATGGCTTACGATCAGATCGAACAGCGTCGACAGATCCTTGCGCGGGCCTTCCAGACTGTCGTCGGCCCAGCCGTCGCGGCCCACCGCGAACAGGGTCGGGAAATCGAGCTGATCGTCCGTGGCGTCCAGCGCCGCGAACAGGTCGAACACCTCGTCATGGACCTGATGCGGCCGGGCGTCGCCCCGGTCCACCTTGTTGATGACTACGATCGGTCGCAACCCCAAGGCCAGCGCCTTGCCGGTGACGAATTTGGTTTGAGGCATTGGCCCTTCGGCCGCGTCCACCAGCACCACCACGCCATCGACCATGGACAAGATGCGTTCGACTTCGCCGCCGAAATCGGCGTGGCCGGGCGTGTCGACGATGTTGATGCGCACATCTTTCCACTGGACCGACGTGCATTTGGCCAGGATGGTGATGCCGCGTTCGCGTTCGAGATCGTTGGAGTCCATGACCCGTTCCGCGACCTGCTGGTTTTCGCGGAAGGTGCCGGACTGGCGGAGCATGGCGTCGACCAAGGTGGTTTTCCCGTGATCGACATGGGCAATGATGGCGATGTTGCGCAGTTTCATGAACAGACTTTTCAGACCGAAAGAAGGCCGGCGTTGGCGGCAAGGCTGGCGAGGTCGGCGATCGGCCTAGCCCCCACATGCCCGATGATTTCCGAGGCGCAGAGGCTGCCGAGCGCGGCTGAACGGCCGAGATCGAACCCTTGCGTCAATCCGTGTAAAAAACCGGCGGCGTATAGATCGCCGGCGCCGGTGGTGTCCACGACACGTTCGACCGGAAAGGCGGCTTGGAAAACCGTCTGTTCGCCCGAAACGACCACCGAACCCAAGGCCGAGCGCGTCAGCACCGCCGTGGAGCACAGCTCCTTGACCGCGCGGGCCGCGCTGTCGAAATCGGTTTCAAACAGCGAGGCAATCTCGACCTCGTTCGCGAACAGAATATCGACATGCTGTGCGACCAGGTCAAGAAATTCGGCGCGATGCCGTTCGACGCAGAACGGATCGGACAGGGACAGGGCCACCTGCCGCCCCGCTTCGTGCGCGATGCGCGCCGCTTTGCGGAACGCCTCCTTGGCGCGCGGGGGGTCCCAAAGATAGCCTTCGAGATAGGTCACGCGCGCCCGCGCGATCGCTTCTTCGTCCACATCCTCGGGCGCAAGATCGATGCAAGCGCCCAGATAGGTCTGCATCGTACGATGCCCATCGGGCGTGACGAAGACCAGGCACCGCGCCGTGGCGCGTCCGGCTTTGGCCGGAATTGTCGGAAAATGCACGCCCAGGGCGGACAGATCGTGCCGGAACACCTGGCCCAGAACATCGTCGCCGACCTTGCCGATGAAGGCCGCGCGCCCGCCCAGGGCAGCGATTCCGGCAATCGTGTTCGCGGCGGATCCGCCCGAACATTCCTGTCCCGGCCCCATCTTGGCGTAAAGAGCCTCGGCGTCGATGGCGTCGATCAGCGTCATGACCCCTTTGTCCAATCCCAGCGCGGCCAGGCGCGCATCGTCGGCATGGGCCAGAACGTCAACAATGGCGTTGCCGATGCCGGCAACGGCATAGCTGTCCTCAACCATCGATTCCTCCGGAGATTTCAAGATCGGTTCGCGGCGCGAAAATATAACGGCCGATAAGGCCGCTACAATGGAAAACAGATGAAGATAGGATGAAAAGGGTGACGATCCCACCCTTTTCCGCGCCGGAAACGCGCGAATCCGGCTTTGGGACCTACGACGCGGGCCTTCCGGATGGGGTTCACAAGCCTCGCGCCCCAGGCTACTCTCGGCGGTATGTTCTCCTCTCTCATCAAGGCGATAAGCCAACTGACCGATCCGCGCTTCCGCCGCACCCTGTTCCTGGGACTGGGCGCGACGCTGCTGCTTTATATCCTGCTCTATGCTCTGACCGGCTGGGCGATGACCGCATTCAGCCTGTTTGAAGCCGGCTGGGCCAATACCTTGACCGATATTCTGGGCGGGCTGGCGGTGCTGATCGTATCCTTGATGATGTTTCCTTCGATCGCGGTGCTGACGCTGGGTTTCCTGCTCGACGGCATCGCCCAGGCGGTCGAAGAGAAATATTATCCGCAACTGCCGCCGCCCCGCGACCAGCCATCGGGCGAGATCATCTGGGGCGCGCTGCGTTTCTCCGCCGTCACGGTGGCCGTCAACCTTCTGGCCCTGCCGGTCTATCTGGCGCTTTTGATCGTCGGGCTGGGCATCGGGCTTTACTACATCGTCAACGGCTATCTGCTGTCGCGCGAATATTTTGAACTGGCGGCGTGGCGGCGCATGCCCCCGCCCGAAGCCGAGGCGATGCGCCGCGCCCATGGCGGCCGTCTGTGGCTGACCG
>Ga0265295_1009355_pt1 | contig 10513 bp, 6 predicted proteins | sample Munlansysbiofilm_FD_192503 | JGI IMG/M metagenome (GOLD analysis project Ga0265295, IMG submission 192503) | Leachate microbial communities from a municipal landfill in Southern Ontario, Canada - Methane capture system biofilm | ecosystem: Engineered > Solid waste > Landfill > Unclassified ... | reverse complement strand
TCGCAGGAAAATATCTCCAAAAAACTTTCAGAACGGATCGATCATCTGATCAAGGAGAAAAATACCGCCCTGCTGAAACTTGCAGAGCAAGAACTGCTCGCAGGACACTACTACTTCCAGACCAAGGCATTCCAATCTTTCCTGCAATCGCAGAAAAAGATACGTATCATCCTCTCCCAACTCTCCTCCCATGACACTCTGCTGCATGCCAAACTGACGGAGTTTGAAAGGCTGAGCAAGGAGAGCGAGGAGGCAATAGACTATAATGTCCTTTCGCTCAGGGAGAAGCTCCTTTCAAGCGTTGAGAAGTTCTATGACTCTTTCCAAAAGCCTTTTGTCGTACTAGACGAAACACCGATCAGTTTTCTCAGTATCTTCAAACTGCTCGGGATTCTCCTGATAGGATTTATCATTGCCAGGATCTACTTCCGCCTCTTTATCATGCTGCACAAAAAACGCAAAGAGACCAGGGCTGTCTCCATCAAAATCATTGCCAATATCGGGGTGACATTGATCCTTTTTGCCGCTTTTGTGATCGCATTGGGTAGTATAGGCCTAAGTATCGCCCATCTTGCCGTCATTGCCGGTGCACTCTCGATCGGTATGGGATTTGCGCTGAGGAGTATCGTCTCCAGTATGATTTCCGGAATGGTACTTTTGAGTGAAAAGTATATCAAGGCGGGAGATTATATCACGATCAAAGGAGACCTGACAGGCAAAGTGATGGATATAGGCTACAGAGCGACGCACCTGCGTACGATCGACAACATCGATATCGTCATTCCGAACAGCGATCTTATCGACGGACAAGTGGTCAACCTGACGATGGAGGACAGGATACGGAGAATTTACGTCCCCTTCAAGGTACCCTATGGAAGCGATATCAAAACGATCAGGTCGCTGATCATCAACGCAGTCATGGAGAGCAAGATCAAACTGATCCGCGATATCCCCCGCAAAAAACCCAATGTTTGGATGCACACAGTCGGGGAAAGCTTCATAGAACTGGAGCTGCTGGTATGGATCGAGGGGCTCAGGCCTTCCACCCGCTCCAACCTGCTCATCCTCATCTACGAGACCCTGCAGGCCAACGGCATCGATATGCCTCTGCCGCAGCTTGATGTGCACCTGGGAGAACGCAAACTCTCCAAAAGGCCGAAATCGGGGAATATAGCATACCGTATCACATCACAAGGAGAGGAATCGTAGGTTTGGCTCCGTCAAATTTTTTGAGATAATATTGAACATTGTACTTATGATTTGAATCGACATCACAAAGTGGTTCCGTTATGGTACGTTTATTTCTTTTAATCATACCATTTATGGTACGATTCATCCAGTGAAGCGTTTCATTTTAAGTTGGAGATACCCAAAGTTTCTATTTGCTGATTGGATCATCCATGGCATAGATCACTATAAAAACATTCGTAAGTTCAGAACCCCTCGCTTGCCTCTGTAAATGTGAAACTGTCGTAGGTTTGGCACCGCCAAACGTTTGATACGACCTGGCGTGGCTACAATAGTTTTTTTTGCTTTTCAGTATTTATTCTCTCTAAAGCCTCATCCAAAGTTTTGACTGCCATTTTGTTTAGCAGAGCTTGTTCATAGTGTTCCATAAGTGGTGTTTTGATACCTTGTCTTTTAACAGATATCAGATAGCTGATACCATCTTCCTCTTTTTCACCAGCTTTCATTCTGGCACTCTCTATCGCAAGATCGGCAAGCCGTTCAGCTGTCAAACCTTCAATGTTTGCACCTATTTTTGTATATAAAACATAATCCAAGTGATTAAAGTTCTCCAAAACTTCTACTATTACTTTATTTGGAGATGGATTGACTACCTCTTGATACACTTTTCCACTGTTTTCTATTCTTCTTTCCCTGCGCCACAAAATATTTTTTGCCTCATCCAAATCTACCGATCCGTCAAGTACCAGTATTGTACCCGTCACCGATGATCCGCCACTCTCAACAGGTACTAGCGTAGGAGCACCATCACGCGTTTTGCTCGTTCTGGCAAACTCTACCGGAAATGGTGTTTCTACATTTGAAATTTTTTCTGTGATCAGAGGTTCTATCTCAATCCCCGGATCTTCTATCAATGACCCATAGGCAAGGATTCCTATTTTCACGGCTTTTACCCCTCTGTATTCTTAATGATTTTTCTCATTTTAGTACGAAAATTATCCCATATTTCAGAATCCCACTCAGCAGCTTTAAGATCACTTCCATACTTTTTTAATGATTTTTTCAATTCTTTCATAAACTTATTCGCATTAATATCTTTATCATTAACAAGTGGTGTATTTGGTTTTCTATTTATTTTCCAACCGCCAGTAGTTTCTCCCTGATGAAGGATACCACATCTAACATGCTTATAAAATAAAGTCTTTTTAAACTCTTTAAAGTTAGCCTCTTCATTAAAAAACTGTTGAAATAATTCTCCAGACTTCCCATTAGAATCACCAAGCCCCTCTTTAAAAGACTGCAACGTTTCTATCAAAAGACAGAAACTTGCCATCATAGAGAAACCATTTTTATACTTTTTATCCTCAAATTCAAATGGTTTCACATATCTGCTGTATAATCGGTTGTAAACAAATTCAGCTAATTTATCTTTATCTTTATTCTTAACAAACTCATTATAATTCTTAACCGTTACATGATTTTCCTCAAAATCATAATATAAAATAATATCATCCTGCATGATAGTCTCCTATGTGTATTTTAATTTTTATTTTCTACCAAACATGCCAGATCATAAAAATGTAAAAAATGCTCTTCACTGTAGAAAATATATTTTTTTTCTTCATTCAACTGAATAGGTAATTTGAACATATCCATTTCTATAAACTCATAGCATTCAGGTATTTCATCATCTTGAATTTTAGTGTTGGTATTTACACAAAATTCATCAAAACTAAATTTTGATAAATTAACCGTTCCCAATTTATCTATGAAATCAGGATGGAAATCTCCATTTTTAACCATTGCATGACAGTTTGCACAGACACATAACGAACTTGCAGGTAAGATAACATCTGACCTATTTTTAGTAATCTTTTCTGCTCCCCAATCTAAAAGTTCAAAATAATTTTTACCGTCTGTTTTAGTGAATGTAAAGCCGCAGATTTGGCAATGACCTTTATACTCTCCGTATAAAAACAATTCTGTTGCTTCTTTTCCTTCTTTGATTTTGGCAGAATAATTTCTTGACTTGGCAACTGTTGATTTTTGAACCGTTCGGTTATGTTGTTTTCGTATTTGATCTAAAAGTTGCGCATTATTGGTCACAATAGCCGGGTCAATGTCTTCTTGATTTTTATTGACCGATTTTGTGTGTTTTGAGATTGAATTTACAATATCTATCGGTTGAGGAACTTCCTGTTTTTTATTATTTTTTTGTTCGATCAAGTTTTTTATATCATCATCAGTTACACCCTTTTCTTTTGCTTCTTCAAGCATATCAAGTGAAAAACCCGTAGTTTTCTTAATGATACTTGCTTTTTCCCGATAAACTTTTTCTGCTTCATCATCCTTTCGTCTATTCTTAGCAAAACTGATTGCAGTAAGCCAATCATTTCTATCATCATAGACAAATTCTTTTGGTAAGTCATTTTGCGAAATATCAGCTGGTTTGTAAAAATTTCCATTCTTGTCTGGTATCCAAGCGTTTTCTTTCAGTATATGCACCAAAGTAGAATCTGCATATTTATATCCTTCAGTATCATTCACTTTATTGCGTGCTCTCAACTGCTTATGACTTGCATCAATCATGGTTTTCCAGATTAATTCAGAAATATCTTTATCTTTTTCTTCTATCAATTGATCTAGTTTTTGTATATTACAATCAAATGATTGTTGATTTGTCCTTCTCCTTGAGCTATGTAATTTACTATAATAGTCAGGGTTTTTCCAAATATCAACATTCTCTATTGGCAACTTTTCTTTTGCACCAGTTTTCAATAGTATTTCAATAATTTCTTCTATTTCATTCTCTGTTAAATGTTCTTTATATTTTTCATTTAAAAAACAAATATCTAGTAGATGTTTTACTTTTCTCAAGTTTGTATTTTTAAATGGTAAATCAAGATAGATTGCCGTTGGATATCCCCATTTTTCACCCTCACTATCTAAACAGCTAAATAGATATCTTTTTTTAAAAATATCTATATCTTTTGTTTTTCGATAATAATCTAAAAGCAATTTCATATGTAGAATATGTTCTTCAAAAGATGGAAAACTGCCTTTTTGATATGTTTTTAAGAGAAACTCAATTTTCTCTTTTTCCCCAACTTCTCTAACGCCTAAAAATTCCAAAAATGCTTTTGCATTCACATTTTCATCTTCTATTTTAGAGATGGTATAAGTCTCTTTTTTGACATACAAAAATCGATCATCTTTTACATCATTCATAAAAAAACAGTCTTTACGTTCTATATTTAGAGTACCATCATTAAGTCTTATAAAAAATTTTAAAAAGCTGCTAGAATAACGTAGTGAAGGTTTTGAATCAATATGTTTTTTCAAAAAATTAAAGAATTGCAAATACCATTCATCTGACTTACTTTTAAATAATTCAATAATGTTTCCATATTCTTCAATTTTAGATACAGTTGTTTTCAGCTTATCATAAAAATCACTATCATTGAACTCACTAATCATTAGGCTTTGAATAAAATCATCTGCCCTACTACTGTTTCTCCGGGGGGCATTTTTTGACCAATATACATTGCTGTCATCAGTTAAAATACTCAAATCCTCATCATTTATTAGTTTTTTTATACTTTGCACTCCACGTACACAAAAAACTGCTGGCTGAAATTCACCAGACTCAGTAAGCATAAACGGCTTCTCTTTAAACGCTTTAATACATTTATTGTAAATGGGTTTATAAAAATCTGGAATAGTATCTTTGTAATTTGGTAAAACCTCAAAAAATGACATGGTCAAAAATCCATTCTCTTTAATATAATCCATGGAACCAACAACTGTATCTGTAATAAGATCAATCAAAACTTCATTATCCGTATTATCATGTTTAAAGCTATCTCGAGCAACCGTAGAAGCAAATGGTGCATGAATATGAAATCTCAAATTACTTGTTTCTTTCTCAGCTGGAAAAAAGATCGATACCTCACCATTAATAGGCACTATTTCATCTTTTTCTGTTTTTTCATTTTTTTTAACTGCATACGCTACTGATACATAGAGATTTTGATGATCTGGCAACTCCTTCTTAAATCTTAGCCAACGAGACCTATTACCATGTAAAGAGTTATGTATCTCTACTCGAACATCATCAATTTCATTTCGTATAATTGTGTAGTTTTTCCCTTCAAACGTAATGGATATTTCACAAATATTTTGCAAAAAAAGCAATGTATTATCATGCAGTTTTTCAAGACCGATTTTTACTTCATCATAGGCTAATTTTTTATTTTTACTTTGACTATTAAAAGGAAAAATAAACATCGTTTTTTGTGGATCTCGATCAAAATCTGGTATACATTTTGGCATAACCAAGTTATTGATTTCAAATGCGTATTCTCCCGAATAAATTTGTGGAGAGTTTGTATATGAAAATACTGCCTTGAAACCTACGCCAAACTTTCCAATTGTATTAATATCATCAGCTTTCGAACTATCTCCTATACTAGTGATACTCTCAATATCTCGTTCTGTAAATATTCGTTGACCATTATGTGTATAGATTAATTTATCTTGTTTCAATTCAAAGGCAACTTTTGTTGCTTTTGTGTCTTCAGCATTTTGAAGTAGTTCATAAATAAAATGTGCATTATCGGGATAAAAGTCTGCAAGAATACGTTTCATTCCCACAAATCGCTTGTTCTCTAAAGCATCTGCCATACCTTTATTTTCATTTGCCAATTTTTCAATAAATTCACAAGGTTTCATAGCTTCACCATCCCCAAAATCTCAAAACTACTCTTCACCATTTTCTGCCCCTCCAGCTCTGCTATCTTCTTGTCCCTCTGCACTTTGAGGTTTTCAACCTCCGCCCCTCTCATACGTACCACATCCTCCTGAGCCACACTCTGCTGCGCTCTCTTTGTTCTCTCTATCTTCTTTTGATAGTAACTGCTGATAGAGTCGATCTTGATATCGATCATTCTCTTCTGCCTGATATGCTCCGACTCTTTTTGTTTCTCTACACGCTCTATGACCATTGGCGTCACTTTGGCTTTGATCTCGCCAAAATTGACCTCTGCCTCTGCTCCACCCTCTCCGCATCCGCCGATAAACGTAAAGTAGTCCTCTTCAGCTACCATGGAAAGTTCTCTGTCTACGATCATCACCTCTATAGCCGACCTGGATCTTAACGCATGATAATCCACCCGATAGATCACAGCATACCCATTTTCATAACTGCTATGCGTTACGCAACTAAAGAGCGTCTTATGCAGTCGCTCTTTGACGATCATCGAAAGAATGGGATGGTTGAGATAGAGATAGAGAGTCTCATACGCATCGTTATCATTTGTTTCAAAGCTTATTTTGAGCTCTTTGTATCGGCTGATCTGCTGCAATACCTTCCGTTCTTCACGGTATGCCGATGGCTGCAGCCTCCTGTCGCTCATTTTACTTTTGAGCACACCGAAAAGCTTTTTAAGATTTTCAGAAGAGAGTTTGACCTCCCCGCTCTTGAGCAGCAGATAGCTGATCGCTTCTTTGTCAAGAAAGTCCAGAAAAAGCTTTCTGCTTTCTCCCTGCAGTATCTCTACTTTGGCAGGGTTGAAAAGCTCATCCTCTCTCTTCTGAAAGTTGATATCATCGCCGATAAGCTTCTCTACCTCCCGGCTCTGCTCTTTGACCTCCAGCTCCCTTCTTCTGAGCGCCAACTCCTCCAGATGGATCTTTCTGTCTATCTCCTCCTGTGAAAGCCCGATCAGTTCAGCGATATTGAGCGCTTCTTCCAGATTGCCCAGTATCGGTTCCAGCTCACCGATAGAAGACTCAAAGATACCCAATTTACTGTAGAGCCTGTTAAATATCCTGTCTTCGATAGAACCTGTGATACAGAGATTGAAGATATGCAGCTTATCAAACTTCTGCCCGATCCTGTCTATCCTACCGATACGCTGTTCAACCCGCATAGGATTCCACGGAAGATCATAGTTGATCACCACATTACAAAACTGCATATCAAGCCCTTCACTACCGACCTCGGAGGAGAGCAGGATATCAAACTCTCCTCTTTTGAATGCCTTGATCACCGCAAATCTCTGTGGCACGTCAAAATCGCCGTGTATCTTCCCGACACTGTAGCCGAGGCTAATCAGCTTTTCTTCCAGATAGTCGAGTGTTTTTTTGAAAAAAGAGAAGACGATAAGCTGCTTGATCTCCAGCGCCCTGATCTCCTCTAATACTGCTTCAAACTGCACGAACTTTGAGTCGACATCACCAATGAGTTCACCCTTTTCGATCACATCGTCCAGATACCCCATCGCCTCCTGCTGCAAAGTGAATATATCACACTCCTCGTCAAGGTCATCAAGATCACTGAAAAAGAGTTTCCCGCTTTTCTTCATCGTTTTAAAACTTCTCAATGACGCAAGCATCGAAGAGCTTGCCATGCGTTCGGGCATGATCGTGATAAATCCCGGAGGGACATGAGGATAGATGAACTTTACAAAAGTGATCACCGCATCATAATAGACCTGCTCCGCAGGAGTGATCTCTACCGTGATCGATGTTGCATTTCTCGGCAAAGACCTTCCAACATCTTTTTTCTTGGTACGGTTGATAATAAAGCTGAGATGATCGGCTTGCGTAAGTCTGTCTATGAATTCTACTCTTTGACGAGGAGAGATCGTATCCAGTAGCCCTATCTCTTCAACGATCTCTTCCAGTTCTGAACTGACATCATCCAACCCCTCTTTGATATAGGCTTGTATCTCTTCCAACGTATGATTGTTTCTTAAAAGTGCGATGATTTTATGGATGATAGCGTTAGGTCGTACCATCCGCTGAAAATACCCATAGTCCTTAAAATAATCTTCATCCAACATCGAAAGGATATTGAACAGATCCTCCAAGCTATTCTGTACAGGCGTAGCCGTCAAAAAGACAATGTGATCGGAGAGCGCAGTAATCACTCTCCCGCTTTGAAACGTTGACGTCGTACAGTTTCTCATACTGTGCGCTTCATCCATAATGAGAAAATCCACCTCAAAAAAACTCTCTTTCAGACGTTTCGTTACCCTTTCATCTCTCAGGGTATGATATGAGATAATGATCTTTTCATTGAAGAACCTTGAACTGCTGTAATTTTCAAACTCATCGATCAGGTGTATAAACTGGTTCGTTTTTTTGATCTCAAAGTGTTCGTCAAACCTGATCTCCAGCTCCTCCTTCCACTTCAGAGTCAAAGAGGATGGAACCACGATCAAAGAGATCTTCAACTCCTCCCTTTTATCGATCTCCTTGTAGATCATCCCCGCTTCGATCGTCTTTCCAAGCCCGACCTCATCAGCGATCAGTATACGACTGTTCTCGGAGTTTAGAAACTTTATAAGCGGCTTGTATTGGTGTGGTTCAGGGGTAAGTCTATTGGTATTATAGGAGTAAAGGATATCGCTCAACGGCTGTTTGATACAGTTGATAAAAATATTCTCTTGCAACCGCTCAAATGAAGCAACTTCTTCTTTCTTCTCTTCAAAAGAGATATCGCTTTTCGATACAGTTTTATACTCGCCATCAAGCAGTATCTCACAATAACCGTCTACTTCATTTAAAACAACAGTATTTTGACCGGTTGGCAGATAGATCGCTTTGTTCAACAGTCCCCCTTCACTTTAAACTGCAACAATTATACAGTGCTTCAACTTACAACGCTGATAGAGGGAGGCAGAGAGATCTCTCTAGAGAGATATAGCCTACAAAGCCGGAAATGCCTGAAGAGGCGATAGGGATGAGGGATATTTCGGTTAACAAGATGTTAAATGCCACCCATAGGTGGATTACAAGATTATACTCATCATATTGGGATATCCATTAGCACGTATAACGGAACAAAGAAAAACTATTCTTTGAAAAATTCACAAATATCTATTTTTAGTATTTTGGAAATTTTTGCGATATGACGTATATTAAAATGGTGGTTAGGCTTACGCAGCTCAGCTTTTCCTAAATATGCACCACCGCTCATTCCTATTTCTAAGGCCAATTGCATCTGAGTATATCCACTAGCTTCACGATATTTTTTTACATTTTTAGAGACAGTATCAAGTATATGTTCACTATAAGCTTCTAACTCTTCTGTTTGCAAAGCAATCCCTAACGATATATGTATCTAAGTTAGGTATGATAAGTGTTTCGCTAAAATCATGCAACGATATATATATCGTTATTATTTGTTTAAGGGAAATTATTATGAAAAAAATCATAACTTCAATAGCAATTATTTCAACGTCTATTTTATTTCTTGGATGTGCGGGAGGCATGTCACCTCAGGTGAAAAATAAAGTAAATGCATTACCTGAAAATGATGTTGTATGTAGTAATGGATGTACTCTTGAATGGGAAAGAGCCGAATATTGGATAAATAAACACTCAAAACTAAAAATACAAAATATCTCTAGTAACACTATTGAAACTTACAACCCTTATCAAGGCAAGCAGTTTGGTTTTAGGTTATCAAAAGAACCTTTAGGTGGAGGGAAATATAGAATTAATACTACTGTCATTCCATATGTAAATTTGGGAGAAATGGTTAGTCCAGAAGAAGCCAAAAAAATGTTAAATCATTATATGCAAACTGGTGAAGACTTAGCAATTGGGGTTGGTGGTATAGCATCTTCAATTAGATAATATTTTCTCGTCTCCACTTCCGTGAGTTTTTTCACACTTTCTAAAGCTTAGGACGAGAGGAGGATGAAGAGGGATAGGTCTCGTTGCCTAAACCCGTTCAACCCTCACCTTCACCTCCTGATAGCAGGCACTCTCCCCCTCTTCGCTGATGATCGAGGGGGTAAGGTAGTTGATACCGATCGTATTGTTGGTGATCAGCGCCGTGTCACCTCTCAGGTACTCGGAATTCTTTACTTCAAAGAGATACTCCCCATGTTCTGAACTAACCTTCACCTTCTCCCCATCTTTAAACCCCAGTACAGGGTTGAGTTGCACCCTGTTGTCCCGTACAAACTGTGTGTTGATCGACTTGGATGACTTAGGCGAGAGCAGCCAGAGTGTCTCATCTTTTGGTTTGTTCTGGCTCTCTTTTCTGTATTTGGTAAAACGTTTAGTGTTGACAAAGTCATCGTTGAACTCTTCGATAAACGCAAATTCATCATCGCCCTCTTCTCCAAACCCATTGCTGTAGGGCAGTGCCTCATACGCCGGGCTTACCAGCTCGCCGTTCAGTTCTTCACACTGGGAAAGCCATGCATTGATATAGTACTCCTCACTCTCCAGCCCGCTGAAACCGAAAGCCCCAAAAAGATACTGGGTGAAATCATACTCGCTGATACCGATAGCTGAATCTTTGATC
>Ga0265295_1009354_pt1 | contig 10514 bp, 3 predicted proteins | sample Munlansysbiofilm_FD_192503 | JGI IMG/M metagenome (GOLD analysis project Ga0265295, IMG submission 192503) | Leachate microbial communities from a municipal landfill in Southern Ontario, Canada - Methane capture system biofilm | ecosystem: Engineered > Solid waste > Landfill > Unclassified ... | reverse complement strand
GCCTTACGTGCAATGATCACCTCGTCGCGCTGGGCTCCCGTCGGCCCGTAGTAATTGAATCCGTAGCTCAACTGGGCATACCCCCCGATCATATGCGTAGGCTTCATGAGGATGCGGGTCACGCTGTTGTGGGTTCCGCCTCGCTGGCCGGAAATTTTGGATCCCGGGGTGTTGAGAATCCTTTCCTGAGCATGATAGGTGAACGCCTTTCCACGGGGAATCCTGTGGCTCACGACCGCCTTTGCCACCAGGACCCCGTTGACGTTGTAGCACTCAAGCCAGTCGTTGTCCTTCACTCCAATGCTCTCGGCATCCTCGTTGTTGATCCAGATGACTTCCCCGCCTCTGAACAGGGTGAGCATCGTCAACGTATCCGAGTAGGTGCTGTGGATGGACCACTTCGAGTGTGGCGTGAGGTAGTTGAGGACGATCTCCCTGCCGGACCTTACATCTTTGTTCACCCGGGTCGAGCCGAGCGCTGCCATGTCCAGGGGAGGACGAAAGGTGGGAAGCCCTTCGCCGAAGGCGAGCATCCATTCATGGTCCAGATAGAATTGAGCCCTGCCGGTAAGGGTCCTGAAGGGAATCCCCTTCTCGATATTTATGACAAAAGGAGAGTAGGGCCTGGTCTCGGTTTCTATGCCGCTCCAGACCGGGCTGGTGAGTACCCTGCGGGGCCGGGCATCGAGGTCTGAAAAGCTGTAGCTTGTCCCTTCCTCGTGGGAGCTCAGATCGGAAAGGCTTAGTCCCGTCCTTTTTTCAAGCCCTTTCCAGGACTTGACGGCGGTGGTTCCGTTGGTCTCGGGTGAGAGAACGAGAATGGCTTCGGCAACCTGTTTTCCGGACGAGAGATCCGGCATGCCCCTGGTGATTCCTTCCTCCGATACTACCCCGACTCGACGCTTCAAGTCTTCGTACTCCGCCGCGGCATTCCAGGAGATGCCCTTTGCCGTCAAGCCTGCGCTGGAGACCCTTGGACCGAGGGCGGTCATCATTTTGAACACGTTGCCATAGTCACGGGTGACGACCCTGAGGGCGGGCATGGTCTTTCCGGGTATGGCTTCCACTTCTCCCTTCCTCCAGTCCTTCACCTTTCCAAGCGGCTGAGCGATCTCCCCCGGAGTGTCATGGAGGAGGGGGCTCGCAAGAAGGTCCTTGCACACGCCCAGGTGAGCCGCGGCCAGTTTTGAAAACTTCTCGGCAATGAGCTTGAACTGATCCCAGTTCGTCTTCGTTTCCCAGGGAGGATCTATCGCGGGCGTAAAGGGATGGATGAAGGGATGGAGGTCAGTGGTGTTGAGATCGTGCATCTCATACCAGCCGGCGGCTGGGAGCACGATATCGGAGTAAAGAGGGCTTGTGCACATCCGAAGCTCGGTTGTAACCAGGAGGTCAAGCTTACCCCCGGAGTCCGCCTCGCGCACGAGCATCTCCTCGGGCATCCATTCGCGGTTCTCTTCGTTCATTACGGCGTTTTTCGTTCCGAGCAGATGTTTCAGGAAATATTCATGTCCCTTGCCGCTTGCACCCAGAAGGTTCGCCCGCCACAGGAAGAGAATCCGGGGGATGTTCGCCGGGCTGTTCGGGTCCTCGATGGCGAATTTCAGGTCGCCCGTCTTGAGCTTCCCGGCAACGTCGGAGACGATCTCATCGTCCGTTTGCGCCCCGTTCTCCACGGCCTCGCTGCAAAGATCGAGCGGGTTGCGGTCGAACTGCGGGTACGAGGGGAGCCATCCGAGCCGGGCGGCAAGGATGTTGTGGTCGGCGATATGCTGCTCTTTTCGCTGGGAGTGGAGAGGCGTAGCGGCGATATTCGTCTGAGGAGTTTCGTAGCGCCAATGGTCTGTTGCGAAGTAGTAGAAGGATGTCCCATTTTGATGCCGGTGCATGATCTCCCAATCGTGGGCAAAGGCAACGGTGGACCAGCCCGCAAGAGGTCGGACCTTCTCCTGGCCTACGTAGTGGGCCCAGCCGCCGCCGTTGACCCCCTGGCATCCGCAAAGGGTCGTCAGGCTGATAATCGCCCGATAGATCATATCACTGTGGTACCAGTGATTCGTTCCGGCCCCAAGGAATATCATCGATTTGCCTCCGGTCGCCTCGGCATTCTCCGCAAACTCCCTGGCGACCCGTATGACGTCCTCTCGGGGCACCCCGGTGATGGCCTCCTGCCATGCCGGGGTGTAAGGTTTCGGGTCGTTGTAGTCCCGGGCGCATTCCGTGCCCCGACCCCGGTCCACTCCGAGGTTCGCGGCCATGAGATCGAAGACAGTGGTGACGAGGATTTCTCCATCTTTCCCGATCAGTTTCTTGACTGGAACAGCCGCTTCCTTGATCGCCGGACCGCTCAGCTCGAAGAGCGGAAAGGACGCCGTCACCCACTCGTCGGCGTTTTCAGCGAAGCTCAGAAGCGGGTCGATATCTTCCTCTGTTGCCGAATCCTTGAGATGCAGATTCCACTTCCCGCTGTCTTCCCAGCGAAATCCGATGCTCCCATGCGGCACCACGAAATCGCCTCTTTTGGCATCGAAGATCACTGTCTTCCACTCACCACCATTTTCAACATCGATTTCCAGATCAGATGCTCTCAGGAACCGGTCGGACACGAATCCCTTCCCGTTCTTTCCGACCACCACTGCGAATGGAAGATCGGTAAACCTCTTGGCATAGTGCGAGAAGTACTCCGATTGCCGGTCGATGTAGAACTCTTTCAGGACAACGAAGACCATCGCCATGGCAAGGGCCCCGTCGGTCCCGGCCTTTGCCGGAAGCCAGGTGTCGGCAAACCTCGCATACTCGGCATAATCGGGCGCCACCGCGGCAACCCTGGCGCCCCGGTACCTGACTTCCGTGTAGAAGTGGGCATCGGGGGAGCGCGTCATCGGAAGGTTGGTGCCCCAGACGATCATGTATGTGGAGTTGTACCAGTCGCCGCTTACGGGAACATCCGTTTGCTCTCCCCAAATTTGGGGGGACGCGGGAGGGAGATCGCAATACCAGTCGTAAAAGCTGACCATGGAAGCGCCGATCAAGGACAGGAAGCGTGCCCCGGAAGCGTAGCAGACCATCGACATGGCCGGAATGGGTGAAAACCCGAATATCCTGTCGGGACCGTACTCCCTGATGGTGTGGATAAGGGATGCCACGATGATATCGGTTGCAATGTCCCAGGATACCCGAACGAAGCCTCCCTTTCCCCTGGCCTGCTTGTACTCTCTTGACTTCTCGAGGTCGCTTACAATACTCTTCCATGCTTCGACCGGGTCAGGATGCTGATCGAGAGCCTCTTTCCAAAGCTTGAGGAGATGGAAGCGCACATATGGGTATTTGACTCGAACAGGGCTATAGACATACCACGAGAAGGTAGTGCCACGAGGACATCCGCGCGGCTCGTAGTCCGGAATGCCGGGAGGATTTTCCGGGTAGTCGACCTTTTGAGTCTCCCAGACGATAATCCCGTCTTTGACATAGACATTCCAGGAGCAGCCGCCAGTGCAGTTTACGCCGTGCGTTGAGCGCACCACCTTGTCGAACTGCCATCTTCTGCGATGATGAGCCTCCCATTCACGCAGTCCACAATCTATTCGTGCCCAACTTTCGGAGATCGCCTCCTGCTCGCAGCACCTCTGCTGCACAGAAGGGCTCAGAAAACGGAATGAAGACAGGAATTCTGTTATGTTCATTCGAATCGCTCCCCAATAAAGAGTTCGAGGATGAATAGATAGCCCGTTTGCCCGGAGAGATGGAAAGCGTGAAGGATCCCTGACACGCTACCGTTGGTCCATGGATACGAGGTCCAGCACACCAGATGAGAGTCTTGAGCATGCCGATCGGCTTAGATTCCACCATCTTGATGGAAAGGCAGTTCCGAGTGCAGCAGTGTTGCTCTGCCTGACTCATCACAACTGCAGGAACGTGAGCCGGACTCAAAAATAATAAGCACTTTCGCTCTCCATTCAAAACGAAATTGAAAAACGTCATTTCAATGTGGGCTCAGAGTGGTCTCTTCTTTCCGAGTACCTCGCCAGCATCGATTTCGTGGGTATTTGACATGTCATTCCGATGAGCCCCTTCTTCATGAAGCAGCGTGTGGGATTGGATGAGCCTGACATGAGCTCATTGTGACATAGTAGTATTCTCTTGTTTGGGGTTTGCAAATAAGTAGTCATGTCAGTGCGACCATACGGGATATTTAAGTATGATTCCAGGTAAATAAAATTTACTTGAATCGGGTCTGGCGTTGGAAATTCCTCCGATATTTGCATCCGGACCGTCAGCAGGCAAATTATTCTACAGAATGTAGCGGTGCAATGCGGTTTTCAGCATTCGCGAATTCGGGTTTCCCCCCATTTACTCCCTCCCTTTTCCGCCTATAATGGAGCGCAGATCACATACCGTCCCTTTTGGTTCAAACTGGTGACAAACCCGTACCCCTTTCCAGGTTGACATGAAAATTTCATCATTAATTCAAATACTTATTTTAAAGAAGTAGAAATCTTTCCACATGATTGCCCCTACTGGCGCCAAAGCGGTTCGACTACACAGTACTACCCGTTAAGAGCAACGATATGAATAAGCTTTCCCTTCCTGAATGAGAGATATGATTTTGTGGAGAGAATAGCCGCCAGCTCGTGACGATTCGTCTCCTCCTTCGCTGCTTGAGTTATTCTCTCCATTCGTCGGGAGGGTCTCGAGGAGTCGGACGAGACCAGCCATCGAGCAGTCTGGTCCATGTACGGAGGAGATGTCCAGGACATCGAGACTGCTGTGCGGGATCATGCAAGGCGAAAGGAGGTGATGCGGATTGCTTGTGTAATGTGACGAGGCACAAACAGGTATTGGAAAAGGTTAGAGCGAGAACCTGGCACCAACCGGTGCACATTGGTCAAGACACTCTTGTACGGCCAAGAAAGGGGAAACAGATGAAGGTATCTCTTCAAAGGAATGGCAGAACCACCTCGGGGCTGCTGGTTTTCTGCCTGATTGCGGTAACGCTCGTGTGGTTCGGGGCTGCGGGATCAGCAGCCGCGCATTCCAAATCGATGCTGGAAAAGTTTTGGGCAGATGACTACGGGAACAACGCTCTGCTGTCATTTGACGGTAATGGTGTCTACGGATTCGAGAAAAAGCTGCTCGCCAAGGCGCGGCCGGACGAGTGCTTTCAAGGCGTTGGGAATCCACTCAATTTGAATGATCCGTGGCTGGGCTTCTATGCCAACTACCCCGGTGACCTTGGTAAGGAACAGATAAGAGCCTGTCTCGATACGGAGATAAACGATTACCAGACTCCAAATGGGCATGCGCAGCCAAAGACAAATCAGGCATATGTGTGGGGGCTTACCAAGTATAGTGAGAATCTGTGGTTTGGAACAATCCCCAACACCCACTGCCTGGTGATCACCGGCTTTCTTGGCATCGGTGCATCTTCTATGAACAGTTCCTGGGTTTGTGAGGGTCTAAATGAAGTTACGGACTTCAGACCCCCACGGGCCTTTTTCTACAATCTCAAGAAGAAGAAGCTCGTTGAAGTGACCAAAAAGATTCTGGCCCGTGAGCCGGATGCCTCCTACCTGAAGACGACGATCGGACTCCGCTCCGCAGGGTCCGCGGGTGGGGTGGCCTTTCTTGGAGGAATCTCGGCCATACTGTCGGATGGGGAAGGGGGGGTAAACATTTTTGCCTTCGATGCCAAAACGGGGAAGTATCTCGGAGTACAGAGCTACCCTGAATACACCAACATCCGGCAATGGAGACTGGTGAGAGGCGAGCTCTATGTGGGAGTGGCGAAACGGGACGGCGGGGGGGTAATTCTCCGCTGGATCGGGAAAAAGTCGACGTGCCTCAAAGAGCTTTTCAGGTTTGAGACGGTGGGAGTCATAGGTGGAGACCCTGCCTATATCACGGAACATGATGGCCGCATCTTTGCGTCAACCTGGCCTGCTGGGGCGAACCTTGCGGCGGAGCCGATGTCAATCTACATGAGTCCTTGGATTGGCAAGGACGGAAAGCTCCACCAAAGAGATGCCCAAAAATGGAAAAGGGTCTGGACTTTGGCAGAATATGAGCCCGAAGCTTCCGTTGTGTACAGCACCGGCGGCGGGGCGCTGATGTCTTATAAAGGCAACCTCTACTGGGGAACCATGCATGTACCCGGCCTCAGCCTCCTTGTCTGGCGACAAATGCACCCCAACGCTTCCGAGGAAGACTTGCAGGCTGCCCTGTTGGGCACCTACCGGCCCATCAGCATCTTCCGCGGGAAGAATTTCGGCTCCAAGCACCAGGAGGTTGAGCTCCTTTATGGGAACTGCAACCTGCCCCAATACGTGTCTAATGAGGTCAACAACGCTGCTGGAGCCAACAACGCCGATCAGGTTGACGGGGTTAGTGCGGGATGGCAGATCGTCCCCAACAACATGGGCCAAGCCCCCAAGTATGGCCTTGCAGGCTTCAATAACTTCCTCAACAACTACACGTGGTGGATGGAAGTGTATAAAGACCAGCTCTTCGTAGGCACCATGGACTTCTCTTACCTGATTGGTGCCGAACTTGGTGACCTCCTTGACTTTCCCAAGGAGGTTGTAGAGATAGCCAGAAAGTTTTTCGGTGCCGATCTGTGGCGCTTCACCTCGAGTAACCGACCGGCCGTTCCCGTTAGCCTGAACGGTGTCGGCAACTACACCAATTACGGCGTAAGGACCATGGTCTCAGACGATGCCCTCTACGTGGGCACAGCGAATCCCATGAACCTCATGACCGATCCGAAGGACGACAGGCCCGAAGGCGGATGGGAACTCCTGAAACTGTACGAGCCTCATAAACCTGATGACCGATCCAGGGGGAAGGAGACCCGAGGGAGGGATGGGAACTTCTGAAACTGTACAGAAGGTGAGGATCTGGCTGCATGAGTGCTCTCAGCTTTATGGGAAAGGCTGCCGGGCAGAGCAGCTCTGAGCCAGGCCATCAGCAACGCTTCGTTTTACTGAGTCCGCGCCACCCTCCGTCGGGGTGGCGCTAAGTCTAACAAATGTCTGTATAAAGTGCAATGATGTAATGGGTAAGGTGCGCACCGAGGCGGAAATAGGGCAATATCACAGCATTCGTGAACAAAATCAACCCGGCCCATATCTACTGCGTCTCGGCCAGGCAGCTACTCCCCCCTGAAGTCGGGAATCCGCTTGGCGATGAATGCGGCAATTCCTTCGCGCCCATCGGAGGTGCGGGCCATTGCCGCTATCGCCCGGGATTCTCTCTCCATCTGCGACTCGAGGCTCTCGGTCGCTCCGGACAGGATCAAGCGCTTGGTCTCGCCGAAGGACACGGTGGGGCCTTTGGCCAACTGGTGCGCCATCCTTAAGGCTTCAGCCAATACCTGATCATCAGCGACAACCCGGTTGACAAGTCCCCACTCCATCGCCTGCTCTGCAGACAGGACCGTATTCAGCAGTGCCATCTCCTTTGCTCTGCGCATTCCCACCATTCGGGCCAGGAAGTAGCTAGAGCTGCCGTCCGGAGCCAGGCCAACCCTGGTGTATGCCATTGAAAACTTTGCCGACTCGGCGGCAATGGCGATGTCCGTGGTCAGAGCCAGACTGAACCCCCCTCCCGCCGCAGTGCCGTTTATGGCACCAACCACCGGTGCATCCATCCAGTTGAATCGTGATATGGCACCGTGAAAGGCCTGGGTGGTCTCTTTGATGTAGGCGTGGACTTGTTTACCCTGCGAAGCAAAAACCTTCAAGTCTCCTCCCGAGCAAAACATTTTTCCATTACCCGTCAAAACCACTGATCGTACTCCGGCGTCCGCGTCACAGCGGGTGGCGACATCCAACAGCTCTCGAGCAAGTTCCAGGGTAATCGCATTGCCGTTCTCGGGACGGTTGAGGCGGATGAGCCCAACACCGTCCTTAATTTCGAAAATGAGTGAGTTGTATGACATGGCTTCAGATCTCCGTGACGTGTTCTTGTGAACAAGAGCAAAAATGAGGTTAGAGTGTCTCAGACCTTGCTCATCGCTTACCTGATTCTCTCAGGTGTTGAGGCCCGAAGAAGCGTGTTGTTCCGGAACCGAAAGTCCACATATCCCAGGGGCAAAGATCGGTGTCTCCCATAATCATGTCGACAGCGTCGACAGACACATCCAGCACATCGGCCAACATTTGTGCCAGTGATGTGATGACGCCCTGGTCCATCTCGATTTTGCCCGTGTAGCAGGAAACGCGTCCATCCCTTCTATGACTTGTGCCTTTGATGGCCGAGAAGTTTGAAGCGAATCGTCTCGATCATAATCGCTCCTCCACAATCCAGATTCGAGATGCTTAAGTCGGCACCCGCTTCAGCCAAGAACTTCATGCCGCTCCCAGAGGTCTGCCATCTCTTCTTTCCTGTATTTCTCGATGCTTTCGGTCAGTGATTCCGAGATGATCCAGGCTACGAACCTCGCAGAGTGGATTCTCGGGATGAAGACAAAATCAGCCCCCTGCGCATATAGGTTTCTGGCTGCCTGCAGAGTATTGGCAGTGACGATTACCTGCGCTTTTGGACAAAGACGGCTTGAGAGGTGCAGCAATCGTTCGTTGGTGGTTCCCCGAAGGACGGAATCAGGGATGGTGCACACTACCGTCCTGGCGCAATCCACATGAGCATGCTTCAGAGTGTCCACACTCGATATATCGCCGTAGATGCACTTGACTTCGCGCTTGTTCAATTCGCAATGGACCACGGGATTGAAGTCCAGGACAAGCATTTTTTCGGTGAGCGGGCGCCGGTTGCCGTTCTGCAGCAATTCGATCTCATGAAAGATGGAGCTCGCCTCTCTGAAGAAACCGAGGAAAACGATCTCCTTCGGCTCTTCCGCTTCCTTCTCTGTGAGGGGTTGCTTATTGATATCCCTCAGGCCGAGCCGCTCCAGAAGGGGAACGATCTTGAGCTGGATTTCATGGTTGTATTGAATCATGTAAGTTGACAGGACCGAAGTGATGGCAAAGACGAAGGTAAGAATCCCGACCACGTGGGAATCGATGTGGTTCAACCCGAGCCCCAGGGATGCGATGACGAGGGAGAACTCGCTCATCTGCGAAAGATTGATGGATGGGATGAGGCTGGCCCGCAAGCCGTTCTTCATGATGTAAAGAACAGGAAAGATTGCAAGGAATCTCGTTGCGACGAGAAAAAGGGCGGCTGCCGCCGCACAGGCAAGGAGCGATGCTGTCGGGGCAGGGATCTGAAGCCCCAGCCCGACGAAGAAAAGCGTCACGAAAAAATCCCTTATATTGATCACCTTGGCAATGACATCGATATTGTACGGAAATGTGGAGAGGCTCACTCCGGCCACAAGAGCCCCCATCTCTTTTGAAAGCCCCATCTTGCCCGCCATTCCGCTTACGAGAAAGCACCAGGCGATAGAGGTAACGAGGAGCAGTTCAGGAACCTTTGCGATGAAGGAAAATACATGCGAGAGAAGGTACCTGCTTATGACAAGACTCAAGAGCACGAGTCCCGCCCCCTTTACAAAGGAGAGCATAATGATCGATACTTCGGGGCTCAGGAGATTGGGCTGGAGGGAGAGGAACAGGATGGCCCAGATGTCCTGAAAGACGAGTATCCCGAGAGTGATTCTGCCCGGCAGAGTGGTGAGCTCGAATTTATCGTAAAGGATTTTGATAACGATCATCGTACTGCTCAGCGCCATCGCTACGGCAAGATAGAGCGCATCGAAGCGGCCTCCTTCCATCCTGAAGCCCATGAGGACAAAAAAACCGATCCCGAGCGCCACGCAGATCAGAAACTGGGAAAAACCCGATACGACGAGGGTCCGTCCAGCGGAAAGGAGTCTTTTGAGATCGATCTCGAGGCCGATGATGAAAAGAAGGAGGATCAACCCCAGTTCAGAGATGAGGGTAATGCTTGCTTCATCCTCGATCAGCCCAAAGCCGATCTTTGGCCCAAGCACGATTCCTGCCGCCAGGTAGGCCAAAAGCAGGGGTTGCTTCAAAGCCCTGGCAAGAAGCGCGAAAGCGGTTGCAGCGACAATGGCGAGTGCGATGTTCGATAGGAGATCAACTTCGTGCATACGTCATAATCCTTACCTTGACGGATGGAAATTCAACAGGGAAATCACCGGGCAAACCGCAGGAGTAGCTAGAGGTGAAAGTCACCTGCGGCTTCCGGTTGGTAGAGGATTTCTTCGATCTTTATCCGTTTCACTCCTGAGGGTACCGCCCACTCGACGGTATCGCCCACCCTGAAGCCGATGAGAGCTGTGCCGATGGGGGCGAGGATGGAGATCTTGTTTTGATTGACGTCCGCATCGCCCGGGAACACCAACTGATAAACCATCTCAGCCCCTGAGCCCAGATCCTTCACTCGAACCTTGGTATTCATGGTAATGACGTCGTGGGGAATGCCCTTTGGAGCCACCACCTTTGCCTTGCGCAGTTCCTCGTCGAGCTCTTCGATGTATTTCTTGTCTCGCACGCCAGGCTCATCTTCCAACATTTCAATCAACTTATTCAACC
>Ga0265295_1009353_pt1 | contig 10515 bp, 12 predicted proteins | sample Munlansysbiofilm_FD_192503 | JGI IMG/M metagenome (GOLD analysis project Ga0265295, IMG submission 192503) | Leachate microbial communities from a municipal landfill in Southern Ontario, Canada - Methane capture system biofilm | ecosystem: Engineered > Solid waste > Landfill > Unclassified ... | reverse complement strand
CACCCGCTGGCTCACGCCATTCTCGAAAAGGCCAAGGCCATGGAGCTGACATTACCGGATGCCGAGGATTTTGATTCGCCGAACGGCAAGGGGGTGACCGGAAGCATCGAAGGTCAGCGGGTGTTGCTTGGCAATCGCCTGTTGATGGAAGCAGAAGGGATCGAGACGGCAGACTTTGCGGATGCGGCCGACGAACTGCGAAGGGACGGAGCCACGGTGATCTTTGCCGCTGTGAACGGCAAGGTCTGCGGCCTGCTTGCCATTGCCGATCCGGTCAAGGCAACCACGGAAGCGGCCCTTTCCGCCCTGCGGAAGGAGGGCATCCGGGTGGTCATGCTCACCGGCGACAACCGCACTTCGGCGGAAGCGGTTGCCCGTAAGCTGCCTATTGATGCCGTTGAAGCGGAAGTCTTGCCGGAGGACAAAGGGAAGGTTGTTCAGCGCCTGAAGGACGAGGGCCGCGTGGTGCTCATGGCCGGTGACGGGGTCAACGATGCCCCGGCTCTGGCCACGGCGGATGTGGGTGTAGCCATGGGTACCGGAACTGATGTTGCCATCGAAAGTGCTGGTATCACGCTGTTGCGAGGCGATCTGATGGGTCTTGTGGAAGCACGGCAGCTTTCTCTCGCAACGATGCGCAATATCAGGCAGAATCTGTTTTTCGCCTTTGTCTACAACTCGGTCGGTGTTCCTGTCGCGGCAGGTCTTTTGTATCCGTTTTTCGGAATACTCCTGAGCCCGATTTTTGCCGCGGCGGCCATGTCTCTGTCCTCGGTCAGCGTCATTATGAATGCGCTGCGCCTGAGATTCATCAAACTTGGACCGAAGCGCTAAGCAGACAGACGCCGGGCGAGACATACATCGCCATGCTGTCGCCAGTACAAGCGGCAGCCTGACCAAGGGGAGAGGCTCCACTTAAAATGCACAGCATGCTGTTCAAACATGTGGAGCCACCTCTCCACATGTTGATATCGCCCGATCGACTACTTCGTTGACTTGGAGATCAATTCTCCGCCTTCCTCAACGCTTCAAAGCCGGAGATGACCTCGAAGAGTTCCGCGTCGATGCCGCTCTGGCGCAGGCGGTGGAATGTGCTGTTGAGGTCCTCCAGCAGTTCGTCGATATTTTTGTCGGCGCGCTGCATCGCGGCCAGGCGGCTCGCGTTCTCACTGGCGAGGGATTCGGCGCATGCCCGGAAAAGCGATACGAAAAGATATTCGCGGATGAGCGCCCGCAGTGTCTCGGTTTTGCCGCCCATGATCTCAGGCAAATTCTCCATTGGCCAGGGAAGCTCGGCGAGTTCGCGTCGCCATGTTTCGTCCAACGGCAGCAGTCGTTGCCTGACGGACGTGTACACCGCGCCGGACGTGGGGCGGTTGTAAAAGAGGTAAAGGTCGGTGACGTCACCCCGATTCCGGTGTGTCTCGCTCTCCACGAGAATCCGCCCGACGAGCGGGGTGATAGCCTTGACAGAGTTCGGCACGGGAAAGAGCCCCAAAAGCGGCAGGCCCGCGTCCGCCAGGCGTGCATGAACGCGCTCTCCGACGGCCCAGACGTTGGCTTTGTCCGTCAGAGCCGCCAGCGTCTTGACCGCGTAATCAGCCACCACGTCATTAAACTGGCCCACCAACCCCTGGTCTGAACCGAACACGACCGCGCCGATCACACCCTTATTCGTTTGTTTTGTCTCTCCGGCAATCAATGCAGATAAACCGACGTCCCGAAAACAGACGCCCAACCCCAGCTCCACAGTATGATAGTAATCACCCAGCGCGCGCACCGATTGCTCGTATTGGCCGATACTGGAAGCGGCCAGGGCCTTCATCGTGCGGACGACCGACTGCAGATTCCCGGCAATGTCGATTTTCCGACGCAAGCTCGCTGTGGTGTCGCTCATGACGGCTCTCCTGGTGACGCCTTGAGCTTATCCGGCTTTGTCTGTGGCTTGCCTTCCGGTTTGGGTTGTTTTTGGGGTTCTTGTTCGGGTTCAGGATCGGATTCCGATTCTTCTCCGGATGAAAACGCTTCGAGCGCTTGACGGGCGATTTTAATGATCGTTGCGCGATCCGCATCGCTCAACGTGTCGGCACTTTCCAATCGCTCGCTCACCTCCGCCGGGATCTCCGCCGCCGCTTTGCGCACGGCCTGCTCGGCGTCCGTCATCCGATCAAGCGGCACGTCATCGAATAGTTTTGTGGTCAACGCCAGCAGCACGGCGATTTGTGCGGGCATGGACACCGGGGCGAATTCCGGCTGTTTGAGGCACGCCCGAATGCGCCGCCCATGCGCGATGACCTGGCGGTTCTCTTCATCCAGCCGGGCGCCGAACCGGGCAAAGGTTTCGAGTTCTTCAAATTGCGCGTAGGCAAGCTTGAGGTCGCCGGCCACCGCCCTGTAGGCGGCCCGTTGCGCCTTGCCGCCGACACGTGAGACGGATTTGCCGACATCCACCGCGGGCAAGACACCCAATTCGAACAGCGACGGCGAGAGGTAGATCTGCCCATCGGTGATGGAAATCAAGTTGGTCGGAATGTAGGCGGAAATGTTTTGCGCTTCGGTTTCGATGATGGGCAGGGCGGTGAGGGAGCCGCCACCCAGTTCCTTGCGCAGGTGCGTGGCGCGCTCGAGCAGTCGCGAGTGGATATAAAAAATGTCGCCGGGAAACGCTTCGCGGCCGGGCGGACGGCGCAGCAACAAAGAAAGCTCGCGATAGGCACGGGCATGATGGGTCAGGTCGTCGTAGACGATCAGCACATCGCGGCCCGCTTCCATGAAGGACTCCGCAATGCTGGTGGCGGCGTAAGGGGCGATGTAGGCCAGGCCCGGCGGGTCGTTGCCTTCGGTGACGACCACGACGGTGTACGCCATCGCGCCCTTTTGTTGGAGGGTGGCCACGACCTTCGCGATGGCGGACCCGCGCTGGCCGACCGCGCAATAGACGCACAGGACATCCTTGCCACGCTGATTGAGGATGGTGTCGATTGCGATGGCGGTCTTGCCCGTCTGCCGGTCGCCGAGGATCAGCTCTCGCTGACCGCGCCCGATGGGAATAAGCGCGTCGATGACTTTGATTCCGGTCTGGAGCGGCACCGAGACGGGCGCCCGATCCATGATGGGCGCAGCCGGGCGTTCGATGGGCAGGCGCCGGCTTGCGGCCACGGGCCCTTTGTTGTCGAGAGGTCGACCAAGCGGATCGATGACGCGTCCCAGCAATCCGTCGCCCACGGCCACATCCATGACCCGGCCCGTGCGCCGGGCTTCATCCCCGGTGTTCAAATGCCAGTATTCGCCGAGCAGCACGACCCCGATTTCTTCCGGGTCCACATTGAAGGCGATGCCGAACACATCGCCGGGAAAGACCACCAATTCATCAAAGCCCACGCCGGGAAGGCCCGAGACACGGGCGATGCCCGTGGCGACGCCGGTAATCGTGCCCACCTCCTGCGCTGCCAGTTGCGGCGTGAAGGTTTCGCGCCCCCGGCTGAGAACGGCGAACGCCCGGTCGAAGCCGTTTTGTAACGAATCTGCCGACGCGCTCATTCGGTCTCCTCGACAGCGGCGGGTTGAGTCCCGGACTTCGGCTGTGGCTCGGCTTGCGTTGCAGGTTCAGCCTCAGGTTCGGTTTTGGGTTTGGACGGTTCTTGCAGCAGTTCGCCGATACTCTTTTCCAATGACGTCAGATAATCCGCGATGCTCCAGGCGACCTTTCGTCCGTTTGCGGTGAGTTCGATACCGCTGATCAGGTCCGGTGCAGTTTCGAAGCGGACGTCTCTTTCAGCCGAGAAGGTTTCGTTGAGCGCCTGTTGGATCGCGGCTTTTTGTTCAGACGGCAGCGTAAAGGCACTGCGCACGAGCAGCGGATCGGACGATTTTTTCAGGATCTGGGCCAAACCTTCCTTCGCCTCACCGTCCAGTTCTGCCAGGCGGCGCCTGAACACCTCGCTGATGCGTTCTTCCAGACTTGTCCCGGCGAGGTCCGTCAGCGTCTTTCGTGCGATGGCGAAAACTTCCTCCCGGGTCCGGCGGGTTATTTCGTCGTGCAGGATCTGTTGTTCGCGTTCCAGGGCCTCCTGTTGTTTGGCGCGCAGCGCCTCGGCCGCCTGCCGCGCCTCATCGAGCAGCCGCTGACGTTCGGCATGCGCCTCCTCCGTCGCCTGGCTCAGAAGCGCACCCCGCTGCCGGTCGAACTTCTCGTTTTTGCTCTTGAAAGCCTCACTCTCTTTTTGAGCTTCGTCCTTTTTTTCGTCGGCATCCGCAAGTGCCCTGGCGATCCGCTGCTCCCGCGCATCGATGGCCTGGAGGATCGGCTTGTAGAGAAAACGTTTCATCAACCATACCAGGAGGAGAAAGTTAAACACCTGCGCGACGATGGTGAACCAATCGATTAACATCGGTTTACTGTCCTGTGGCTTGGGCGATGATGTGGTTCCAGAAGGGGTTGGCAAAAACGAGAATCATCGAGACCACGAAGCAGTAGATGGCCGTGGACTCGATCATCGCCAGGCCCACGAACAACGTCCGGGTGATGGTGGCGGATGCGTCAGGCTGCTGAGCCAGCGAACTCAGCGCGGTCGAGACTGCACGCCCTTCGCCCAGTGCCGGGCCAAGACAGCCGATGCCTGTGGTGAAGCCGGCGGTGATAATGGATGCCACCGCAATCAACGTCATGCTATCCATAGTATTGGATCTCCTTTGTTGTCATCGTTCATGATTCAATGTGCTCAGCTTCAGGATCGGGTTTACGCACACGGGTAGCGGCCGCGATGTAAACCGTTGCCAGGACGAAGAAGATGTAGGCTTGCACCATGCCGGTCAGCAGGCCGAGTGCCTTCATCACGATCGGAAAAATAAACGGCGTGATGGTCAGCAGAATACCGATGATCATCGCCCCGCTCATCATGTTGCCGAACAGGCGGACGGCCAGGGCCAGCGTGCGCGAAAACTCGCTGATGATGTTAAATGGCAGCATGATAAACGTCGGCTGCACATAGGACTTGAGGTAGCTGCTCCAGCCCCGCTCCATGATGCCGAACAGCGGCACCGCCACAAACACGCACAGCGCCAGTGCCGTGGTAGTCGAGAGTGAGCCGGTCGGCGGCTCGAAGCCGGGAAAGACCGTGCACAGGGCCGCCAGGGCGACGAACAGAAAGAGCGTACCCAAAAAGGGAAGATATTTTTTCGGATGGAGGATGCCCACTTCTTCGATTTGCTTCTCGGTCAGAGTGACGACGATTTCCAGCAGATTCTGCCAGCGGGAACGCGTATGACCGGTGGAAATTTTATCGGTGATGAGTTTTGATCCGACGGCCATCACGAACATCAGTCCCCACGTAAACACAATGGTGGCGTTGAGCTTCACAAAGCCGAATTGCCAGAAGATGATCTCATCGGGACTCAGGCGCATGACAGACCTCCTTTGCCGGAGCGTTTCGGGGTTCGACCGGCGGGCGGGTGAGCCGCGTTACGATCAGGCGTGCCACCACAAAGCCAAGGAGACACACCAGCAGCCGCTCCCACTGACCGTCGGAAACAAAATACAATCCGACCAGGGCGATGCTCATCCGCAGCAGCAGGCTGCCGAAGAACCAAAGCGCCGGCCGCTGGGACGAAACGCCCTTGCGAACCGTCCACCAGAGACCGCCAAAAAATATCGCACCGAGCAAAACGCCTGACACCAACACCGGCGCCAGACGCAACGTTTCATTCATCGTCATCCTCCTGTTCCTCCCGCATGGCCCGGTCTTCCCTGGTCACCCAATGCCACGCATTCAAGCACCCGATCGCAAGGCCGACAACCAGCAGGGCCAGTGTCCAGGAGCGGCCATCCGGATAGCGTTGATCCAGCCAGAGACCCAACGCCGCGCCGAGCAGCGTCGGGATCGCCACCGACCAGCCGATCAGCCCCATCATACCCAGGCCAAACCAGACGGTACGGTTGACGTGACGTTGCGCACGAAGTTTCCGCGCCGCCTTGGCGCCGACCTCCCGGCTGAGCGTCGGCTTCGGCTCCAACGGTTTTTTTTTGGATTCGTCAGTCATGATGGAATTCCGTTAAGCGGCGGATAAAACCGCTCTCCAATTTCGCCAGCGCCGAGCGCATGTTCTGCTCCCGTTCGTCCAGGTTCAGAAACTCCCGCTCCACCGATTCGCGCAATGTGCCGAGGTCTGTTCCGGCAATGGCGTTGCGCACGGAAACGAGCACATCCAAGCCGGTCTTGATCAGCACCCCTTCATCCACGGCCAGGTAAACCTCGCCTTCGATTTCGTTTTCGTAAATCAGAATCCCGGGTGCGATCGCCGCGACGCAGTCGAGTCGGCGGGGCAGGATTCCGAATGAACCCGCACGGGTCTCCGCAACGATGCGGATCACGCCGGTTTTCTCGGCAAAGATTCGAAACGGCAGCAGAATTTTAAGATTCATGGCCGCTCCCATTCTTTGGTTTACGTTTCACTTCATCAATCGCCCCGATCATGTACAGGGCGCTCTCCGGGTCGTCTTTGAATTCATCGCGCAGGATGCGCTCACAGCCGTCCAGCGCGTCTTCAAGGCTGACGAGCTTGCCTTTCAGTCCGGTGAATTGCTCGGTCGTGAAAAAGGGTTGGGTGAGAAATCGTTCCAACCGGCGGGCGCGGGCCACCACGTTGCGGTCCTCCGGCGAAAGCTGCTCCAGGCCGAGCATGGCGATGATGTCCTTGAGCTGCGTGTACTGCGCGAGTGTTCGCCGAATTTCCTGGGCCAAGGCGTAATGCCGCTCGCCGACGATGCCGGGCGTGGCCATCTTGGAACTGGACTGCAGCGGGTCTATGGCCGGGTAAAGACCTTCGCTTGCCCGCTTGCGCGAGAGCACGATGGAGGCGGAAAGATGCGAGAACGTATGCACCGCCGCCGGATCGGTGAAATCGTCCGCAGGTACATACACCGCCTGAATGGACGTGATGGCGCCGGTATCGGTGTTGGCGATGCGCTCCTCCAGCCGGGACAGCTCGGTGCCCATGGTCGGCTGATAGCCCAACCGGGACGGCATTTGCCCCATCAGGCCGGACACCTCCGAGCCGGCCTGGATGAACCGGAAGATATTATCGATGAGCAGCAGCACGTCGCGGTGCTCGTCATCCCGGAAATACTCGGCCATCGTCAGCGCGACATGGCCCACGCGGAACCGGCTGCCCGGCGGCTCGTTCATCTGCCCGAACACCATGACCATGTTCGGCAGTACGCCGGCGTCCTTCATCTCACGATACAGCTCTTCGCCTTCCCGGCAGCGTTCGCCGATGCCGCAAAACAGACTGACCCCCTCGTGGTGGCCGATCATGTTATGAATCATTTCAGTGAGCAGGACGGTTTTGCCGACACCCGCACCACCGAACAGGCCTGCCTTGCCACCTCGTTCGAGCGGCACGAGCACATCGATGACCTTGATGCCCGTTTCAAAGACCTCGGATTTTGTGGAACGTCTTGCCAACGCCGGCGGGGCGCGATGGACGGAGCGCCACTCCACGTTCGCAACCTCCCCTTCGCGGTCGAGCGCTTTTCCGAACACATCGAACATGCGCGAGAGAATTCCCTTGCCGACCGGCGTCCTCAACGGCCCGCCCGTGTCTTGAACCGCCATGCCGCGGGCAAGGCCCTGGGTGGGGGTCAACGCAATCCCACGCACGCGATGTGCATCGAGTTGGGCTAAAACCTCGATGGCAATTTTCCCTTCCTGCGCGTACAGCAACGAGTAGATGGGCGGCAAATGGGCATCGAAGCGTATATCGACAACGCTGCCGCGCACCGAAACCACCGCTCCGAAATTCGAAGGACTGTTTTTGTTCTTCAGGTTCTTCATGTTTGCCCTCGACAATCCATCTTCCTATACCGCGACAAACGTTCCCCGAAGTTCTGCGTGCAACGGACGGTGCCTGGCCAGGTATGTTCTCAGCGCCTCAATGTTCCGCATGGTGTGCTGTTGGCGGTTGCGCCCATACTTGAGCACGACGCCTTGTTCAGTGACAAATGTCGCAGAGTAAAAGCGCCCCGGTTGCAGCGTTACATCCCCGACAAACTACTGCTGCAAACTCTGCCCAAGAGGATTCTCGATCGTGATAGAGGCGTTGAAACCGCGACCGCGCTTGACGTAGCCACCCATCTGGTCGTACGGATCGCGGGCAAACCTTCCCTTCAGATTTTCCTCCAGCATCGCGACAAGTTCCTCACCTGTCAGTTCAACCGTTGAGATCAGAGGTGGGTTCATCGGGATCATGCTGTAAAGGTCATTGACCGTGACCTCCCCGGGAATGATTGGTGTGCCATAGCGCCATCCGTTCGAGAATGCCCATTGCGCGCCCGTGCTTTCCAAAAACGCCTGCACGAAGGAATTGTCCATCGTCGTTTCAAGTGTGGTACCTCGATTGAGCGTCTGGTGCCAGGCATCTTCACCCGCCCCGTCCGGTTCCGGCCATTTGGCCCCGGTAGCGGCAACGCGCCGTTCGAGTTCTTCACAAAGCGTCTGATGTGTCGGATGCGATCCTCGGCTATCAAGATTCTTGGCTGGGCCTTGCATTCGATCCGTTTGGCCTGGGCCAGTTTCAGCTCCGTCCGGATCTTCTCCCGATAGGCTTTTTGCGTGTCCGTGCAACTGATAGGGCTACGGACAATATGGCGCCAGCGGATGAACGCTGACAGCAGGATGGCATGCGACATTGCAGCATCTTCTATCAAGCGATATCCGTGCCGAAACAAGGGTCGGTATTGACTATCTGTTTTTGTTCCAGCAGAACAGCGCCTTAGGGCGATGGTCGGAGAGTTTGCGACCTGAGACAGACCCGGGGAGGAGTGTTGCGCGCAACGGTAGTGCTAGTACACATGCCGGGTCACGAGCAACGCTTCAAGAACATCCTGGAAGGGTTGGCCACTGCCGCAGGTACAGTCCCCTTCTTCAGGAGCAATGCAAGGATTGGTCAGATTGGTCAGATGCTCGCTTTCATGGGGGCGGATAGAGGTGGCCGCGAAAAATTGGACAAAACGTTAAATGGAAAATCTGCTACCCGAAACGCCCCCTGGAGGGCACAAAAAGGAACAGAACATGGCAAAAGGAACAAGACGGAACCTTACAGCGGCACTTTAAGGCGAAGTGGCTCTGGCTGCATTGCCAGGAGGCGGAGAAGAGGGGTGCTCATCAACTGCCACCGGCCGTTGCACCGTTTCAGAGAACCATCGGGACGATATATAGCCCGCCTTGAGACGCTATTTCGCCTTGTTCTCCACAACGCACCTGTCGAAAGACATTTCCTCAGAAAAAAATACACTGATTCAGGAATATAAATAATAAGCGGGCATGCTTCACCAATTGGAGCGGTTTGTGCAAAGGAAGCGACATGCTTCTAGCCTTTGTCACCATACAGCCCCGACCAGGCGATGCCGCTAAACTCATCGACGTGCTCGATTCGATGTGTGCCCTGCTCGCCACGGACGCCGACTGCCTGGGCTGTCATCTCATGGTCGAAGCCGGGGAAAACCCAACGGTGCGTTACCTGGAACGGTGGCGGAACCGCGAGGCCCTCGACCGGCACCTGCGTTCGTCCCTCTATGGTCGGGTGCTGGAGGCGATGGAGCTTTCCGCGCAACCGCCCGGAGTGGAATTTCTTGAAGTGCTGAACGCCGGTGGCCTCGAGGTGGTGGAGCAGGCGCGCCTGCACCGGCTGGCCCGTTGAGGCCGCCAGCGCGCGCTCACCCCTGAGCGCACGCTGGCGGTCCTCGTTTCCGGAATGGCCGCGGCGGCGACCGCACGCCCAAATAAATAGTTCTTATACCTATTAAATAGCTTCTAATTTTCCCTTTCCAAATTCATCGTCCTCATTTACACCTACTAGCGCAGAGCCTCATTGCCCTCACCCCTTTTTCTCGGGGTGCCTCTCAGCGTGTGCGGCAGGCGGAACGGTGGCTCTCGCCAAAGGAGACACCAACATGCACGCCTTCGGCCGCCTTCTCGTCGCAATCCTTCTGGCCCTGCTCCTTCCCTGCTCCCCCCTGCCGGCGGCATCATCACCGCCGGGCGACGCTGCCGACCCCGGATGGCCACGCCTCCTCGAGGCCGGCGGCAAGCGCTTGACCATCTACCAGCCACAGGTCGACTCCTGGCCGGACTACAAGGAAATCCACTTCCGCTGCGCCATTGCCGTGCTCGCCCGGGGGGCCAAGGAGGAGCGGTTCGGTGTCCTCGAGGTGGCGGCCCGCACCACGGTCGACCAGAGCAGCCGCGAGGTGGTGGCCCAACCGCTGGACCGGCAGGTTCGGTTCGCCAACCTGCCGGCCGGCGAGGAACAACAGCTCGCGAAGATCGTCGACGAACTGCTGCCTAGGCGACAGACCACCATCGTGTCGCTTGACAGGGTGCTCGCCTATCTCGAGCCGGGACAGCAGCCGGTGCAGCCGCCGGTCGAGGTCAACCTGCAGCCACCGAAAATTTTTGCCAGCAGCCGGCCGGCCATCCTCCTGATGTTTCTCGGGGAACCCGAGTTCAAGCCGGTTTC
>Ga0265295_1009352_pt1 | contig 10516 bp, 14 predicted proteins | sample Munlansysbiofilm_FD_192503 | JGI IMG/M metagenome (GOLD analysis project Ga0265295, IMG submission 192503) | Leachate microbial communities from a municipal landfill in Southern Ontario, Canada - Methane capture system biofilm | ecosystem: Engineered > Solid waste > Landfill > Unclassified ... | reverse complement strand
CTGGAGCCTGGTCAGTTTGAGGTATTGCCCCAAAACGCCGCCTGAGCGCCGCAAACGCAGCGGGCGCACGCGCTGATACGGAAAAACAGTTTCCGCGTCCCGTAAACGGGGCGTAAACGGCTTAATCTTGACGCCATAACGCAAGGCCATCCCTCATAATACACGCCAAGACACCCTGAACAATTTCAGGGTGTCTTTTTTTTGCCGACCTGCGCATGGTTTGCCTATGCGTATCTATACCACCGCAAAGCTCTCCGATCACATGGAGCAAACGCCGGAAGGCTACCTGCTCTGTCTTGGCGCTGCCCTGGCCCGCACTGGAACCATGCAATACCTCCCCGAAGAGGTGGACGCCGCAGTTGTTGAAGGCTTTGACGGTGACCAGGTGCTCATCTACCGCGACGCAGATGAGGTCTTTGCCCCCGCCACCCTGGCCAGCTTTGAAGGCAAGCCCCTGACAATAGATCACCCTGAAGAAGATGTGGCCCCGGAAAACTGGTCTGATCTTGCACGCGGCATCGTTTTGAACGTGCGGCGTGGCGATGGCGCGGCTAGTGATCTGATGCTGGGCGATATCCTGATTATGGATGCGGAGGCCATTGAGGCCGTGCAGGGCGGCTTGCGCGAGCTGTCTTGCGGGTATGATGCGGGCTTTAAAGTTATCCGCCCTGGCGTAGGTCGGCAGATCAACATCAGGGGCAATCATGTGGCGCTTGTAGACCACGCGCGGGGCGGGGCGCGCCTAAAAATCAAAGACAAAAGGGAGACCCCTATGAAGAAGGGCAAAAAGCCTGGCTGGCTGGATAGCTTGCGTAAATTGCTGAAGGACGCCGAAGCGGAAGAAAGCAAGGCCGCGCAGGATGAAGAACAACCCCTTGGCGATGAGGAGCCGCCTGTAACGACCACCGATGATGACGTGGCCGCCAGTCTTGAAGAAATCAAGCTACTGCTGCGCACCATCGTTGAAGGAATCAAGCCGCAGCAGGCGGATGAAGAAACCGCCCTGGGCGATGACGACACCACCCAGGACGAAAAAGAGTCCACTACCGACAGCGACACGCAAGAAGGCGAAGAAAATCCGCAGGGCAAAGCCAATGACCGCAAACCCCGCCGTTTGGCGGATGCTGACACGGTACGCCGCGCACAACGCATGGGGCTGTCTGGTTGCCGGGTTGGCGACGGCGGCGATGTCGTGCGCCGTGGTGCTTTGTCCTTGGCCTGCCGCGATGCGGACACCAGGCGCATTGTTGAAAGCATTTTGGGAAATACCCCACTGTCCAGCGCCAGTTCCAGTAATGTGCGTGCGGCGTTTATGGCAATTTCGGCCCTGGCAGGTGACGCCAACAACCGCCGCACCACGGACAGCCTGACCCGTTCCGGCTCCGGTTCCGGCAAGGGCAAGGCGGTCACTCCTGCAGACATCAACAAACTCAACGCCGATTTTTATAAGGGGGGCAAGTAATGGCCGCTATTCTTAACCGCATGCCCGCCGGGTTCCCCGGCGATGTGAGCCGCAAGACCGAAGCTACCATTGAAGCTGGTTTTATGACTGCCACCGTGCCCTATGGCGCGCCTGTGACTCTGGACGATGACGGCAAGTTTGCCCCCGTGGCTGACGGTGATGCCGTTTACGGTTTTATGGTTCGCCCCTATCCCACGCAGATGACCGCCGCCGAGGTTGGGAGCATTCAGGACGCGCTGCGGCGCGGCTATATGACCATAAAACTTGCCCAGGGCACTGCGGCCAAGGGCGGTCAGGTCTATGTGCGCCACACCGCCGAAACTGGCAAGGACGTGGGCGACATTGAGGCCGCTGCCGTTGCTGGCAAAAACGTGGCCGTGCCGGGCTGCATCTTTATGGGCGATGCCGATGCCAGCGGCAACGTCGAAATTTCTTTCAATCTGTAGGAGCGATAGCGACTATGTTTACCCTTGACGGCAAAACCATCCGCGATGCCGGGGCATTCCTTATAGGCGAACTTGAACGCCTTGACCCGGAGTTGCACGCACCCCTTGTTTCCGTTACCTGGGGCCGCGACATTGATCTGCGCGAAGACGTGACCCTGGGCGACGAGGTGAGCAGTTTTACAAACTCGTCCTTTGCTGCTGCTGGCGGCATCTACGCCAACGGCATCAACTGGATTGGCAAAGACAGTAACGCCATCCCCGGTATTGCCGTGAGTATCGACAAGACCAGCAAACCCTTGCGCCTGTGGGGGCAGGAAATCGGCTTTACAGTGCAGGAACTGGCCGCAGCCCAGCGTGTGGGCCGTCCCATTGACCAGCAGAAGTTTGACGGACTGAAGTTGAAACATCAGATGGACATTGACCAGGTCGTATACCTTGGGGATGACGCAGTAGGGGCCACGGGCCTGTGCAATAACCCCGGCATTACACCCATGAATATAACAAAAAACTGGACCACGGCCACGCCCACGGAAATTTTGCAGGACATTAACGGCCTGCTGGAAACAGCCTGGGCGCAGAGCGGCTATGCTGTTCTGCCCGACCGCTTGCTGTTGCCGCCCACAGCCATGACCAGGCTGACCCAGCCCATGACCGAAGCGGGCAGTCAGAGTGTCCTGCAGTACGTGCGTGAACAGTGCCTGTGCAATACCGTCAATGCCCGTCTGCTGGAAATAGCTCCGGTCAAGCACTTGGTGGGCGCAGGCGCGGCCAAGAAAAACCGCATGGTTGCCTACACCAAAAACAGGCAGTTTGTGCGTTACCCTCTCGTGCCCCTGCAGCATACTCCTGTTGAATATCGCGGGCTGTACCAGATCACCACGTACTACGCGGCCTTGGGTGAAATGGAATTTGTTTACCCTGAGACCGTGGCCTACGCGGACGGCATATAGCAATGGACGTTGCGGCCTTTCGTGAATTCTTTCCGCAGTTCACTGCGGATCTGGTGCCGGACGCGCGTGTGCAGTTTTACCTCACCGTGGCGGGCAAGCTGTTGCCCGCCACGCGGTGGGACGATCTGCTTGACCAGGGCGTGAGCCTGTATGTTGCGCACCAACTCACGCTGGAGCTTGAAGCCCGTAAGGCCAAAGACGGCACTGGCGGCATTGATGCGGCAGCCGGGGCCGTAACGTCTGAAACAAAAACCGTGGGCAGCATGTCCCATGCGGTCACGCGGGCCGGGGCTTCTGGCCAGGGCAGTGCCCTGATCAATGCCGGGCAATATAACAGCACTGTTTACGGCCAACAGTTGTGGCAGCTCATGCAGATTGTAGGCGCTGGAGGCATGGTTGTATGAAGCCTGCCCTCAGCGTCAAACAGGTAGCCGACATGACCGGCAAAATCCGCAGAGCGATCGAGGCCCTGACGGAAAAGGACGTGTTCATCGGCGTTCCAGCGGAGAACAATCGGCCCCATGCGGGGGAAAACGCTGCACCGCGCGAGGGCGGCATCAATAATGCCGAACTGTCTTACATGCACGAATACGGCGCTCCGGCAGCGGGCATACCTGCCCGGCCTCACCTTCTACCGGGGGTGGAAGATATCAGGGCGGAAGCGGCAAGTTTGCTCAAAGGGGCGGCAAAACAGGCTCTGGAAGGCAATGAAGCCGCCATTGAACCCACATTGAACAAGATCGGCCTGCTTGGCCAGAACGCCGTGCGGGCCAAATTTACGGACAATGACTGGCCGCCGCTGCAAGACGCCACCCTGGACTATGCCGCGCCCAAGAAGGACGCGGAAGGCAAGGTGCTGACTGACAAAAAAGGCAACGTCAAACGGGGCAAATCCCGCCGGGAGGAAGGCAAGCTCAACCCCCTGCTGGACACCGCACAACTCATGAAAAGCCATACCTACGTCATACGCAAAAAGGGCAAGAGCTTTGTTACGCCGGGAGGCAAAGCATGATGGACATATCGTTTTTGCTGGATGATCCGGCCTTTAACGTACCGTTTACGGCAGTACGCCGGGCGGAAACCGTAAACGACAGGGGCCGGGCCGAATTTGTTGAAGAGCACACGGGCATGACAGGCGTTGTGCAGCCTGCCACCGCCCGCGAGCTGGAGCGCCTGCCCGAAGGCGAGCGCGACAAGGAAACGCTGACCATCTACACGCGGCAGCCCTTGCGCGTTGGCAGCGTGGCCGACGGCACAGCTACCGACTGCGTGCTGTACGGCGGTGCAAGGTATTTTGTGGCCGCTGTTGAAACCTGGCCAGGCTACACCCGCGCCTTGGTGCAGAAGGAGCCGGATCATGCAGGGTGATGCCGCCACGCCGCCCGGCGACAGTCTGCGGGCTGGCTGGCTGCGCCCCGCCCCAGGGCCGGAAACGCAGGTTGAAGAAGATGCGTTACAGGCGCTTGTGTGCGGGCTGACCGACCTGCCCGGCCACCTGGTGCGCCCCCGTTGGCAGCCAAACCCGCCCAAGGTTCCGGGACCGGAAATTAACTGGTGCGCCTTTGGCGTGATTAATGGCGGCGCACCAGGCGGCACGGCTTGGCACGAAGACGGCGAGACACGCCTTGACGTGCATGAGCGCCTGGTCATCATGTGCAGCTTTTACGGCCCTGGGGCCAACGGCAATGCCAAAGCCCTGCGCAATGGCCTCATGATTGAGCAGAACCGCGCCATGCTCCGCAGCCTGGCCAACATGGCTTTTGTCTCTGCAGGGGACATTATACCCGCGCCGGAACTGGTGGGCGGGCAATGGATACGCCGCCAGGACATACAGATCACCCTGACGCGCGGCCCGAAAATGGTTGAAGACAAGCCAGGGGACGAAGGCCGCACGGACATTAAAGATTTGGCAAGCGTACAAGCATGCGGCCTGTGTGGCCGCTCCCGTTAAGGAGAATATATGTCTACAAAAGCTCTTGCCGTTGACCGCGTAGTCAATGTGACCATCAATCTGCAGCCCCTGGCTGCCAGCCGCCGCAACTTTGGCGTGCTGCTTATCGTCGGGCCGTCCGACGTGATCCCGCCCAGCGAACGCATCCGCAGTTATACCAGTATTGACGGGGTTGCGGCTGATTTTGGCCTTGAAGCGCCGGAGTATCTTGCGGCGGAACTGTTTTTCAGCCAGAGCCCGCGCCCGGCCATATTGCATATCGGCCGCTGGCTCAAGGCCCCTGCCAGCGCCATGTTGCGCGGCGGCATTCTCACTGCTGAAGAAGCGGCGCTCGTGCAATGGACGGGCATTGAAGACGGCAGCCTGGCGCTGCATGTTGCTGGTGATACGCACGACATCGCCGGTCTGGATTTTTCGGAGGTGACAAACCTCAACGCCGTGGCGTCTGCCATCACTGCCAAGGCTGCCGCCTATGGCGTGGGCTGCGCGTGGGACGGCGAGCGGTTTACGCTGACAACCACGGCCACGGGGCCGGGCGCTACGCTCACGTACTGCACGGACGCCGCCAGCGGCATACCCATTGCCGCCGCCCTCAAGCTGACTGCAGAGACGGCCCTGGCTCCGCAAGACGGGCTGGCCGCAGAAACCATCAAGCAATGCGTTGTTGAGCTGGCTGACCGTGGAGACTGGTACGGCCTGGCCATTGCCGACGCCAGCCTGACCGTTGATGACCACCTGACCGTTGCTCAATACGTTCAGGCCAGCGCCAAAAGCCGCATTTGTGCCGCCACCATCACGGACACCCGCGTGCTTGACGCCGCATTCACGGATGACCTGGCCAGCCGTGGCAAGGCGCTTAAATTGTCGCGCCTGTTCTGTTGCTACAGCACCAATAAATATGCCGCTGTCAGCGCTGTTGGTCGGGCATTCACGGTCAATTTTTCGGCCAACCGCAGCACCATCACGCTCAAATTCAAGCAGTTGCCGAGTGTTGAAGCCGAAGGTCTTACGGAAAGTCAGGCCAATACCCTGGCTGCCAAACGCTGCAACGTGTTTGCCAAGTATAACAACGATACGGCCATTTTGCAGGAAGGCGTCATGAGCGGCGATGCCTGGTTTGATGAAATCCACGGCACTGACTGGCTGCAGAACGCCGTACAGACCGAACTGTGGAACCTGCTCTACCAGAGCAAGACCAAGATACCGCAGACAAACAGCGGCGTGCATCAGCTCATCACCTGCATTGAAAACGTGCTTGACCAGGCCGTAAACAATGGCCTGGTGGCTCCCGGCACCTGGAACGGCGACGGCTTCGGCCAACTTGAACGCGGGGACTATCTGCCCAAGGGCTACTATGTGTATTCCGAACCCATTGAGCTGCAGGCGCAGAGTGAGCGTGAAAAGCGCGTTGCCCCGCCTATCCAGTGCGCCATCAAACTGGCCGGTGCCATCCACAGCGTTGATGTTGCTATTAACGTAAACCGCTAGGCGGGTAATTATGAGTTTTGCATATTCTTTTTTGGACGTACACGCGGCCATCAGCGGGCCGGGGGGCAACTTCCCCTTGTCCGGTGACCGGGCTGGTATTGCCCAGGAGGGGGTGACTATCGCCGCCACTGGCGACAAAAACGCCATGACCATTGGCGCTGACGGGGCTGTAATGCACAGCCTGATTGCTGATGCCTCCGGCACTGTTACCGTGAACCTGCTGCGCACAAGCCAGGTCAATCGGCTGCTTCAGCAGTTGTATAACTATCAGGCTCAATCCAGCGCCAACTGGGGCCGCAACACGATCACTGTGCGTGATGTGGCGCGTGGCGATACTGTCACCTGCTCGTATGTGGCTTTTGCCAAAGCGCCGGACAAGGTGTTCGCCCAGGAGGGCGGCACGCTGCAGTGGACGTTCCACGCAGGCAAGATTGAAGGGCAAATCGGCAGTGGTACGCCGGAACTTGAATAATAAAAGGAATGGCCATGAAAGAAGTTGAAATACAGGGCACGGCTTACAAAATCGGTAAGCTCAACGCCTTTGCGCAGATGTACGTGCTGAAGCGCGCAGCGCCCGTGCTGGGCAAGCTGCAAAGTGTTTTTGAAAGTGCTGGCGGTGACGATGCAAAACTGGCCGACGTGCTTGAACCTTTGTGCGCGGTCATTGGCGAGCTGCCCGATGAAAATCTGGAATACGTATGCAATGCCGCCTTGGACGTGGTGAGCATAAAGCAGTCTGGTGGTGGTTGGGCTCCCATGCGCGTAAACGGCCAACTCATGTTCCCGGATCTGGATCTTCTGACCCTGCTGTCGCTCACGGTGCATACCATCAGCGCCAACCTTTCTGGTTTTTTTCGCGCCCTCCCGGCGTTCGCGCAAGCGCCGGGACAGGAAACGACGACGACATAAGCGTTGACTGGCTGAGTATGCCGGACGGCGAAGACTGGCTGTTACGGCCAGTTGTACGCGGCATGTGCAGGTATGAGAGTTTGAAAGACGGCACGCTGGATCTGGCCGACCTGGCCATTATGAATGACGCCTTGAATGTGCTGGACGAAAACGAGCGCCGCTATTTACGGGCGCTGAAGGATAAAGACAAGTAGTGGCCGCTGTAACGATTGCCGAATTTTTGGCCTCCGTGGGTTTTAAGGCTGATGAAGGCAGCCTCAAGAGCGCTCTGGCCAAAGTTGCGGGCTTTGGTGCGGCCATCTCTATTGCCGCCGGTGCGGCCTTTGCTGGCATCATGCGCATTGCCGAAGGTGAGGTTGCTCTGGCCAAACAGGCGGACAGTCTTGGCGTGCCGATCCAGAAACTTGAAGAATTGAATTATGTGGCGGAACAGACCGGGGCCAGCGCCGAAACTGTAGCCGCTGCCCTGGGCGGTCTGAAAGACAAATACCCGCACATCAAAGACACCAGCGTGCTGCTTGAGCGCGTTGGTGAGCGTATGCGGGGCATGAACGACCAGGCCGCAAAACTGTACGCCAAGCGTATGGGCATTGATCCCACTTTAGTGCCCATGCTCACCAGGGACGTCAGCGCCCTCAGAGATGAGTTTTCGTCCATGTACGCTGTGGCCGGGCGCGATGCGCGGCAGGCGGCAGAAGACAGCAAGGCATTCATGGGCGAGCTTGGCAAGCTCAAGACCATGAGCGCTCTGCTGGTCAAGTCAGTGAGCGGCGCTTTTCTTGGCAAGCTGCGCGGGGATATTGAGCATCTGCGCCGCGTGGTCATGGAGAATTTCGGCAAGATCAAGCGCATGTTTGAAGTTATCATTGCCGTGGTGTTGCGTGTGGGCGGGGCCGTGGGGGCTTTTGTGCGCCGCGTGGTCACATGGGCCTCTCAACTGGTGGGCTGGTACGACAAGCTTGACGACGGGCAAAAAAAGCTGGTGCAAGGCATTGTGCTGTTTATTGCCGCCTGGAAGCTGCTTAATGCGGGTTTTTTGGCAACGCCCCTGGGCATGGTGGTAGCTGGGCTGGCCGCAGTTGTTGGGCTTATTGACGACTACCTTACGTACATGGAAGGTGGTGAAAGCTACTTTGATTGGGGGCCGTGGGCGGCAAGCATTGAAGGTGTACGCCGGGCTGTGAGCGCGGCAATAGACAAGGTTGTTACGTTCTGCCGTGAAAATGAAAAGCTGTTTACGGCTATTGCCTGGGGCGTTGGAATAAGCCTGGCAATCAAAGCCGTGTTGCTGGCCCTGACAGGCATCATTGGCGGTGTTGCTGGCGCTTTCAGACTGCTGTTCGGTATTTTGCGGGCCAATCCGCTTGGTATAATCCTCACATTGGCCGCCCTGGTTATTGAGTACTGGGAGCCGATCAAGGAGTTCTTCGCGCATTTATGGGACGGTGTTGCCGAAGCTTTTCCCGATTTTGCGGCATGGGCAGAAGGAGCAGTGGCCAGCGTCAAAGAGTTTTTTTCGCCCCTGGGCGATTGGCTTAAAGATAAGGTCGCTGGCATGACGGACTTTTTGCCAGACTGGGCCAAGAACAAACTGGGCCTTGGCAATATGAACATGACAGCCCCCAGCGGCCCGGCGCTGACGCCGCAGCCCATGCCTGCCCTGGCTGCAAGCCACAAGTCCAGCGAAGTCAAGGTGGAGTCAAAGACGGAAATCAACGTAAACGGCGCGCAGAACCCTGACCAGGTCGCGGGCAAAGTGGCTGGCACACAGGATCGGCTGGCGGCAGACATGGCCAGGCACACTCAGGGGGCCGTGCGATGAGTGATCAAGGTACAGTTATAACCGGGCGTAACCTTGGCGGCCTGCAGTTCGCCGTTACGGTTGAAGAGCAGCACGAAGACAAGCTGACAATTACCGAGCATCCCGTGGAACAGGGGGCCAACATTAATGATCATGCGTATGTTAATGCCGCTGTTGTGACAATTCGAGCGGGCGTATCGGATACTACAGGCGAAGGTAAGGCGCAGGAGATGTATGAAAAACTGCTTGAGCTGCAGCGCAAGCGTGAGCCGCTGTCTATCGTTACTGGCAAGCGTCTGTATGAAAACATGCTGCTGGAAAATGTCAGCACTATGACTGACAAGGCCACAGAAAAGACCCTACTGGTCACGGCCCAATGCCGGGAAGTCATAATTGTACGCACGCAAACAGCCAGTGTGCCGCCGCGCAATAGACATAAAAACGCCGCTAAAACAGGCGACGTAAGCGACAAAGGCCAGAAGCAGGCCAAACCCCAGAGTATTTTTAAAGCGGGCTTTGGTTAAGCAGACATCTTATTTTGCCAACAGCGCGGCCTACCCTGAACTATATCAGGGTAGGCCGCGCTGTTTCTTATGCATACAGTGCCAACATGGCACTGTATGAAATTCCCCTTACCCCCGAACCGCAAGCCTTCGGCATTGCCTTGGCTGGGCGCGAACTGCGCCTGGTGCTGCGCTGGGCTGAAAGCCCGATTGCTAGCCTGCCTGGGGGCTGGTTGTTGGACCTGTTTGACCAGCCTGATGACATTACCCCTCTTGTTTGCGGCATCCCGCTTGTAGCTGGCTGCGATCTGCTGGCCCCGTATGCGTACCTTGCCCTTGGCGGCGGGCTGTACGTGTCCGGCGATATGCCGCCCACGTTTGAAAACCTGGGCGAAGGGGTGCTGCTGCTCTTTGCAACAAGGGAAGAGTATGAGCAAGAATAGTGACGAAGAGGGCCGCTGCTGGCTGCGCGCCTGTTCCCTGATTGTTGGTTCAGATGCGGGCAATGGTCTTGATCTTGGTGAGCTGCGCATCACGTTCAAGACCCAAAAGGGCGATGTGGAAACGCCCAACAGCGCGGAAATCAACGTCTACAATCTGTCAGAAGCCACGGCCAGCAAAATCCAGCGCGAATTCACGCAGGTTGCCTTGTCTGCGGGATATCAGAGCAACATGGGGCTGATTTTCAAGGGCAACATTCGCCAGGTGCGTGCCTGGCGTGAAAATGGCGTGGACACAGTGTTGTCAATTTTAGCTGCAGACGGTGACCGGGCTTATAATTTTGCCACGGTTAACACAACGCTGGCGGCTGGCAGCCTGCCCGCTGACCGGGTGCGGACGTGCCAGGGCGCTTTGTCAGATAAAGGGGCCGGGGCCGGACACACGCCAGAACTTGGCGGCCAGCCCCTGCCGCGCGGCAAGGTCATGTACGGCATGGCCAGGCAGTATATGCGCGATGAGGCCCGCGACACAGATACAGATTGGAGCATACAGGACGGCAAGGTGC
>Ga0265295_1009351_pt1 | contig 10516 bp, 23 predicted proteins | sample Munlansysbiofilm_FD_192503 | JGI IMG/M metagenome (GOLD analysis project Ga0265295, IMG submission 192503) | Leachate microbial communities from a municipal landfill in Southern Ontario, Canada - Methane capture system biofilm | ecosystem: Engineered > Solid waste > Landfill > Unclassified ... | reverse complement strand
CATTATTATTTGCCGAAAAAATACAAAGATTTTGAAACTGATTTAGCGTGGCAAATAAGAGTGCAGTATAAAGGAAGGCAGTTAGAAGGGAAGTTAAGGATAAACTATTTGCGGTTCTATTATGATTATAGACCTACGATAGTAGATTTGTTAAATGCCCCGAAATCGGTAATGGATGCTGTGGAGAAATCGGGAATAATTTACAACGATAACCAGATTTGGGAAGTAAATAATATGGCGAAGTTTCAGGATAAGACAAATCCGAGAATAGAAATGGAGATAGAGGAAGTATAAGTTCTGTTGTTAATGACAGCGGAGTATCTAAAAAAGATATTCCGCTTTTTTTTTGGCATTTTGTAAAATTAAGAAAAAAAATTTTCTAACCTTCCGAAAACTCAATAAAATCAAGCATTTTGGAGAAAAATATATTTTTTATAGACGACAAAAAATAGAGACATAGACGACAAAATAAGTGAAAATAACACTTGACAAATCAGAAAAAATATAATATACTATATATGTAGGAAAGAAAGGATGTATAAAATGAAGACGAAAAAGGAAATCTTTTGGTGGTGGCTGGATAGGGGAGAGGAGTTAGAGGACAAAAACGATTATCAGAATTTCTGGAAAAGAATAGATAGGAAATTAAAAATATCAGAGGAAAAAGAAGGTAATGAAATTATTGTTAAGATTAAAAGTGATGCCTGGAAGTATCCTGTCTATTTATACTTTCGGGATTTGGAATGTTATAGGATTTCTGGCTTTTAGTAATAATCAGGAAATAAGAGATGTGCCAAAATTTAGGCAGTTAGGTGGCAAAAAATTAAGAAAGGAGTAAAAAATGAGAAAAAAAGGAATAGGAAGGTATAAGTTGGAAGTGGATATTGAGAAAGGATGTTGGAAATTAAGTAATCGGAAATCAGTATTATATTTATTGGCGTTGACCAAAGAAAACAGCAAAGAAAAGGTCAAGGACGCTTTGGTGCGATTGGGATGGAGATAAAAAAACACTTGACAAAAGCAAAAAAATTATGTATGATAGTAGTAAATAAGGGGAGAAAATCAAGAAAGGAGGAATAAAATGGATATAGAAAAGATGAAAGAAGCGGTTAGTAAATTAGAAAAAGATGTGGCGAAGTATGAGAAAAAGCCGAGCAAAAAGAAGTATGAGAAAATAATGATAAACATCGGGAAAGTGCAATACAGGGTTATGAATAGCAGTGGGAAGTATATTAATGATGCATTGGGGATATGTGCGAAGTTGGAAGGGTTGAGAAAAAGGTTGGATAAAGTGGAGGACAAAAGATGAGAGCAAAAGAAGAAAATATCATAAAAATAATTTTCTTTGAGAATGATATGTGGGTAGATGAATATGGGATGACAAGAATAGGGGAATATTTAGGCTCATTTACTTATCTGTTTCGCATAAAAAGAATAAAGGGAAAAGAAAGTATTACTCGTTTATCTCATTATTTTACTGACCCTAAAGGCAAGAAATATAAATATCAAGAAAAATTACACGAATATGTGAATGGCAAAGACCATTTTTTAGGTTATCCACGATGGGACGAAGCGGAAAAGGAAGCAATGAAACCTTTTTTAAAGAGGGAATGGGAGGTAAAATGAAAGCGAAACTTATAACGGGGAATATAGTTGAAGTTGTTGAGAATTTTAATGAAGGTGTGTTCCGCTATTATTTTATGATTCAAAGGAAGGGGAATAAAATATATTTAAAACAACACGACCATTATTTTGAAACTAAATCAGGTCGTGTTTTCAGACCATTTATGCCATTTGAAATGGAACTATGGGACGAGGCGGAAAAAGAAGCAAGGAAACTTTTAAAGGGGAGTAAAAAATGATAATAAGCAAATACGATAATAACATTCTTGTCAGGGAAAACAAATTTGTTAGTAAAAAAATAATTGGGGAAGTTATATATGTATTCAAGATAGTTAATCGTAGTTTGAGACCAATGAATGCTTATTACTGGGATTATGATAGTGATATGTATTATGAATACGATGAAAAACTAAATGGGTTTAATGCTTATTCTCGTTTTGTTAAGCATACATTTAATTGGGAAAAGGCGGAACGAAACGCAATTAGTTTTTTAACTGGTGAGGAATTATAAGGAGGTGTAAAATGAAAATAGCAGAATTAAAAGAAAATGTAGGGTTAAATGGGATAGATATTGAAGGGGAGATAACAAAAATCTATCCGCAAAAATCAGGAGAAGGAAAGTTTGGGAAATGGACAATGCAGACGATTATTATTGGTGATGATACAGGAAGTATTCCTGTAATTATATGGAATCATCCTGAAATTAAAGGACAGGGGGTATTTAAAGCAATTTCTGTGCCAGATAAAAATGACCAGAACATAAAGAAGGGAATTGAGGTGTTTAAAAGTGTGTGGACTGATACAGAGGGAGTAAAACAATGCACGGTGAAAGTTAAAGTGGATAAGAAAGCAAGGATTATCAGTCCCGCTTTTGTGATAGAAGGGAAAGCAATGGAAGAGGAAATACCTGTTCAGAGATTAGTAAGTGTGAGTGGGAATGTTAAATCGCCTATCCAAAAAGTAGAAGTGAGTGAGGATGTCAAGGTTGGAATACTGAAAGCGGTATGCAAAATGTTTAGAATAACTGATTTCCCTGTACCTGGTGTATTGAAAGAAAACATAGTGGAGATAGCTAGATATATTGAGCAAGAATACTTTGGGGGAAAACAAGTGATAAATCAATCGTCTATAATCCAAAAAGTAAAAGAAAGAGAGCCCGAAAATCCTGATGATGAGGAAATTCCGTTTTAAGAAAGGAGGAAAATATGGAAAATGAAAAAACAGAAATTTTTAAGTTATTGGAGCAGAAAAAGGATAACCAATTAATTTATGATGGGAAAATCTATGATTTAGGAAAAATAATATCTGTTAAGGATATTATAGAAGTAAGACAAGGAGTAGAAATAATCTCAAAGCAAGGAATAAAGAAGTTGCGAGATTATTTTGGGTTAGTTGTTAAGTTTTGGAACATTGACCATTTTGATTTTCCGTTTAGTTATCTACACGCCGATGGGATATACAATGATGTGTTATATTGTGTAGTAGAAGTATCAGGTCAAGGAAGAGCCCCAGCGATAGAAATTGGAGAGATAGCACCAAAAAATATGACATCTGTTAGTGAGAAGTTCCCGATGTCTATTCTATACAAGCGAGCATACGGGAGAGCGATATTAGATTTTCTGTATCTGTATCATTACTATGCAGAAGGGGAAATAGAGCAAGAAAAACAAGTCAAACAGCAAAACTACCAGAGAAAAGAGATGGTCTATAAATGTATGAGTTGCGGAAAAGAAATAACTAAAAATCAGTATTCTTTGACCTTAAAGAAATACGGGAAACCCAGATGTAATAAATGTATTATGGAAATGACACAGAAAGGAGACAAAAAATGAACGAATTAAAAATACCAGAGCAAACAGAAAAGTTTGTAGTAGGGATAATAGAACAGGCACAGGGATTTATAGTTAATACTGATGATGATTTAAGGATTTCTGCTGATGTGTTAAAGAAAATCAAAGAAGCCGAAAAAGAAGTAGAAAATCAGAGAGTGTTTTTTACTAAGCCGTTAAATGAGCAGTTGAAAAAAATCAATGAGAAGTTTAAGGTGTTTTCTGAACCTCTAAAACAAGCAGAGCAGATAATCAAAGAAAAGGTAGTGGCATATGTCCAGAAAAGAGAAGAGGAACGGAAAAAAGAGCAAGCGAGGTTGAGACGAGAAGAAACTTTGAGGGCAAAAGAGAGAGGAGAGACAATACCAGATGAGTTTAGAGCAGAAATCCCCGAGTTTGATAAAACAACAGAAGGAGAGATAGGAGCAATAACCACGAGGAAACGGTGGACATATGAGATTATAGATTTTAGCAAAGTTCCTGATAAGTATAAGGAAATAGATGCGGTAAAAGTAAATCAGGCAATTAGGGCAGGAGTAAGACAAATAGAAGGGTTAAAGATATACGAGAAAGAAGAGGTAGCGATAAAATGAAAAGAAAGAATTGGTTTCGTGCTTCTTGTCTGGGAAAAAGCATCCAAGAAAATATAGATGCTTATTATGGGAAAAAACCTAAAAGGACAAGACAGGAAAGATTAATGTTAGATGTAGGGACAGCAATACATAGGGTATATTTTGGGAAAAAAGAAAATCAAAAGGAATACTACAATGAGGAGTTATGGTTAAGGGGAACACCTGATTGTATTGAGAAAAAAGTTATTCAAGAACTAAAAACGATGAATGGTATTCAGTTTTCTAAACTTAAAGAACCGCTACCAGAACATATTATTCAACTACACGCTTATTTTATCTTAACAGGGCTTCAATATGGGAAAATAATATATCTAGATAGGAACTTCTTTAATGAGAAAGTTTTTAAGGTTAGATTAGACCCACAGGTAATACAAGAGGTGTTAGAAAAAATAGAACTTCTAAAGAAAGAAGTAGAAAAGAGGTGAACGATGGATATTGTAGATTTAGCATTTTTAGTGTTTATAGGTATAGGTGGTATTGTAATCCTCTGGAACGGATTATTATGCCGTGCATATTATCAAGGATTAAGAGGGGAGACAAAGAAGGTTAAGAAGCGAGTAGTAAGGTGTAAGCGGTGCGGGAATATGTTTATTGTCCCGAAACATAAGAAAGAAACGATTTGTAGTTTCTGTAATCGGGAAATTGATGAAAGGGGGTAAGATGAGCAAAAAAGTAGAAAATAAAGAAGAACTTCCTGATAAGTATCTCTTCATAAAATTACTTTCAGAGTTTCCTGATATGCGATGTTTAATGAGGAACGAAATTTTGGAAGCAATCCAGAAAGAAGATTGGGAGCGTTTACAAATAGCAGAAGTAGTAGTAAGAATATTTAAAACATCGGATATACTTGAGCAAAACAAGGAAATCTCTCTAATAAAATCAGAAAGGATGCCGAAATTAAAAGTTTTGGAAAAGTTAATTGAACTTCTTGAAAGAGAAAAACAGGCAGAAAAACGGAGAATTAGAAAAAAGAGAAAATTAGAAAGAGAGAACCAGAAATACAGGAAAGGGGGTAAAATAATGGGGAGGAAGAAGAAAGAATTAAGACAGAAAGAAGAGAAGGTTTTGCTAACATTCTTAAAACAAACTCGGGAAGGAAAATACGCAAAAGTGGATGAAACTTCCATCCCCTATTCCAGACTCAAAGAACAAAGAGAAGAACCTTATGATGAAGATGAGTATTATTACAGTGTTAGATAGAAGAGCAAGTAATAAGGAGGTAAGAAATGAAAACATTAGCAAAAGATAAGAAGGTAAAGAAAAAGAAAGTAGAGAAAGAAAAAGATTATGTGTATGTAGCAATGGATTGTGGTGATATTGTTGGAGTGTTTAAGAATTTAGAACGAGGGATAAATAGCGTTTTTGATATGGCTAAAGAGATTAATTGTCTTGTCTACTGGAAAGAGACACCAGATTTTCCTGATGTAGCAACTTGTGATGTGCATCGTGGAGGGACAAAAGAATTATTTTTCACTATCCATTTTACTAAATGGGAAGTAAAATAAGGAGGTATAAAATGAAATGGAATGGTAAAGGAAAGGGGATAAAGGATGACCCGTATCAGATAGAGAATTTAAATCAGTTGCAAGAAGTCAATAATTATCTAAATAATCATAATGTTTATTTTATATTAATATCAGATATAGACGCAAGCGATACGCAGAACTGGAATGACGGTGATGGGTTTGTGCCGATAGGAAGCGAAACAAACCAATTTAGAGGTAAGTTTGATGGGAGAGGGCATAAAATCGTAGGGCTGTATATTTATAGACCGTCTGTGGATGACCAGGCGTTGTTTGGATATACAGACCACGCAACAATTAAAAATGTCGGAGTAACAGGATGTTCAGTATGTGGGAAGTATTGCGTAGGTGGGTTCATAGGCACTGCTTTTGATTCTATAATAACTAACTGTTATTCCACAGGCGTAGTGAGTGGGACTTGGCATGTCGGTGGATTGATAGGTCATATGGAATATTCTAAAATAAATAATTGTTATTCTATATGTTCGGTAAGTGGATATAGTGATGTAGATGTATTCACTGGAAAAGGTTATGTAGGTGGATTAATAGGCACTAGCTTTGGTGAAAGTGTTAATAATTCTTTTTGGAACACCAAAATTTCGGGACAAATAAGTAGTGAAGGTGGAGAAGGAAAGACCACAAAAGAAATGAAGATGCAGTCTACTTATGTTAATTGGGATTTTGAAAATGTTTGGATGATAAAGGAAACTTTTGATTATCCTCAACTTAGAAACATAAAAATGTTTCGGGATATAGAGGAACATAATAGAGGGAAAAGTAAGAATACTTGGATACAGCAACAGAAAATACAGTGTGAGAAAATAGTAGAGGATAAAATTAATGAAATTAATAAAGATATGGAAGATGTCATTACAAATTTTATAGATAGTAGCCCATATTTTGATGTTTCAATAAAGTTGTATAAGAAAATTCTTGGATTAAAGCAATATTGGAGGATAGATTATATTGAACTACCATTGACAACTTGCTCAAAGAATAAATCACAAAAAACGAAGAAAAAAGGAGGTGGACAAAATGAACATTGATTGGTTTCCAGAAGAACCGATAAGTGATGAGGAGTGGGAAGAAAGGGTAAGAGATGATATTGCTAACGCTGATACGAGAAACGATGAGTTGTGGTTGAAAAAGATGATGGATGAGGAGGAACAGAAAAACAAGGAGAAATAAATGGAAAACATAAATGTATTAGGAACACAAAAAGACGCTAAAACTATAATTGATAATATAAAAAATAATCTTGATGTGCTTACCCCGAGAGAGATAAGTGATTATACTGTTCATTTAGCAGTAGAGTTTGGGAAGTTTGGGCAGGATTTAGCACAGGCGGATTTTGAGTATGCGAAGAAATGGTTGGAGTTAAGAGCGATTTGCGAGACAGATAAGCAAGCAGAAATGAAGGCAAAGGCAACGGTGGAGTATCACAATAAGAAAAAGTTAGAGTATGTGGTGAAAGGGCTAAAAGAAACTATCCAGGCGTTAAAGAAACGGCAGGCGGTATTAAGTGATGAGGCGAAAAACCAATACTAAATCTATGCGAGAGTATTTATCCGAGTATCCAACCTGTTTTGTGTGTGGTAGGTTAGGAGAGGTGCACCATATATTGTTAAAAAGTTTGGGTGGGAAAGATGAACCAGCAAATTATATTACGCTTTGTCGCTATCACCATAATGTTGCTCACGGGATAATACCAGGCGTGAAAAGGTTTAGCAGAGAGGAATTATGGGCATTAAAGAAAAGAGTAGAGGAGCAAAAATGAATATCGCAGAAATCATAATCGTGGGAGTTGTAATTATCTTTTGGGGTCTGTTAGCAGTGTTTATCGGGAGTGGGATAAAAATAGATAAGAAGGGGGAAGAAAACAAAAATTTGCTAATAAGGGGGAAACAAAAATGAAAAGAAAAGAAATGGTGTTAAGAAAGTTAAAAGACAAGAAGTGGCATTCTACGAATGAAATGATTAAGGTTTATTACAAGTTTTCAGCACGGATTTATGATTTAGAAAAAGAGGGGTTTCACATAGAACGCAGAGTAAATGCTAATAATCCTAACCAGAGAGATTATAGGTTGGTATGAGAAAGAAAGTTCCGAGTCATATTATAGAAACAAGGTATCAAGAGTTGGCTTGTGCGGTGTTAAAGCAAGCGGTAAAAGATTATCGTCGTGGCGATTTAGAAGTAGATGTCTTCTTAGATATTGAAAATCCTGATTTTAGGTTTTGGTGTGAAATGGCGGGGGTAGAACCTGATTATTTGTTAAAATTGATAAAAACGAGCGGGCTAAACTAAGTAAACCTTATAGGGGGTTGTTAGCCCCCTTTAAGGGGAGAGATGGAGGAGAAGATGGAAGAATTAAAAATAAACGGAGAAACATTTGAGGAGTTTTTAAGTTCTGATGGGTATATAGTGGTTGATAGAATTTTAATACACGCTATCGGAGATAGAGAGGCGATAATGTATAAATCCCTTATAGGGAAATATAAATATTTCAAAGAAAGGGGGGAATTAACTGAAGATGGGTTTTTCTATAATACAATAGAAAATATGGAATACGATACAGGACAGTCCAGGAAGCAGCAAACTCGGGCAATTAACGAATTAAAGAAGTTAGGATTAATTGATTGTAAAGTTCAGGGTTTGCCCGCAGTTAGATATTTTAGAATTTTACCATATCAGAATATTATTAATCTGTTAAATGATAAAGATAAATGGAAAAATAAAAAGTCGTTTCTAAAAGAAGGGGCAAACAAGTATGTCCAAAAGGGACAAACTACTATGTCCAAAAGGGACAAACTACTATGTCCAAAAGGGACACCAAATAATAATAATATAAATAATAATAATATAAACAATAATAATACACTATATGTCAGTTTGGAAACTGACAAATTGCCTGTTAATTTTTCTAAACCGCTAAAAGATAACTGGAATGCTATAAAGGAGATATTTAATCATTGGAATTCTAAAAACATTATCAAGCATAAAGATATAGATGTGCGGTTAAACCAGATGGCGTTTAAGATTGCGGAGAAACTTCAAACTTATAGTGTAGAGGAGTTAAAACGAGCGATAGATAATTATGAGGTTATATTACACGGAGATGAGTATTATTGGGGATATACTTGGACTTTGCGGGATTTTATGCAACGGGGGGTAGAGAAGTTTTTAGATTTAGAAGTTGCGAAAACAAACTATAAACAAAGAAACGGGTTTGAAAAACCAAAGAAAGTAGGAACGAAGTATGCGGATGCAGGACATTAAATCAAGATTAGAAAGAGTTGGGATACCTAAACGGTATTGGGAGTTAGAGTTAAGCGATTTTGAGGGATTACCGAAAGAGTGGAGACAAGGATATTTTTTTACAGGGAACTCTGGAACAGGAAAGACAGCGTTAGCGTGTGTATTAGCAAAAGAAGTAATTAAAGGGGTTTCTGATTATGATTGGGTTTATGGGAAATCAAAAGAGTTTGGATTTATTACTGTTCCTGATTTTTTGTTGGAGATAGAAACAGGATTTAAGGGTAGATATTATGATGAGATGCCTGCGGGGATTATAGAAAAGTATGCCAGCATAGAATATCTTATTCTGGATGATTTAGGAGCGGAGCGAAGTTCGGAGTGGGTATTAGAGCATTTATACATCTTGCTAAACCGCAGGGAACAGAATTGTAGAGACAATATAATCATAACCAGCAATTTAAGTTTAGATGAGTTGTCTGGAAAGATAGGAGATAGAATAACATCAAGGATTTCTGGAATGACAAAAACTATAAGATTTACTGGCAAGGATAGGAGATTAAATGGAAATAGATAAAATTTATAATATAGATTGTATTGAAGGAATGAAAGAGATGCCCGATGATTTTGTAGATTTAACGATAACATCTCCGCCGTGGGGAAACATAAGGAATTTTGGAGGACATAACGATTATGATTTTGAGGAATGTGCTAAACAATTATTTCGTATCACGAAAGAGGGTAGATGTGTGGTGTGGGTAGTAGGAGACCAGACAATAGATGGAGATGAGACAGGAGTTCCTTTTGAGCAAGCACTTTATTTCAAGAAAATCGGGTTTAAACTGCTTGATACGATGATTTACCAAAAAAATTCAACTCTGATGGGAAGCCCAAATAGATATAAACAATGTTTTGAATATATGTTTGTTTTTACAAAAGGGAAAGTTAAAGTAGTAAATCTGATTAAAGATAGAGCGAATAAACTATCTGGACGAGAGTTAGGTATCACAAAACGCAGGAAAGGAGATATTTTAGTTTCTGCTCCAAGACGTAAAGTTCAACCTTATGGGGTTAGATATAACATTTGGACTTACATTACTGGGTCTTATAGTATTACTTCTGATATGGATGCGTTTTTACATCCTGCGATGTTCCCTGAACAATTAGCAAAAGACCATATAATTAGTTGGAGTAATGAAGGGGATTTAGTATTTGACCCATTTAGCGGGTCAGGAACGACTTGCAAGATGGCTTATTTATTAAAACGGCATTATTTGGGGATGGAAATTAATCCAGAGTATTATGAGTTGTCTATCAAAAGGATGGAAAGAGTAAAAAAACAAGGAATGTTAGGGTTATGAGAGTAAGAATTATCTTATGTTTTGTGTTGTTATTAATAGCAAGCAAGATAGATAAATCGGTAAAAATAGATTTAGGGGTTATGACTATTACCGCTTATTCTCCAAGAGTTTGTGAGACCGATGATACTCCGTTTATTACGAGTATTGGCGAGCGAGTTCACGAGTTTGGATGTGCAGTATCCCGAGATTTGTTTGAGGTGTTAGATTATGGGGACTGGATATATATTGAGGATATAGGATATAGGCAAATAAATGACACGATGCATAATCGGTGGGAAAAAAGGGTAGATATATT
>Ga0265295_1009350_pt1 | contig 10517 bp, 9 predicted proteins | sample Munlansysbiofilm_FD_192503 | JGI IMG/M metagenome (GOLD analysis project Ga0265295, IMG submission 192503) | Leachate microbial communities from a municipal landfill in Southern Ontario, Canada - Methane capture system biofilm | ecosystem: Engineered > Solid waste > Landfill > Unclassified ... | reverse complement strand
TCCCCAACTGCTTGGTGATCGCCGCCGTCAACGTCGTCTTGCCGTGGTCGATGTGCCCGATCGTCCCCACGTTCACATGCGGCTTCTTCCTCTCATACTTTTCCTTCGCCATCTTCCCGTCCTCCAGATCATCGTTGGAATTATGGAAAATATGTCCGGCGGCACCGCATCGGGCACCCACATGGTCGGCGGCACCATCGCTGGGCAGAGTGTCGATGGCGCCTGCAAGACCCCTGAAAATGAATGGAGCCCACGACCGGAATCGAACCGGTGAACCTCTTCCTTACCAAGGAAGCGCTCTACCTGCTGAGCTACGTGGGCACGACAGCGCCCTCCGCAGAGGGCGTCGACAGGACTTGAAAACGACGTGGCGTCGTGGTTGAGGCGGGCGCCAAAGGGATGGAGCGGGAGACGAGATTCGAACTCGCGACATCCAGCTTGGAAGGCTGGAGCTCTACCAACTGAGCTACTCCCGCTTCGGTCGTCGACATCCGCGTCAGCGGAATTTCACCCGTCACCTCTGCGGGCAAGCCCACCGCTGATCTCCCCGCATCCGACCCGCCAACGGCAGGTTCGGCGAAAAGCCACGTAGTTTCAAACGACTTCGTCCTGTTTGAACGAAATCTTCTACATCCAGCTATTTCGGTAAAAATGGTGGTGGGGGGAGGATTTGAACCTCCGAAGGCATTGCCGACAGATTTACAGTCTGTTCCCTTTGACCGCTCGGGAACCCCACCATGTCGTGTCTTTCCAATCGGTTCGCCGACGCTCGGCAGCGATGGAGCCAGAGACAGGAATCGAACCCGCGACCGGCTGATTACAAATCAGCTGCTCTACCGACTGAGCTACTCTGGCCCGGATGGTCGGCGTCAAGCGTCAGGATCTGGACGGAACCGATCCTTACCGCACAGAATCAGTTTCTTTAACTGCGCTTCTCCAAAAAAGCAAGAAAAAAATTTCATCGAGGCTCAGAATTGCTTTTTTTGCCCTTGCCATGGAATCGCCCAAACGGCATCCAGGCGCTTCCGGCGCCTTGATCACGGGCTTCCTTCCCTTGACAGGCGGCTTCAGGTTGTGTAATCGGACGACTCAAAGCAGAGGCGCCGACGTCGTCTCACCCATTTTGCCAGTGCCACCGCCGGTGCGGATGAACCGATGGCGCCGGCCAAGCGCTTGCCGCCTCTCTTGGCCGACCGTTGTAACTCGTGCGCTCCGCTGCCCTCACTGAATACCCCATTGACAAGGAAAAAAGAAAAGTGCCACGCAGACGAAAATCCTGTTGGACGCTAATGATGATCGTATGGGTCATGACCGGCTGCACTGCCCTCTCAAAGTCCCCGTCCTCATCACCGGTCATCATGGACGAGACCCTGGCACAGGCGCAGGAAGACCCGTCCAAGACCGGCAGCGACTGCACCGCGGGTGATCGCGCTTCAGGCAAGCGCCATCAGGTACTGATGGATGAAGCCCTGGAGTTCTGCCAGGTCGCCCAGGAGTTCTGGCAGAAAGGCGATCCGGACAACGCCCTCGAGGCGTTGGATCAGGCCTATTCCCTCGTTCTGCAGGCCAACGGCGACGACGATCCCAAAATGTCGCAGCAGAAAGAAGACCTGCGCTTCCTCATCGCCAAACGGATCATGGAAATCTACGCGTCCCGCCACATCGTGGTCAATGGCCAGCACGACGCCATTCCTCTGGTGCGCAACGCCCACGTGGACGCCGAGATCAAGAGCCTCACCGGCCCCGAACGATCTTTTCTCATCGCCTCCATCAAGCGCAGCGGACGTTATCGCCCCCAGATCGTGGCGGCGTTACAACAGGCGGGGTTACCGGAGGAGCTCTCTTGGCTTCCGCTTATCGAAAGCGGCTTCAAGGTGGACGCCCTTTCCCGCGCCCGGGCACTGGGCCTCTGGCAGTTCATCCCGTCCACCGGCTATAAATTCGGCCTCAAGCGGGATGTCTATATCGACGAGCGCCTCGATCCGGAAAAAGCCACGGCGGCCGCCATCGCCTACCTCAAGGAGTTGCACAGCATCTTCGGGGACTGGACCACGGTACTGGCGGCCTACAACTGCGGCGAAGGCCGGGTGCTGCGAACCATTCGAGCACAAAACGTCAATTACCTCGACAACTTCTGGGATCTGTACCAACGATTGCCACGGGAGACAGCCCGTTACGTCCCCCGTTTTCTGGCCACGCTGCACATCCTGAAGGATCCCCGGGCCCACGGCATCGCGGACATCTTGCCCGAAACGCCTCTGGTGTATGAAACCGCCGTGGTGTCACGTCAAGTCCACCTGAAGGACATCGCCCAGGCGGTGGGAGTCGACGAGGAGATGCTCCGGCAGCTCAACCCCGAACTACGGTACCGTATCGTCCCGGGAGACGAATATATCCTTAAAGTACCTCCGGGAACCACCGAACCGCTTCTGGCGGCCCTGGACGACCTTCCGGTTTCGGCACCGGTCATTTCGAAGCCGTCCCCGAAACCGAAGGCGCCACCGAAGGTGGTCTATCACCGCGTCCGCAAGGGAGAGACCCTCTCGACCATCGCGCATCGCTACAACACCACCGTGACGACCCTGATGAAGGCCAACGGCTTGCGCCGGAGCAATCACATCATGGCCGGCCGTAGCCTGAAAGTGCCCGGCAAGGGCGTGGCGGTATCCGCCCCGGCCCGCTCCTCACGCCCCGCTCTCACCACTCACCACACGGTGCGCAGCGGCGATTCGCTGTGGATCCTGGCCCGCCGTTACGGTACCACCGTTCCCAAGATCATGGCGGCCAACAACCTGTCGGGGCAAACCCTCACCATCGGCCAGCGCCTGGCGATTCCCAGCGCCCAAGCTGCCCCCCAGGCCACCAAAGGGCTCAAAACCTACAACGTCCAACGGGGAGACACCCCTTTCATGATCGCCAAGCGCTTCAAAATGCCCCTGGAAAGCCTGCTGCGGATCAACCGTCTCACGCCGCGCTGCACCATCTTCCCGGGCCAGACCTTGAAGGTCCAGTAGCCACCGGCCGGATCGGTCGGTCAACCGGAACCCCCTGGAGCATTCTTGACGAACAGGGCTCCTTTGCAAAACGAGTGGTCAGGCGACGGAAATTCGCCTATAAGGGTGAGGCGTTAACCGAGGCTGCCGTTTTGGCCCCCGTAGCTCAGTGGATAGAGCAATGGATTCCTAATCCATGTGCCGCGTGTTCGATTCACGCCGGGGGCACCACTTTTTTCCGCTTTGCGCGGGGCGGTCACCGCATCAACGTCGGATCCCGTTCGATGATGGGAAGCGGCTTGGACTCGAAATCGACGGAAACGATCTGGGCGCAGATCTCCCGCAATCGGGCCACCACGGCCTGATGGTCCGGGTGGTTCTGATAGATTTGCATGGCGGTGAGGTTGGCGAAGCCCGAGACCAGGGCAAAATCCCAGGACCGCTCCCCGTGCAACACATCACGCCCGAACTCGTAAGTCTGAATCTGGACGATCCGGTTGGGCAGATCGTCCAGGGCCGCTTCCAACTCATCGACGAGACCATCGCGAACACCGGGCTTGAACTTCATCAGCACCACATGATGCAACATGCAAACCTCCCGGGCGACGACAGGTCATCGCCGCTCCGCTGAATTTTTGTTTCGGGACGTTGAAGCCCGCGTCACCCCCGACCGGTTGACTTTTCCTTGAGGGCGGCAACCGCCTCTTCGGCTGCTTCGCACACGTCGGCATGGGTCTCCTGCCGTGTCATGACGGCCACGGCATCCGCCAGTTCCGGCGTTCCCACCATCCCGATCACCTGGAGCAAGTCGCCGCGCACCGCCACCCCCTGCTCACCGTAGCGTGCCATCAATACCGGCGCCAGGGTTGCCGCCACGGCCGGCGCCTCATCCGCCAGGCTCTCGGCAGCCACCATGGCACCGAGCCGCACGGACCAGCGCTCATGCAACAGCAGGTCGATGAAGCCAGGAAAGACCCCGCCGGCCCGGGCCATCATGGCGGCCAGTTCGAAGGCGGCCCCGCTCTCGAGCATCCGCCGGAACACCGCCGGCCCCAGGCGGGCCGGGTCCCGGGTGCCGAGAGCCGGCAGGATTTCGTCCAGGCCGGCCTCACCGGTCCAGCGCAGACCATCGTCCAGCACCAGGGTGGGCACTGAGCGAATCTCCCGGGACTGGGCTTCCGCGGCGAACATGCCCGCGTCGATCACCGCCACCATCAACTGCGTCGAGGCTAGGGCCAAGTCCACCAGCCGACGGGTCATCACCGGACAGAACGGACAATGGGGACTGACGTAGAGTTCCAACTGCGCCGGCACGTCCACGGCCTGGATCAACCGGCGCTGATCAGAGGAAAACGGCGGCACCGCATGGGCCGCCAACCGGGTGATGGTTTCGAGAAACACCGGCAGCTCGGTGCCCCGGGGAGCGGCGTAGAACACGAGATTGGGGGCCAGACGCAGCCCGGGGCGGGCAACGTCCGCTTCCTCGTCCCGCCGGACCTTGATTCCGGGCACCAAACCCTCCAAGGCCTCGCCAAAAGCCGTGATCTCAGCCAGGGCCCCCCCACCACCGGCCGGCAGCAGGTCGATGCGCACCTCGCCTTGCAACTGAGTGGCCCACTGGCCGATGGTTTCGGACTCCTTGTCACTAAAAAAACCGGATGCCTTGTTTTCGATGGGCATAAATTCGAATTCTCCACCGCCCTGGCGGCACAAGCGGTGATCAGGGCGGGTTTGCGGGGTTCAACTCGAGTACGTGCCGCTCCTCGGTGAGTTTTTGCCCCCAGATGCGACGGGGACAGCGTTGGTCCACCTGGAAGCCGAAGTGCCGATAGACGTCCAGGGCTTTTTCAAGGTGCGCCAGGGTCCAGAGAAACACCGACGCATACCCGCTACGGCGGCAAAAAGCCAGCGCCTCGCCCACCAGTTGTCGGCCCAGTCCCCGGCCCCGCAACGCCGGCGCCAACAGCAGCCAACGCAGTTGGGCCTCACGTGCGGAGGCGGCCACGATGGCCAACGAGCCTTCCACCTGCCCGCTCCGGGTCACGATCCAGATCCGCTCCCGCTGGTCGGTCCGGAGGGCAAACTCCGCCAGGGGCGCGGCCACGTACGGTTCAAAGGTATGGTCGAAGCCGTATTCCGCGCCATAGCACTCCCCATGCAACCGAACAATGGCTCCGAGGTCTCCCGGGCGCAGATCGTTTCGGATTTCGATTTCCGAAACCGTTGGGTTCATCTCATCCGCCCTTTCCCGAAATCGGCGCCCCGGGGTCAAGGCATCCGCCGTTGTCGATATCGAGGTCTCCGGCACCGGGACAGAGTTGGGTCAAGAGCTCCCTGAATGTCGACGGGGGCGGTGCCCAGATCGTGCAGGGATTGCCGGCGGGCAGCCGGAAACCGATCCGGCAGGCGTGCAGCATCATTCGGGGAAACGCCCGTTGCCGGGCGATATCCCCGTAGCGCGGATCACCCACGATGGGGTGGCCGGCAGCGTAGAGGTGCACCCGGATCTGGTGGCGGCGCCCGGTAACCAGGGCCACGGAGAGAAATGTGGCGGCTTCGCTGCGCCAAAGCACTCGAAAACGGCTCAGCGACGCCTTGCCCCGTCGACGGTCCACCCCCATGCGGCCCGATCCGAAGGCACGCAGCGGCAGGTCGATTTCGCCTAGGTCATCGTCGACCCGGCCATGCACCAGGACCAGGTAACGTTTGTCCACCAGGCGGGCGGCGAACTGATCGTTGAGGCAGCGGTGGGCCAAAGCATTCTTGGCCAACACCACCACGCCGCTGGCCGCCTTGTCCAGCCGGTGGACGACGAACAGGCGCATCCCCAATTCACTGCCAAGAACCTTCACCAGGCACCCGCCGGTGGGACACCGCTCGGGAATGGTGGCCATCCCCTCGGGCTTGGAGACGGCCAACACGTCGGCATCGCTGTAGAGCAACGGGCCGATGGCGGCAACACGCCCATGGTTCAGGTCTTCCATGGCACCATCTGACGGCGATGTCCAGCCGGCGGTGGAAAAAATAAGCACCCCGGCGCGCCTTTTATGGTATCGAAAAGAAACACGCCAGCCCCGTTTCTCGACACAGATTCATTTTTTCCAGGCGAAATTTTCATGGACCGTCATCTTGCCGATTTTTTGAACCGTCCCCTGCACATCGGGAACCGATCCATCCCCGGGCGCCTCGTGCTGGCCCCCATGACCGATCTGGGCCATGTGGCGTTCCGCCAGTTGCTGTCCGAATTCGGCGGGCACGGGCTGCTGTGGGCCGAGATGGCCGACGCCCGGCGCCTGCCCACGGAAAACCCGACGGTGTCCAACTGCTTCCGCTGGCGAGAGGCGGAAAAGGACCATCTGGTGTTCCAGATTGTCGGCCACGATCCGCAGCAGATGGCCTTGGCGGCCCGACGCATCCAGGCGGAGGGGCTTTTCGGGGTGGACATCAATTTCGGTTGTTCGGTGCAGGCGATCTGCAAGAAGGGGGCTGGCGCCGCCCTGCTCAGGACTCCCGACCGGGCCGAGGCGGTGGTGGCGGCGGTCCGCCGGGCAGTGTCCTGTCCCGTCCTGGTCAAGTACCGCACCGGCTGGCAGGATGATCCCCAGCCGGCGGTGGACCTGGCCCGGCGCTTTGAGGCCGCCGGCGCCGATGCCCTGACCTTTCATCCCCGGGTCGCTCCGGACCGCCGAACCCGGCCACCCAGATGGCCCATTATTGCGGCGGTCAAAGAGGCCGTGACCATCCCGGTCTTTGGCAACGGCAACGTCTTTTCACCGGCTGATTGCCGCCGGGTCCTCGACACCACCGGCTGCGACGGGGTCGCTCTAGGCCGCATGGCCATCGCCCGCCCCTGGAGCTTTGCCGAATGGACCGGTCGCCTCGACCCGGATCCCGGGATCTACCGACGCACGGCCCTGCGGTTGATCCATCTGCTGCGACTTCATTTCGAACCGGCCAAGGCCCTGGTACGCTTTCGCCGCTTTGCCCGCTACTTTGCCGCCAACCTGCGTTTCGGCCACAGCCTGTGCCGCCGTCTGGCCACGGCAAACGACCTGGATGCCGCCGCCACCGTGGTGGAAGCCTTTTTCGACACTTCCCCGGAGCTGACGGCATCACCCAACCCGAACTTCTTTCACTGACCCGGTCTGGAAATTTCCAGCTTGAGAATAGACATCACCCGGCGTCGATGATCATGATCACATCCCCGGTGGACACCTCGCTGCCCTTCTCCACCCGTACCTCGCGCACCGTTCCCGTGGTCTCGGCCGCCAGGTTGTTCTCCATCTTCATCGCCTCCATCACGGCCACGATCTGCCCGGCCTTCACCGGGTCACCGGGTTGGACCAAAATCTGGAGAATGATGCCGGGAATCGGCGCCATCAGGGCCCCCGGTTCCCCGGCCACCGGTGTCCGGGGCAGTGGCGTTCCACCGCTGGCAGCGGCCGGCCTGGGCGGCGGAGAAACCGTCGGCACGGCCGCCGGTTGGCCGCCACTGTACGTCACCTCATAGGCCGTACCGTCCACCGCCACCCGGGCACGGCCGTCGGCCGCCTGGAGGATGTCGACCTCAAATTCCTTTTCTTGAATGCGGATTTGGTATTTCATCGGTGTCGGTCTCCGTTGGAAGAGGCGTCAGGATTTCGACGGAAGAGTCGATCCCGGGCCACCATCATCCCCTGCCGACCGGCGCTGGCCCAGGCGGAAGCGTCCCAAGGGCAAGAGGTGGCAAAACTGGCTGTGGAACGGGTGGCGAGGTTCAGGTGCAGGGCCAGGGCCACCGCTGCGGCCAGTTCCGGAGCCGGGACGGAGACCTCGGTGGCCGGAACATCTTTCCCCGGTTCCGGAGGCCCCGTCTTTTCCACCTTCCGGGGCCGGGCCCGCCGGGCCTCGATCCACCGAAAGATCCAACCGGAGGCAAACATGCCGGACATCAGGATTCCCAGCACGATGAAAATGCCGAAAAAACGGATGAAGAGGGTCCCGATGGCATAGCCCCAGAACGAGTCCCGCGGGCCACCGATCACCGTGACCCGGCCGTCGATGCGGCCGTCGCTGTCCAGGGGCCCGCCGTCGACCACGGTGAGGGACAGCGTCCGCAGGGTCGGGCCCTGGGCGCGGGAATCGGCACCGGCGTCTTGCCACAACGGCATGGTGGTGGGGTTGAAGACATACCACCGGGTGCCGCTGGTAAAAAAATCCGAGCGCATCATCAGCTTCACCCGCCCGCCGGGTTCCGGGAGAGTGGCCTGAAGCCAAAAAAGTCCCGTCTTGAAGTTCTTGGAATCCACGCCCTCGCGGGAAGTGTCGCTGAAATCTCGGGTGGACGGTTCGGCGAGAGTCCCTCCGTCGGCATCGAAAAAGATGCGCACCTGGGTGCTGCGACCCCGGGGAATCAACTCGGCCGCCCACCCGTCCGTTTCCGCGGAAAATGCGGGCGCCGGCTTCTCCAAATCCTGCCCGCTCACCCCCATGGCCAGCGCACCGCCAGCCAGGGCCACGAACGTGGCCGTCGCCCAGAGGAGACACCGGCCGATGGCGTTGATCCGAATCCATCGCAACCGCATGCGGCCTCCTTTCATTGGAACATGGCGATGAACATGCCGGCGGCGGCGGCCGAACCGATCACGCCGGCCAGATTCGGCCCCATGGCATGCATCATGAGCCAGTTGTTCGGATCGGCCTTGAGCCCCTCGCTGTGGCTCACCCGAGCCGCCATGGGCACCGCCGAGACCCCTGCCGAACCGATGAGGGGATTGACCTTTTCGGTGAGAAAAAAATTCATGATGTGGGCCGTGAGAATACCCCCGAAGGTACAAACGATGAAATCGAGGAGCCCGAAGGTGAAGATCAACAGCGGCTTGAGGCTCAGGAAGGCCTCGGCCTGCATCGTGGCCCCCACCGAGAGCCCCAGAAAAATGGTCACGATGTTCATCAGGGCGTTCTGGGCCGTATCCGACAGACGCCGCACCACCCCGCATTCACGCATGAAATTGCCGAACATGAACATCCCCATCAGCGGCGCCACCGCCGGGATCAGGAGAATGATGAGCACCGAGGCGATGAGGGGAAAGAAGAGTTTTTCCCGGGCCGAGACCGGCCGCAGTTGGCGCATCTTGATCCGCCGCTGTTCCGGGGTGGTGAGCAGACGCATGATGGGCGGCTGGATCAGGGGCACCATGGCCATGTAGGAGTAGGCCGCCAGCGCGTTGGCACCCAGGAGATGGGGGGCCAGTTTGGCCGTCAGGTAGATGGTGGTGGGTCCGTCGGCACCGCCGATGATGCCCACCGAGGCGGCCTCCTTGAGGGTGAACCCGGCCAGCAGGGTCCCCAGGTAGGTGATGAAGACCCCCAACTGGGCCCCGGCACCGATGATCAGGGTCTTGGGATTGGCGATGAGGGGGCCGAAATCTGTCATGGCCCCCAGACCGAGAAAAATCACGCAGGGAATGATCTCCCATTCCACTCCGTATTTGTAGAACGCCCGGATCAGCTCGGGATGCCCGCTTTCCGTGTAGCCCATCAGGGGCGCCAGGGGAAAATTGACCAGGAAGATGCCGAAACCGATGGGTACCAGCAGCAGGGGTTCATAATTCTTGGCCACTGCCAAATAGAGAAAGAAAAAAGCGACCGCCATCATGACCACCTGCTTGAAGACCAGGTTGGGCATGCCGGTCTGGGTGGTGAGGATGCTGATGATCAGTTCAAACACTTGATCCCAGGACATGTGCCGTCTCCTCGGGGGCTAGGCATCAAAGCGGCATGTTGCCATGTTTTTTGGCCGGATTGGAATCCCGCTTGCTGCGCAGCAGGGCCATGGCGCGGATCAGTCGGCGGCGGGTGTCGGCGGGGTCGATGACCTCATCCACGTAGCCCAGTTCGGCGGCCCGGTAGGGGTTGGCAAAGCGCTGGCGATAATCGTCCACCAGACGTCGGCGTTCTGCCGCCGGGTCCGCGGCTGCCTTGATCGCCTGACGATGAATGATCCCCACGGCGCCCTCGGCCCCCATGACGGCAATCTCGGCGGTGGGATAAGCCAACACCAGATCACCCCGGATGTGACGCGAGTTCATCACGCAGTAGGCGCCGCCGTACGCCTTGCGGGTGATGACGGTCACTCGCGGGACCGTGGCCTCGCAGAAGGCGTAGATCAGTTTGGCGCCGTGCTTGATGATCCCCCCGTGCTCCTGGTGGATGCCGGGTAGAAAGCCGGGAACGTCCTCATAGACCACCAGGGGGATATTGAAGGCATCGCAGAAGCGCACGAAGCGCGCCCCTTTGAGCGAGGCGGCGATGTCCAGGCATCCGGCCGCCACGGACGGCTGGTTGGCCACGATGCCCACCGGGGCCCCGTCCAGCCGGGCGAAGCCCACCACGATGTTGCGGGCGTAGTGGGCGTGGACCTCCAGAAAGACACCGTCGTCCACGTTGGAATGGATGACGTCGTGGATGTCGTAGGGCTTGTTGGGATCGGCGGGCACCAGATGGCGAAGAGCCGGCTCCCGGCGCTCGGGATCGTCGGTAGCC
>Ga0265295_1009349_pt1 | contig 10518 bp, 4 predicted proteins | sample Munlansysbiofilm_FD_192503 | JGI IMG/M metagenome (GOLD analysis project Ga0265295, IMG submission 192503) | Leachate microbial communities from a municipal landfill in Southern Ontario, Canada - Methane capture system biofilm | ecosystem: Engineered > Solid waste > Landfill > Unclassified ... | reverse complement strand
GGTCTTTCAGCTTTTCAAACTGTTCATAAATGAAATGGGTATCGATCAGGAAAAAATAAAGAATAAAAATATGAACGACGATCAGGCTAAGACGCAGTAGATCTGAAATCCGTTGAAAGATTTTACCCCGAAGAAGGATATTGAAAAAGCCGGCAATAAAGCCCAGAGCAAAAAACATAAAGGCACTGGCCAGAAACATAACCAGAAGATGGGTCAGAAATAAGATAACAGTGGATAGAAACCCAAAGTAACTGGCCTGCCCTAAAAACAAGACAAAAACAATTGACGACAGGGCATTAAGGCCAATAGCAAATATCCCGACAAACATTATCAGGCTGGCAAATTTGGCAGAAAAAATGGTCAGCGGTTTTAAGGGCAGAGGCATCAGATTCAAAAAATCCTGCCGGTCAAGAAAAATCGCATCCCAGACAAAGATGGTGACGAGCCCGATGAGAAGCATGATCAGGCTGGTAAATTCCGAGATTTCAGCCCAGGCCTGGGGTTTACCAGGGATAATAAGGTAAACGAACAAAAGGTTATCAGCCACATAAGCTGGAAAAATAGATAGAAGAGCTATGATACTTATCACCTTACCGGTCATCTGCTCTTCAAAAAAGACGGTTTCATTCAGGAAAAGACGTCTGAAAAAATGCCGGGTCAGAACCAAAAACGAACTCTCTTTTAGCTGAAACTTTTTGAGGCCGTCCATTTTTTATATCTTCTGTCGGCTCAGGCCATCAGGCATTTTTCTTCATGAGAGAAATCAATTCCGAGGCAGCCGCCTCCGGGTCTTCCTGGGCAATTAACTGATTAAATATTTCTTCGAGAGAAGGTACTTTGATCAGCTGACGCAAGTTGTCGACCGAATCATCAGCCCGAACCTTACCTTGATGAAGAATTATTACCCGTTGGGCCACCTTTTCGACAATATCCAGGATGTGGGAAGAATAAATGATTATTCTCCCTTCAGCCGAGAGTCGCTGAACCAATTTTTCAATTACCAGAATAGTAGAAACATCCAGCCCAGATAACGGCTCATCCAGAAGAAGGATTTCCGGGTCATGAAGCAGAGCAGCTGAAAGCAAGACTTTTTGAGTCATACCTTTGGAAAAAGAGGCAATCTCTGAATACATATCGCCAGCTAAATCGAAGACTTCCATAAAACCATTAATTTTTTGTTTAAGGTTGGATTCTTTAAGGCCTCGCAGCCTTCCAATCATCAGGAGGTACTCATAGGCATTCAAATGAGAATAAATGGCCGGCTCCTCCGGCACATAGCCGAGCCTTTGTTTGAACCAGACAAGATTCTTCCAGACATTGCGGCCGGCATAGAATATTTCACCTTCTGTCGGCTCCAGCAAGCCAGCTAAAATTTTGATAGTGGTCGATTTACCCGCCCCATTAGGACCGAGATAGCCTACCGATTCTCCCGGCCTCACTGAGAAGCTGATATTGTCCACCGCCTTAATACATCCATATTTTTTAATAATTCCCCTTAGCTCTAACATGACCTATTTTCTTATGTCGCTGCGTATAAATATCTTATAAGGCTTATCCTGCGCTGAAGTCAATATATTCTTTCTGGTCAGTCTCTCTATCTCCAAACAAGTAAAGATAGTGAGGGACTTTTAGGGCCAGGGCTTGGCCGTTAGCACAATAGGGCTAAGACCAGCAAAATACCAGCTTATCCTTAGGAAATTAATCATCAGATCAATAAACCGATATATCAATCGAAAATTAAAAATTTAGCTTGCCAAATGTTAAATATATTTTATACAATGTATGTGTAAATTATGATTAAGGAGGTGATAGGTTTGAGTTTGTAGCTTTGAATTTATGAACAAAATGCTTCTCAAAACAATTATCAGATGAAAGTTTATCGAATTTCTTTACTAAAAGGAGCGATTATGAAGAAAAACATTATGAAAAACCCAGTATTTACTTACCTGATGATCTTAATTACGGTTATTTGTTTGAGCCATACAGATATTTTGGCTCAGGTTTCAAGTCGTGAAACAGGCTCTATCCGGGGAGTAGTCACTGATGAGGAGGGCCTACCATTGCCCGGAGTAAACATAGAAGTATCCGGGCCGGCCCTAATGGGCACAGCAACTGATGTTACCAGAAATGATGGTTCCTTCAGGATCATTCTGTTACCCCCAGGTAATTATAAGCTCACAGCTGAGCTGCCTGGCTTTCAGACGTACATTGAAGAAGAAATCGAAGTTAGAGTCGGCTTGACCGTTACCAGAAATATCAAGTTAGGCCTTGCAAAAATGGAGGAAGAGGTAACAGTTGTCGGAGCAGCTCCAGTTGTAGATGTCAAGGCATCAAAAACCCAACAGATTTATAAATCTGACCTTATCCAGAATTTGCCAATTAGCCGAAGTCTAACCGCAATCGTTTCTCTTACTCCTGGCACCGTCGATGCTACTAACATCAAAGGGGCTACAGCAGCTGGTAATACCTATCAAATTGATGGCCTCAATGCTAATGATCCGAGCCAGCAGCAGCTTAGTATTCCAATTGATTTTAATGCCCTGGAAGAAGTAGAAGTCATGACAGGAGGAGCCCCGGCCGAAGTCGGCTGGACTCTGGGTGGGTTTGTCAATGCTATTACTAAATCAGGTGGCAATAGTTTTTCGGGCATAATCCAGGGTTATTACACCAATGAAGACCTAACCAAAGCTGTTCTGCCTGATGAACAATTAAAAGCCATGGGCTTATCGAAACCGTCTTCGGCTGTTTATGATTATGATGTTTCCGTTGGGTTTGGTGGTCCAATTATTAAAGATAAAATCTGGTTTTATGTCGATGGTCGTTATGCCAGAAATGTTTACCATTCGGGCTTTATCCCCTTTACTTCACCTTATGACGGAACTTATTATGATAATTTTGATCGGAAGGACAAGACCTGGACAGGCTTCGGTAAGTTTACTTTTCAGTTGGCTAAAAGCGTCAAACTGGCTGTTATGGGTAATGTGCAGCAAAGAACCGACAATACAAGGGCCTCTGGTTGGAATATACCATTTGATTGCCTGTATAAAACCGATCCCTGGGCTAACTATGCCTTTACTGGAGTCTTAACCTGGATGGTTAACAATAATACTCTAGTCGAAGCTCGGGCTGGTTATGCTACAGTCGATGCTACGCTACCCCTTATCCGTGAGGAGCAAACGGATATTCCTTATATGTGGGACGGCTATACTGGCTATTACTTCGGTACAGGTTACTATGCCAATCAATGGAATGGCCGTCCTTCTTTACAGTTTTCTGCCCACTTAACCAGGTTTATTGATGATTTCCTCGGAGCTGACCATGAACTCAAGATTGGTGCAGAGATTCAGCGCGGAGCCGCCAAGTGGGCTAACTGGAAAGCTAACACTATGCAATGGCCCTGGTACAATAACGAGCCTTACTATTGGACGGCTCAAGGCTACCCAAGAGAATGGTACGGAGATGGTTATATCGGATTCTGGGCCCTTGGACAGGACAAGGATAGCAGCATGGTCGAAGGCGATTTCTCGCGCTATGGCGGCTACATTCAGGATTCTGTGACTATTAAAAATAGGTTGACCATAAATCTTGGACTTCGTTTCGATGGTACCAAAGGCTGGATACCAGACATCTACAAAGGGCCAACTGGCAGCTTTGCTAATGAGCTCGGTGTTTCGTTGATTGAACCTGAAATTGGTTTTAATCCCTATGCCGAATTTAACATGGAAGGGGTAGATAATCTGGTTGACTGGTTTAATATTTCGCCCCGAATTGGCCTTACCTATGACCTCTTCGGCAATGGGAAAACAGCCTTGAAGTTTAACTACGGTCTGTATCGTGAATCAGTCTGGGGATCAATCATTTACAAGTGTCACCCTCTTTATTATAAGACATATTATTTTAATTGGTGGGATGAAAACGGTAATGGGCAACCTGATGCCCCCAGCGCTGGCGATTATTATGAAATGCTGTGGTCCTGGTCGAATCCATCAGAAATGCTTAGAGAAAACTGGATAACTGGTATTTCATCCGATACCAAGGCACCTTATGACGAGCAGATAGTGGTTGGGCTTGATCATGAGCTCTTTAAGAATTTCAAAATCGGTCTTAACTATATGTATAAGGTTAAAAAGAACATTCTTGATGATGCCCTTTATGATCTTGATACTGGTGAAACCTGGTATAATCCAGATACTACACCTGGTAACCAATACTGGGTCCCCTTTACTACAACTGTTCCTGCAGCCGGCAGCTTTCCTGCCCAAGAAGTTACTATGTATTTTATGAGCAATGAGGCTCCTGATAACTGGGTACTCCAGATTCGCAACATTCCAGAAGCCTTTCGGAAATATTCAGCCCTGGAACTATCATTTGAAAAAAGAATGGCTGATGGCTGGCAGTTAGGTGGTTCAATCAACTATTCCAAAACCTGGGGAAATATTAATGGCGGCTATACTGATATTCATGGTTACACTTCAGCGGCCAACGATGCCAACTGGTTTATTAATGGCGACGGTCGGACCTATGAAGATCGTCCCCTAGTTATTAAACTCTTTGGCTCATTCAATATTCCCTATGGCTTCGTAGTTTCCTTTAATTACAACTTCAGCAGCGGCACTCCCTGGGCTCGCGGGGTGACTGTTGTTCCACCAGAAGATTGGGCGGCTGACAATAATGTCAACATCTACAACACTTATTATGTTAATCTTGAACCAGTTGGTACCAGGCGCAATTACTCATGGAATTTACTGGATGTCAGGGTTGAAAAAGTCTTTTCCCTAAAAAAATACGGACAACTAGGAATCTTTGCTGATATTTTTAACCTGCTTGGCCAGCACTATGTCAACATCAATCAAAACCCAGGGGGAACCTGGATGCCAGTCGATAATAACTCCACTGAAGGAACTTATAACCTTAGCGGCACCTTTAAGAAGATTACCAGCATTTCCAATATGACCAGGACCTTGAGATTCTCTGTCCGCTATTCTTTCTAAAAAGATTAAGCAGAGTAAAAAGGGGAGGATTTACTGGAGTCCTTCCCTTTTTTTATTGCCTTTTTGCCTTGGTTGCATATGACACAAATAATTAGGGTCTACTGAAAAACACTAAATATTACAATAACATATACAATGTGTTAGGTCAGACACATTAGTGACACTTAGTGTAAGATAGGTGTTACTATGTATATACAACCGACGACAACTTATGGTTCACTCATTCCGGGCTCTGAGTACATTCGGCCTCTGTTACGCTTAATATTATTTCTTTAGCTAGATAAGAAAATTTGTCTTGACTTATCCTTAACAAAATAATAGCCTTGAGATATAAAATATGAAAAATATTTTATTTAAACCTTTGTTATTTAAACCATTAATAGGAGGGCTACTTGAAAACATCTAAGATCTCGTTTTTATCTCTGAGCATTGTTTTAATTCTTTCAATGTTTGTTGCCTCTGAGGCCCAAAAATCGCCTCAGCCAAAAAAAGTTGAGAGCACTGATCCAGCCCTGCGTTTCCAATGGTTTGAGCAATTCCAGTCGATGAAGGCTAATACTCCATTGAAGGACTTGAAATGGCGTCACATTGGTCCATTTGATGTTGGGGGGCGATGCACGGATGTGGAGGTCCCAAAAGGAAGCCGGCTGACCATTTATGTCGGTTCAGCCACAGGTGGTGTTTGGAAGACGGATAACGCCGGAACCAGTTGGGCTCCAATCGCCGACGAATTGCCGACTCTTTCGGTCGGGGACCTGGCTATTTCTGAATCCAATCCTGACATCGTTTGGCTTGGCACGGGCGAGGCCAATCACTTCAGGGCTTCTATCGCCGGGATCGGAGTCTACAAATCTGTTGATGCTGGAAAGACCTGGACACATATGGGTCTGGCTGCCACTCAGACAATTGGCCGTATCGTTATCCACCCTACCAATCCAGACATCGTCTACGTAGCTGCAACCGGCCACGAATGGACCTTCAATCCCGATAGGGGCGTCTACAAAACGACTGATGGCGGCAAAACCTGGGAAAAGGTTCTCTACATCAACGAAAAGATAGGGGCCATTGACCTGGTAATGGATCCGACCAATCCGGACATTCTAATTGCCTCGATGGTTCACAGGATAAGGCTCCGCTGGAGCGATCCGACTCCAGGTGGTGAAGGACTCTTCAAAACGACCGATGGTGGCAAGACCTGGAAACCATTAACTAATGGTCTACCTCCTGACAAAACGAAGATCGGTCGAATTGGCTTAGCTCTTTGCCGGACCAAACCAAATGTGGTTTATGCTTATGTTGACAATCACACTCCAACCAGGATGCCCGAGCCAGGCGAGCGGGATTCATATGGCCGGATAAGAACTTACCCTGATATTGTCGGGGCTGAGGTCTACCGTTCAGACGACCAGGGTGAAACTTGGCGCAAGATGAACCCTTCAGACAGGATGTTTCAGCGATTCGGCGGAACTTATGGCTGGGTATTCGGCCAAATTCGGGTTGACCCCAACAACGCCGATGTTGTCTATCTAATGGGACTTCGTTTGTGTCGATCCATTGATGGTGGTAAAACCTGGGAGAGAATTGACCAGGGGCTTCATGTAGACCACCATGGCCTGTGGATTGACCCGCAAGATTCGAACTACCTACTCAATGTCAATGACGGCGGGGCCTATGTGTCTTACGATTATGGGAAGAACTGGCGGAGCTTTCAGGACGGTATCCCGGTGACTCAGTTTTACAATGTTGCCTATGACATGAATAAGCCGTTTGCCGTCTATGGTTCTGTTCAGGATTTCGGTACTTTTCGTGGTTTAGGGGTTGCTCCTTTAGCCGCTCAGGAACCAGGCCGTCGCCAGCGGCCCCAGATAGTCCGATGGGAAAGAGCCCCCGGTGGAGAAGGCACTCTGATTGCTATCGATCCCAACGACCCGAACACAGAATATGCCTCTGGTTATTACGGGCGGGTCGAAAGATCCGAGTTCAAGAATGGAGAATGGACCAGCAAAGAGATTTATCCAAAACCTTCCGAAGGTGAACCAGAGTATCGAGGCCAATGGCTGGCCGGTCTTTTGCTTTCACCGCATAATCCCCAAATTGTATACTGCGGATTTCAATATCTCTTTCGCTCGATGAATAGAGGTGAAAGATGGGAGAAAATCAGTCCGGATTTGACCTACAATAGGCCTGAATGGCAGGGAAAGCTTCCTTATGCTATTCCTTATCAAAGTATAACAGCTATAGCTGAATCACCATTTAAATTTGGAGTAGTTTACGTTGGGACTGATGATGGCCGCGTTCATCTGACGAAGGATGCCGGATCAACCTGGACCGATATTACAGCCGGTCTTCCTTATAATAAGCATGTCTGGAACATTGTGGCTTCTCAATATGACCCAGCGACAGTCTATCTGGCTCAAATCGGGCGGCATGATGACGATTTTGCTCCCTATCTATATAAATCCACAGACTACGGCAAAACCTGGGTAAGTATTGTCGCTAATATCCCCGGCGGTCCAACCAATGTCATCCGGGAAGATCCGAAAAAGAAAGATGTTCTCTACTGTGGTACTGACCAGGGAGTGTTTGTGACTACAAACGGCGGTAAATCATGGAATTACCTTGGATCCGGATTGCCCAATGCCCCGGTCTGGGATCTGCAAATCCATCCACGCGACAACATGCTGATAATCGCTACCAATGGTCGTGGTATGTGGGTCATCGACGATGTCTCCCCGCTCCAGAAATAAATGCTCGGTGAAGTTAGTTTCAAGATTTTTTTGAAATAGGCTTTCGACGGAGGAATCTTTAAGAATTTAGCCCTGTGTGGGTTTGTCTAATAAAATTTTGATCTTCTCGGATCGAAGTCGTTTTTTGGTTGAAGGAGGTTTTATGAAAAATAAATCTAAGGCGGTATTCTTAGTTCTCTTTATAATCTGGCTTCTTCAACCGGTATTCGTTTCAGCTCAGGGTACCCAGGCGGATTACGAACGAGCCAGCAACCTCCAGAAAAAAACTCAATTTTTGGCTTTGAACGTCGTTGACCGAGCTGGTTGGATAGAAAATACCAGTCGTTTCTGGTACCGGAAAACGGTTAAGGGAGGTTATGAATTCATCGTAGTGGATGCCCAAACCCTGGTCAAAAGACCTGCCTTTGATCACCAGAAATTAGCCAGCTCTCTTTCTGCTGCTTCTGGTGAGGATTATTCTCCTCTTAATCTGCCTTTTATGGTCCTTAATTTTACCAGTAATGAGCAAGCCATCGAATTCGAAGTCGGCCAGGACAGATGGAGGTGCGACCTGGCGGACTATTCTTGTAAAAAAATCGGTTCGGTTTTTCGCCGACCACCAGGTTCACCATTCGCCCCACGCCCTGTCCCGCCCCAGACTCCTCGGGTTTCTCCTGATGGTCAGTGGGAAGCTTTCATCAAAAATTTCAATGTCTGGTTGCGATCCAGAGAAAACCAGAAGGAATTTGCCCTAAGCTACGACGGCTCGGAAGGTAACTACTATGCTCTGTATACCTTAAGATGGGCTCCGGATTCTAAAAAGCTTGTTGCTTACCGCATTAAGCCTGGATATAAACGCATCATCCAGTATGTAGAGTCTTCTCCGACTGATCAGCTTCAGCCCAAGTATCACCAGTTGGAATACAACAAGCCAGGCGATGTCCTTGACCTCCAGCAGCCAGTACTCTTCAACCTTGAAACTAAAAAACAGGTTAATATCGACAACACTCTCTTCCCCAATCCGTTCAGTCTTTCACCTCTTGTCTGGTGGCAAGACAGCCGTGGATTCACCTTCGAATATAACCAGCGTGGCCATCAGGTCTATCGTATTATAGAGGTGGAAGCAACTGCTGGGACTCCGAGGGCAATTATCAGTGAAGAGCCAGATACTTTCTTTTCCTATCGTTACAATAAATACCGCTACGACGTTGACGACAGAAATGAAATTATCTGGTTATCGGAACGGGATGGTTGGGGACATCTTTACCTCTACGACGGAAAATCTGGTAAGATCAAAAATCAGATAACTCGGGGAAATTGGGTGGTTCGAGGCATAGATAAAGTCGATGAGAAGGCCAGGCAGATATGGTTCCGGGCTAGCGGTCTGTTTCCAGGTCAAGACCCTTACCTTATTCATTATTGCAGGATCAATTTTGACGGCACCGGGCTGACACCACTGACCAAAAGCGATGGAAATCACTCAGTTATTTTTTCAACAGATATGAAATACTACTTTGATACCTGGTCTCGTGTCGATCTTCCCCCGGTTTCCGAACTCCGCCTCACTGAGAACCAAGAGCTTCTCCAAGAGGTGGAGAGAGCCAATATCCAGCCGCTTCGTGAAGCTGGCTGGCGAGCTCCAGAGGTTTTTGTGGCTAAGGGGCGTGATGGTAAAACCGATATTTGGGGAGTCATTTTCCGCCCGACGAACTTTAGGCCATCAAGAAAATATCCTGTGATTGAATACATCTACGCTGGCCCGCACGACTCATTTGTCCCAAAATCGTTCAGTGCTTATTATCCAATGCAGTCTTTAGCCGAGCTGGGTTTTATAGTCGTTCAGATTGATGGCATGGGAACAAACAACAGGTCAAAAAAGTTTCACGACGTCTGCTGGAAAAACCTTGGTGATGCCGGCTTTCCGGACAGGATTCTATGGCACCGGGCGGTGGCAACTAAATATCCTTATTATGATCTCAGCCGGGTAGGTATTTATGGTGGGTCGGCCGGGGGACAAAACTCGACCGGTGCCTTATTGTTCCACCCTGAGTTTTATAAGGTAGCGGTATCGTTCGCTGGTTGTCATGATAACCGAATGGATAAAATTTGGTGGAATGAGCAATGGATGGGCTGGCCGGTTGGTCCAGAATACGCCGCTTCTTCTAATGTGGATAACGCCTATCGGTTACAGGGTAAGCTCCTGTTAGTGGTTGGCGAACTTGACACCAATGTTGATCCAGCCTCAACCATGCAGGTGGTCAATGCTTTAATCAAAGCTAATAAAGACTTCGACCTTTTGATCATGCCCGGCCTTGGTCACGGGGCCGGCCGGCGGGAAAATGCCGAATATGGAGACAGAAAGAGGAACGACTTTTTTGTTCGCCATCTGCTCGGAGTTGAACCCCCTGATTGGAATAAGACCGATGCCGTTTATTCGAGTGAAAGCCTGTTGGAGAGTCCTGGAACTTAAAACTCAAGATAAAAACCGGGCTGGCACTTCCCATCAGCTTCTGATTTAGTTTTTCTTGGCGAGCTCCGGGTAGTTCTCCTTAAAGTTATAGTAGACATCAAGAGAAATTCTGTGATTCAAGGGAAAGATGCGAGCTAGAAGATCGTAAAGCTTAGGGTCATAGGTGCGAAGATCTAAAGGGCTGTAGACAACCTTATCTCCGTCCTGGTATTCATAATTAGACCAAAACCAAAACTGAGTTCCTTCGGCAAAATATTCTCCTGAATTGGTCGAGGCATATTGACCTTTCCAGAGACCAATAGCCATAGCATCGGCATAGGCTTGATCGATA
>Ga0265295_1009348_pt1 | contig 10518 bp, 6 predicted proteins | sample Munlansysbiofilm_FD_192503 | JGI IMG/M metagenome (GOLD analysis project Ga0265295, IMG submission 192503) | Leachate microbial communities from a municipal landfill in Southern Ontario, Canada - Methane capture system biofilm | ecosystem: Engineered > Solid waste > Landfill > Unclassified ... | reverse complement strand
GATTTTGTTCCCGTATGACCTTCTGTACCAGAAGTCCAAGGATTACCAGTTCCGGCATTGATCAATGTCCATGCTACTGGAGGCCATGTTTCAAAACCTTCATTATAGTCTATTGTATAAGAGGCATTTGAAACTGCTGATGAGAACAAATCAATTGAACTACCCTCACATATTTGATTTTCTGATGCAGAAGCTGTAACTGCTGTGGGTAATGGATTAACTATAACAGAAACAGAGTCCATAGTGATACAACCATCGTTTGTGCCACCTGTATTATCTGAAGCAATTACATGATATGTTGTATTCGAGGTAGGACTAACTATTTGAGTTGCTCCAGTGAGACTGCCTGGTGTCCATACATAGGTGTAATTAGGGTCATTGGAGCTAGCTGCATTTAGCGTGGTTGAAGCACCTGCGCAAATGGTGTTAGGTGTAGCAGTAATTGCAATAGAAGGCGGAGTATTAACTGTTGCAGTAACCATAGTACGTGCTGAGGTACAACCTGTTTTAATCTGCCAGTTATAAAAATAATAATACGATGTTGAAGTACCGCTTATATATCCACTTGTAATCTCGCCGTTAGTTCCTAATAGATACGGAAATCCTCCTACTGAACTTTCACGAACCATCGCTGGAGAAGAAACAGCAATTAATCTCAAACCTGTGCCTGCGGTAACATCAAAATTAAGGCTTAGAACTTGTGGTGTAGTGGCTGATCCAGCTATTACAGGAACCGTTGCTGACTGTATAACAGCACCTGTATTGCTTTGCAGTTGAACAACCACATTGCCAGCTGCTGTAGCATATACCTCGACAGTTTCCAAAGTAAAATCGTTATAAGCATCAAACACTAAGCCCCAACTGCTTGCTGAAGTTGTGGTAGTAGCTGTTGGCGCAAGACGTCCGCCATAAGTAATTGTTTCACCCATACCAGCAGCTACATAATAATCTGTAGTAGTGCTAATAACTGGAGTAGTAAAACTAGTTCCGGAGCCTAAGATTATGCCTCCTGTTGCAGCATCAAACCAGTTGAGAGTAGTTCCTACCGAACCTGTGGCACCTAAAGTTACTGTACCTGTTCCGCAGCGACTTGCCGGTGTAGTGGTAAGCACTTGAGGATTATTTACATTAATAGTTACCACATTAGATTCTGTACACATTAATGCTCCAAGTTTTACTAATAATTTATAATAAGTTGTGTTGGTAAGAACTGGTGTGTTATAATCGACAGAATTAGCACCTGCGATATCAGTAAATGTAAGATTATCCGTTGAATTCTGCCACTGGAAGGTAGCATCACCGTAACCCGTTGCTGGATCAATCGTAATTGTTGAAGCTCCACTTAAACAAATTTCTTCAGGAGATGCAGTGGCAATTGGTGATGCAGGCAATATAATCACTGTTGATGTTTCAATTTCTGAACACTGAGTAACTGAATTGTTCGCCATGCAAGTATAAGTAATGGAAGCGGCAGTGGCTGTTTTTACATAAACAGTTGTTGCACTTGCGGCGGAAGCATAGGGCATGGTGCATGCTAAATCGGTAAACAGATCAGTTTCTGGAGTCCAAATATACGAATCGTAATTACCAAGAGTGGAAGTTACAGCAATGGTGGCAACAGAATTATTACAAACTGCTTGGTCGGCTGTAAGGGTTAAAACTGGAGCAGTTGACACACTTGCAATGACAGGAACGCGTTCGCCTGCACATATTGGAGTATAATTTAAATAAAATTGTGGTCTGAAACTATAAGTACCAGAAGCAGTGGCTGTGGCACACAATACAGCTGCAGTTAGATTGTCGGCTCTATAATAGGATTCAGCAACAAAAGAAGTGGCATCATATTTTACTGAAGCGCTTAAACTTGAATTTCCTGAGTTATTATTACTCCAACAAAATTCTATTACAATATTGGAAGTGCCATCCCAGTTGTAAGGAACTGCAAACACAAAGGTATTATATCCAGCAGTAAAAGATAATGTAGGATTTGAATAGACATTGTTCAAGCCGCTAACAAATGTAGTTGTAAGAGCTACGTCTGAAGTTGGTCCCACGTTGAGGTTAAAGTCATTAAATACTCCTCCGGGGGCAACAACATTAATACCCAAAGTATTAATGTCTCCTGCTGTAAAGCCAGCATCTGTCAATTCAGAAGCCAATATTAAAAATTGACTTTTATGGCCGCCCCATAAATGGTAAAATGGACTTTCAGAACCGGAACTTGTAAGAGTCCCATCTCCTAAAACAGCACCCAAAGCTGGTATTTCTGCCGCAACATTAAAAGTTGTTGTTGCACTAATTATAGGTGTAGTCCAAGGTGAACCGGTACCCATCAAGGTGTCGGTAACAGCATCGTACCAGCTTACTGTAGCGCTGGAAGTAGCTGTGGCAGCTAAAGATACTGTACCTGTTCCGCAGCGGATTGCCGGTGTCGTGGACAATATTGAATTAGCAAAGGTAACATGAACAGGAGTGGAAATAGTTGAAGCTGGTCCATTCTGACAAGTTACTACGCACTGGTAGTAGGCAGATATATTGGGGATTTCACTATAGACAGAAGAAGTTGCTCCTAAAATATCAGTATAAGTAGCATTATCTGGAGAACTTTGCCACTGATAACCAACACCCGTTCCGGCTGTTACGTTTTGCAGTGAAAAAGTAACTGACTGACCAAAGCATATCGCATTCGCTGAAGCGATTGTGTTGCCGGGAATAGGAGTTGTACATGTAAAAGCAACAGGGGTTAAATTTTCGTCAGCACCCATATCAGGAAAGTCAGGATCACGCGGATCCATATCAATATCAAAAGTGATACCGGTACCAGCAAGTGCAGTTCCGTTAAAAGCTGGATTATTTGTGTGCAGGTCTGTAGGGCCTACAAAAGCAGGATCCTCTACGATAGAGTTCATATCCTGGCTACCACTGGCAGCCTGCCAGTTGGCGAGAGTAGCCCGATCTGCAGTAAAATAACCAGTAAAATTATTTGTTCCTGAATCATCAATGAACAGGTCGTTGTAATCTGAAACTAAAGTTCCACTACCTCTGTAGATACAATAACGTTTTGAAGTTGCACCAGCAGCTGATTGATTTGCAAAAATGTTGTTATACACATTTGCAACACCTCCATTTATATACATTGCAGTACTTGAAGGAAAAGCATCTTCGCTGATTAAAACAGAATTATGAATAAAGTTTCCTGTACCAGTACCTGATACGCCAACGGCCATTGCTCTAATAACCTGAGTAGCAGTTGCTGAGGTAGCGCCATGGTTCAAATCAGAAATCATGTTGTTGAAAACGTTGGTAGTATGTGTTGCATTGATGTCCGTTCTGATTCCATATACCAGATTAGAAGTACCTGTAGTACTTAAACTGTATATGTTGTTATTGTAAACATTATTAGTCCCCACCGCACCTTCAAGGTAAATACCAAAAATTCCACCTGTGGTAGTGAACACATTTCTAACTGCATTATCAGCAACAGCAATTCCATATTGATAAGAAGCACGAATACCATTACATGCAACAGAGCCACCTCCAATATCATTGGCCGTTGCGGCACCTACTATGCTATTAGAAACAACACAATCTATATCGGGATAAGCAGAACTTCCTGTTAAATAAATACCTTGATAGCTATTTTCGATCGTGTTATATTCGTAAGTATTGTACGAATTGGCACCTTCAACACTGCTGGCTGTAAATAATCGATACTGGTATATACCTCTTGAAGAAGTATTAGACCTGTTTAAAATAATTTTACTATTTTTAATAGTATTGTGTTGTGCACCATTGGTTACCGTAGCATTGCGAATTAAATAGCCATATTCAACAGCGCTGCCTGTAGCAATTTCAATGTCAATTCCGTCAAAAGTAATATAATCACCTCCGGTTATCGTTATTCCAGCATCAGTAGAACCTGTAGTTCCTGTGGGCTGAATAACAGGATTTGTGCCTGCTCCGGATTTTTGAAAAGTAATCGTATTAGAAGCTGTTCCAGTAGCTAAAATTGCAGGACAGTCTTCAGCAAATATCTGTCCATCTGCTACATTAAAAGTAACGCTGGCCGAAATACCATTAACATTTAAATAGTTGATAGCATCAGTAAAATTATTAAAATTACTTGTTCCATCATGAACCATTGGAGTTGTGGTGGGGATCGTGTTATTAATTGAATATAAGCCGTTTAAAGGGCTAGGAGCAACAGATGTCAATGAAATATTGTCAAAAGCTGCAGCAGGTTGACTTCCACCTGATCCATCATTTTTCCACGAAAAAATAAGTCTGAATGTAGTTCCTGCTAAATCTGCTGGCAATACAAACATGAATGTCTGAATTGTAGTTTGCAAGTTTCCATATCCAACACAAGTAGCTCCAGAAATTCCTGATGGAACATTGGTTTGTCCGCTACCAGGATAAGTAGCCACTCCTACTGGTGTAACTGTAGTTGGAGCAGTAAAAACCTGAAATATATCCCAAGTAGATTCTCCATTAGCTACCCAGTTAAATGTAAGTTTAATAATAGATTCGCCTGCGGGAACTGTTACATCTCTATAAAAGTAATTAAGGGTAGCACTATTATTTGAATAATTGTTGCTTGTACCGGCGTCATTGCTGATATAAGCACTTCTGTTAGAAAATGGCGCAGTAGATAGTGCTGTACCAACAACAAAAGGATTATTAGCACAATTGGAAACCGTCCAACCGTTGGAAGCAAAATCGGCTCCCGATTCAAAACCACCATCTCCTGTCGGAGAAATCAAAACGGTTTGTCCCCAAGCAAAACTGCTGATGACAATCGCCATTAATAAAGTCATTATTTTCTTCATACACTTTTAGGTTTAAATTTATAAATTAATTGATAAGGAGAAATATTCATAACAATAAGTTGACAAAAGTACTATTTTAATAAATACAAAAAAAATTGTCATAAAAACTCCCTTATTTCAAACAAAACTCGCCGCAGTAAAGCTGTGTAGTTATATTGTTTTTTTAATCTTTATAATATAAAAAGTAATACGCCTCAACATTATCCAAATATGCTCCGTCAAAACCAGCATTGATTATTTTTTTCATGTAGGAATCATCATTCCCATAAATGATGTCTTGCCAATCTTGTTTCCAAAACTTAACCCAAAATTCATCTTTGTATCCATCATATTTTCTTTTTAGAAATAGTGGACAATGTAAGCCCCAGTTTTTCTTCCAATAATATCTGTAATTCTCTGCAGAACCAACGCTAATATATGAAATAACCAGTCGTTGTCCGCCATTTGCTTTGGTTTTAAGCTGGTTTATTTCGGTAGATGTAAATTCTGCGTCGTCGAAAAACAAATCAATTAAAACCACATCAAAATTTGTTAGTGAAATGGCATTCATCATTTCTTGTTTTGATGAATAATTGTCTGTGCTGATAAGGTAAAGATAATTTTGTGCGAGAGATAAGTCTGTGATATCGTAAGAGTTTTCATTAACAATGTTGTTCGGAATTTCTTTGTAATCATAATTGCTTTTATCTCTTACAAAACATATAAATCCCTCGTTATAATTCTGGTCAAAAGCCGCTGAAATATCACTGTTATTTGTTACGTACTCAGAGACCATTATTTTTTTTAAGTCCTCTATTTTCCGAAGCATCGAAAGGCGTTCAGGATCTAAGGCAAAAACCTCATAATAAAAAAGCTCTTCTACACCAAGTCCATCGATGGCACTCATATAGGATGTATTGAACCCATCATCTGGTTCCGCATTGTTGAAAACCAGTTCGACTCCATTTTGAGGAATGATGATGAAATCGGGATCAAAACTTCTGGCATAATCGGAAATAGAAATTACAAAGTCTTGCATTTTTTTTGCAGCAACATCTGAACGTTTTTCTTTAGAGCAAGACAATAAAACGAGTGTTGTAAAAAATATAATTACTGTTTTCATTTTATTGGTGAGTTGTTTGATTGCTTCATATCGCGGAGCTCAGCCTAACAAATATAGCGGCAGCGAACTAAGAACTACTATTTAATTTTTGTCTTCAGATCTTGAAGAAATTCCTTCAATTTCAGCAAAGAATGAATCATATCCTCCCGTTCGCCCGGTGCTTTTTTTTCGCTCATCAATCTTTCGCGAGCTCCCTTCAACGTCATTCCCTCCACTTTCACAAGGATATGAATCCGGATAAACAGATCAAACTCCTCACGGGAATAAAGCCTCACACCCCTTTTGTTTCTGTCGGGCTGAATAAATTTATCGAATTCCTTCTCCCAGAAACGCAACAAAGAGGTGTTCACATTGAGATGTTTGGCGATTTCCCCAATCCGATAATAAAATTTTTGAGGAATTTTCTCGTTTTCCACTTGTTATAGAATTTCTGCGAAGATAAAAAAAAGTAGTGATTTGGAAATTTATTATATTTGCAAAATATTTGGGACAAAGATTTGCAAAATATTTGGGACAAAGAGTAGATGAGAAAAAAGAAATACTTTATTGATATTGAAAATATTACTGTGTCATCAGGCACTAAGAACAGTACCTCGAACAAAAAGGTTTGGGTAGGAGGTTCTGGTGTTTCACTTATCATGGGAGTCCTTCTTGCGATTTTTTTCTTTCATTTTTTCAGTTCTCCCAACGAAAAAAAACTACAGCGAGAAATAAATGAATACCAAATCAAGTATCAGATCCTCAACACACGCGTCAATACTCTGATAGGGGGAATCAATACTCTAGAAGAAAAAGATGACAATACATACCGCGTGATTTATGAGTTGCAACCTGTCTCTGTAGATATGCGAAAGGCCGGAATCGGTGGAGCAGTTCATTACAAAGAGTTTTTTCAATCAGACAACACCAAAATTGCTGGTATTTCAATGCGGAACATTGATTTAGCCATGAGAAAAATGCAGATTCAGACGGAATCTTTTACAGAGCTTGAAGAAGCTGCACGCGACAAGGAAAAAATGCTTGCGAGTATTCCCACCATTATGCCTGTAATAAGGGATCAAATACGCATCACTTCAACATTTGGCTGGCGCAAAAATCCTTTCAACAAAAGAATTACTAGTTTCCATAGCGGTATTGACTTTGCAGGCAAGGTCGGCACACCAATTTACGCGACAGGCGATGGTGTCGTTACCAAAGGAACCGGCCGCATGCAAGGATATGGTATCACAGTAATTATCAATCATGGCTACGGATATCAGACTCAATATGCACACCTTTCAAAAGCCTTGGTAAAACCTGGCGATAAGATAAAAAGAGGACAAGAGATTGGAAGAATGGGAAGAACAGGAGCCACAACAGGTTCACATCTTCATTATGAAGTTACTAAAAATGGACAAAAAGTAAATCCCATGAATGTTATCAATACTAGCTTGTCCAAAGAAGAATATAACCAAATCCTAAAACAGGCAAAGAAGTCAGAATAATCTGATACGTTGATAAGATAATTGCCTTACCACTTCGCATTCATAATTCTTTTTCAAGCACCAAATAATTGGTGATCCTACTTCTGCTTATGCTTACTAATTAACTCACCCGCAGCTTGATAGGGAGAGATTTTTCTTAACCTTATGAGTGCTTCAAAATCTTTAATTAACTCTTTGATATCAGGATTATTATAAAAAGAAGTCCGCAAATACTCTTCAAGTGTTTGATGAAGGCGCGCAACTTCTTGTTCCTGCCTGTTATGTTCAAAAAAGTTATTGTTACGAGTGAATGAAGTATATTCTTCAATAATTTCCCATATTTCGGGAATATGATATCCAGTTATAGAGGAACAGTCAATAGACTTAGGTATCCATCCAGAGTCAGAAGGAGGAAAAAGATGCAGTGCATTTTCATAAGTAATCACTTTTACCTGAGCTCTTTTCAAATTATCTTCATCTGCCTTGTGAATAACAATTGAATCAGCCATTTCCATAATCCCCCGTTTGATTCCCTGCAATTCATCACCAGCACCAGCAAGAACAAGCAATAAGAAAAAGTCAGTCATACTTTTGACAACAATTTCAGATTGGCCCACACCCACCGTTTCCACAAAAATTATATCATATCCTGCTGCTTCGCACAGCACAATAGTTTCACGAGTTTTTCTAGCTACTCCACCCAACGCGCCTGATGAAGGAGAAGGACGGATAAATGCATTGGCCTCAGCTGAAAGGCTTTCCATTCTAGTTTTATCGCCTAGGATACTTCCTTTTGAGCGTTGACTGCTAGGGTCAACAGCAAGAACTGCGATTTTATGTCCCGCAGCAATCAAATGCATGCCCATGGCCTCAATAAAAGTACTTTTTCCCACACCCGGAACTCCGGTCACACCAATGCGCACTGATTTTCCTGCATGAGGAAGACAACGATCAACCAACGTCCGAGCTGCTTGCTGGTGTTGTTCCAGATTGCTCTCTGCCAATGTAATGGCCTTGCTGAGCAACACCCTGTCTCCATTGATAATTCCTTGATACAACTGATCAAGATCGATTTCGGCAGATCCTTTCTTTTTCCGCATCTGCTTCAATAAATCTTCATTCATCTGAGGAGGCTCTTCAATGCCGTCCATGAGATTCAAAGCGCTTTTAGATTGTTTTTTCTTTTCTTTCATTACAGTCCTAGTATTTTTGCCATGTGTTCTTCTAATGTCCCCTCTGGTGTCTCGATGATGCGCCCTAATTCATTTCCTTCTCTGAAGAATATAAAGGTAGGTACTTTTTCAGTATTATATGGCCTTAAGCCAGCTTCTCCACCGTCAAAATTTCGATCAAGAGCAATCAGAGTGACTTTTGAAAAAACAAAATCCATTTCTTTAAGTATTCTCATAAATGCTGGCAAATGCTCTTTGCTATCACCACACCAGGTTCCTATAGTGACAACAATTTCAACATTCGTCATCAAAGGCATTATTTCAAAAAGCACTTCCATCTTCGGCTGATAATCATTGTAAGTTCCATCAAAAACATCTGACCAAACAGTCGTTCTCAAACCCTCCATGTCACAATACCCAAGCATCACATCCCTCTGCGCTTTTTCGTCAAAAACAACAGTGTTCAATTGCTGACCGTATGATACCCCAGTCACATAAAAAAAGCAGAAAAGGAAAATGATGTTCCTCATAAATGTTGTTTATTGCAAAACTAATGAATTTTTATAAAATAAATCAGAACCCGTTTCCCGAAAAAATTGTAGGTTTGTCATCAAATTTCCCATCATGCTTTTGCTTGAAAAACTAAACAATGCATATCAGGAAGGTCGCAAGTTACTGATGTTGCTTATTGACCCCGATCATTTTGATGAAAAGCATTTCGAAAAAACACTCTTATTGTCAGGCGAAGCTGGAATCGATACAATTCTAACTGGTGGCAGCCTCATCACTCATGGGAACATGGGAAACACCATTCGGTCAATCAAACAGATGTGTGACATTCCTGTGTGCATATTTCCTGGCAATTATCATCAGATTGATGCTCGTGCAGATGCAATACTTTTCATGAGTCTCATTTCAGGACGAAATCCTGACTTTTTGATTGGGAACCATGTGGTTGCAGCTCCATTGCTAAAAAATACAAATCTCGAAATCATTCCCACAGGTTATATGCTCATTGATGGAGGAAAACTAACCACCGCTCATTATATGAGCAACACTCTGCCAATTCCATCCGACAAACCTGACATTGCTGCCTGCACAGCCCTCGCAGGACAAATGCTTGGAATGAAATGCATTTATGCAGACGGCGGCAGCGGAGCTATTCAGCCCATGAACGAAGAATTCATTAAAACTGTTACCTCTGAAATCTCAATACCACTTATTGCCGGCGGCGGAATACGGTCTGCCAAAACAGCAAAGGAAATTACAGATGCAGGAGCCACAGCGATTGTTGTTGGAAATGCCGCTGAAAAAAACCCCGAAATTCTTAAAGAAATAATTTCTCTAATCAAATAAACTAACCAACATGAAGCGTTTTTTAACCCCTCTATTTGTTCTGATCACTGTTTCAGTTCTGTTTCTAATTCCTGCAACAGCCCAGAATAAAAAACTGGATGCATACTCCATTACTACTAATTCAGCCCTGTATCCAAAAAGCATTTATATCTCCTCTTGGATTCCAGGGACATCTGAACTGGCATACAGCAAAGACATGCTCAAATTAGAAAAAATTAGTTTGCCTTCAAAAAAAACTGAAACTATTGTATCTGTTGAGCAACTGAACACATTGATTAAGCCTTTTGTTTCAGAACTTGACAAGTCACAGGCATATATGAGACGATTTCCCGATGCCCTATGGAAAGATAAAAACACTTTTTTATTTCAACACGCAAACATGTATTTTTCTTACAATGTTTCTAAAAAGAAAGTAGAAAAAGTCAATTCTTGGGTTGCTGAAGCCGAATCAACAGATTTTTGTCTTAAAAATAATGTGATGGCATACACAAAAGGAAATAATCTATTCATTTCCAAAGAAGGAAAAGAAATTGCTGTGACGAATGAAACCGATCCTAACATTAAAATGTGCAATTATGTCCACCGTGAAGAATTCG
>Ga0265295_1009346_pt1 | contig 10520 bp, 6 predicted proteins | sample Munlansysbiofilm_FD_192503 | JGI IMG/M metagenome (GOLD analysis project Ga0265295, IMG submission 192503) | Leachate microbial communities from a municipal landfill in Southern Ontario, Canada - Methane capture system biofilm | ecosystem: Engineered > Solid waste > Landfill > Unclassified ... | reverse complement strand
ATCTCGACACCCATGCGTTCGATCATCCGGATCTCGCGTGCCATCGTCTCGCGCGGGAGTCGATAGGCAGGTATGGTCTGCACCAGCATTCCCCCCGGCCGGACCGAGGCTTCGAGTATTGTCGGCTTGTACCCGATCCGAGCGAGGAAGTAGGCGCATGAAAGGCCTGCCGGACCGGCTCCCACGATCGTGATCTTCCGCTTCGCATTGACATCATTCGCCCTGACCGATGGGATCTGTATGGTCACCTCCTGGTCCACCAGATAGCGCTTGATGCTCCGTACGCTGACCGATTCATCCAGAGCGGCTCTCCGACACTTGTCCTCACAGGTGTGGAAACAGACTCTCGAGCAGATTGCGGCGAGCGGGTTCCGTTCGCGGTGAAGCAACAATGCCTCTGCATATCTGCCTTCTCCTGTCAATGCGATGAAACCGGGGATATCCACATGCGCAGGACATGCGCTTTGGCAGGGAGCACGCACGAGTGACGGACAGACTCCCGCTTCGCAATGCTTGTCCCGGATGTGCGCCTCGTACTCCGCCCTGAAGTGCCTGATCGTGGAGAGGACGGGGTTGGGAGCGGTCTGTCCGAGACCGCACAGCGCGGTCTGCTTGATCCAATTACCCAGTTCGACCAACCGGTCGATGTCCTCCTCCTCTCCCGTTCCGTTGCAGATCCTTTGCAGTATCTCGAGCATCCGCTTCGTGCCGACACGGCAAGGAACGCATTTCCCACACGACTCCTCCTGCACGAACTCGAGGAAGTAACGGGCCACATCGACCATGCAGGAGTTGTCATCGAGCACGATCAATCCTCCCGACCCCATGATTGCCCCGAGCTCCTTCAGCGTATCGTAGTCGAGAGGAACTCCGAGGTGTTCCTTCGGGATGCAGCCTCCCGAAGGTCCGCCGATCTGCGCCGCCTTGAACGCGCGGCCTTGCTTGATGCCCCCTCCGATCGAGAAGATCAAGTCTCCGAGCGCCGTACCGATGGGTACTTCGACCAGACCGGTAGTGCGTACCGCACCCGCGAGGGCGAACACCTTCGTCCCCTTGCTCGCATCGGTTCCGACCTGTCGGTACCATGCTGCCGAACGGTCGATGATCGCACCCACGTTCGCATACGTCTCCACGTTGTTCAGCAATGTCGGCGAATCCCACAATCCTTTCTGTGCAGGGAACGGCGGTCTTGGCCGCGGTTCACCCCGCTTGCCCTCGATGGAGTTGATGAGTGCAGTCTCCTCACCGCACACGAAGGCTCCCGATCCCATCCTGATATCCAGATCGAAGGAGAAGCCTGTTCCCAGGATGTCGGTGCCGAGCAATCCGTAGGCACGCGCCTGTTCGATCGCTTGGCGCAATCGTGCGACTGCAAGCGGATACTCCGCCCTGACATACACGTATCCCTGCGTTGCTCCGACGGTATAGGCAGCGATGGCCATGCCTTCGACGATGCTGTGGGGATCTCCCTCAAGGACCGAGCGGTCCATGAATGCGCCCGGGTCTCCCTCGTCGGCATTGCACAACACATATTTTTCGGTTCCCTTGCTCTCTCTGGTGAGTTGCCACTTCATCCATGTGGGGAATCCTGCGCCTCCCCGGCCCTTCAGGTTGGACTCCTTCATCTCGGCGATGATCTGATCTGCACTCATGTTGCCCAAGGCCTTGGCCAGTCCGCGATAGCCACGCACCGCGATGTAGGATTCGATGTCGAGCGGGTCGATCGTTCCGCAGTTGCGCAGCACGATCTTCTCCTGCGGTCCGAGGAAGGAGGATCCTTCGGCCTTCCCCACGACCTTGTGGGGGTGATCGTCGGTGAGCAGCAAATCCTCTACTTGTTTTCCTGCTCCGAGATGGGAATCGACGATGCGCTGTACATCCTGTACACTGACATGCTCATAGATGATCTTCTCGGGAAGGATACAGACGAGGGGACCTTTGGAGCACGGACCCATGCACCCGGTACCCACGACCTGCACGTCCGATTTCGCATGTCCAAGGGATTCCCGGAAAGCCTTCAAGATGTCCAGCGAACCGCTTGCGATGCATCCGCCTCCGGTGCATACGAGTACTTTCCGCTGTGATTCCCGGGCAGCCGATCGTGCGATGATCTCGTCGGATGTCTTGATGAACAGTTCGATGGACTCAATTCGTCTCATGGTCTGCCTCCTGGTCCGGCCCGATCCGGTATGGGTCGAGCAACGCGCGGATGCGACTCGGCTTGACCCGCTGGAACACCGTCTCGTCGATCATCACCACGGGAGCGAGCCCGCACGCGCCGAAACATCGTCCGATCTCGAGCGAGAAGAGCCTGTCTTCGGTCGTTTGTCCGACTTCGATGCGCAATTCCTTGCTGATCGCATCGAGTACCTCCTTCCCGCCACGTACATAACAGGCGGTACCGAGGCAAACGCGGACGGTGTGTTTCCCGCGGGGAACGGTCGTGAAGAATGAGTAGAAGGTGACGACTCCCGCCACCTCGCTATACGGGATGTCAAGTTGGTCGCTGATATGGATGAGTACCTCTTTCGGCAGGTAGCCCAAGAGGTTCTGGGCCGATTGCAAGACTGGAATGAGCGCACCTCGCGTCCCACGGTACCGTCCGATGATGTCATCGATGATGGGGATGACATCCTGCACGCCTGTTTCGTGGCAAGACCCCGCGGAATTTTTATGTTCCGCATGTGCGTATTGAGTCATAAACACTCCTCATTCTTTGCTTGTATTACATCGCAGCTCCACGTTTAATATTCTTTTGGTAACATGTTACCACCGAAATTTGAATTTATCAAATGAAATAATTGATCTGGGGCGCAAAAAAAAGAGCGATGCATCGCACCGCTCTTCACTGAGCCGCCGGTTGTGTTCAATACGCAGATTCCGGATTCATCGCATTCCAGGGAGCCCAAGCGGCATTCGTGATGCCCTTGACGGCCTTGAGCATGTTGCGATCGGTCGGATTCGCGATGATCCTGACCGATTCGGGAGCGACCTTCCAGCGATCATCCGTGGTTCCAGCAGCCCCTCCTACCCACTTCGATGTGATTTCGAACTTGCCGAACGAGGCCATTTCCCCGGGTTTCAGCTGTATGACCACCGGGTTGTCGAGAAGAAACTCCTGTCTCTTGTGATAGGGATGTTCGACATAGGGATCGTAATCAGGCAATACCCCTACAGGCAACAGGCCATAATCGGTGTACACATGCCTGAATCCTTTCAGCACATAGGTACCTGCCATGAGATTGGGAGAAAAATAGAACGTGTCAGCCTCGGCCAGCGCGTTCACCATCCTGAATGGGATGACATTGCCCTGCTTGTCCTCCACCAACGGAGCCCATCCGCTGTAATTCACATTGGTCAGGTAGGAACCCGCGCCATCCGCAGCCTCGAGCACCAACATCGAAGCATCCTCCGATACGGGAGGTTCGACCGTGAGTGCTGTGAACAACGACATGCAACCGGTGAATGCCATGATCACCACCGCCATCGAACTGAACAAGATCAACTTTTTCATAAGCTTCTCCTCATGTTTGATGACAATATCGTAGGGTATCATGATCAGAGATATCAAACTCATTATGAAAGGAATTATGTTGAAAGTCTGTGTTCTCATGGAATATTTTTGGATCAAACGGTACGAACGGATTCACTGTCTCCTTTGCGTACCGGCGATTGATATTTCTGTTTTGACTTGGACCTCTGATGACAGTATACTTTTCATGTAGCGGCAGTTGCGGTACGGCTTCGGGCGTGTCATCCACCGTTACCGATCGGGGGACACCCCTGGCGGCTCTCCAGTATCTTGCCGGGCCGAAGCCTCCTTCGCCGCAGGAGGTGCGTATGATGGAACGAGCGATTATCGCGACCGATCTTTCCGAAGCATCCGACATCATGGTACGGCGGTTGGGATTCCTTGCCGAGTTCGGCATCAAGAGTCTGCTCTTGTTGCAGTGCCCCGATTACCAGGAGGTAGCCTCGGAAGTGTTTCCCTATGTGGCTACGATCCAGACCGAAGCAATCGAAAAGCAGAAATCCCAATTGGAGGAGTTGGGATTCTCTGTCGAATCGAGGATATCCCCGGGAAATGCGAAGCGTGAGATCAACCGCATCGCGGAGGAGGAGGGCTATCCCCTTGTAGTGGTCGGCTCGCAAGGACGGTCATTGATCGGCGGTGCCTTCCTCGGTGGAGTTGCGCACGAGGTCATGCTCGGTACCCGCAAGCCATTGCTGATCATCCGGTTGACCGTGGATGAGCAACGTCACCTTTCGGTGACCGGGATATCGCCCGACGGGGTCTCGGCTCATATCCTTTTCGCTACCGATTTCTCTTCCGGAGCGGAAGGTGCATACGCCTATCTGGAACAGTTGATCGCTACCGGGAATGTCCGGAAGGTCACGCTCCTGCACGTGCAGGACCGGACCCATATCGAACCGCATCTCGTGCAACGTCTCGAAGAGTTCAATACAGTCGATGAGAAGAGGCTCGAGGAGATGAAGGCGCGACTCGCTTCGGGGGCTCCGGTGGAGATACTGACCAAGCTGATCTATGGGGATCCTCATATCGAGATCATGCGTGAACTGGAGGAGAGCAAAGCCTCCATGATCATGATGGGAACGCAGGGCAGGGGATTTTTTCGGGAGCTCTTCGTGGGAAGCGTGAGCCAGTACATAGCCAGGCGTTCGGTGGTCCCGGTCCTCCTGATTCCCATCAAGGGCGAGCAAGGTTGACACGTGTTTCCCGATGGACCGATTTGACTATCTTTATCCTTCGTATGATCTTTGTATGAAAGACCATCGGAAAGGAGCAGTATGTACATAGCCATCATCAACATTCACGGACTGGTACGTGGCAACGATATCGAAATGGGACGGGATGCCGACACCGGAGGACAGACCCGCTATGTCGTGGATCTCATCAAGGAGCTTTCGGCCAGGGAACATGTGGAGGTGGATCTCTTCACCCGCAAGATTGCCGACAAACGATTGGCGAAGGAATACCGACAATCGAGTGAACAGGTCGGAAAGCGGGGCAGGATCGTCCGGCTTCCCTGCGGAGGTGCCAAATACATCAGGAAGGAGAAACTCTGGCCGTATCTTGATGAATATGTCGACAACCTGATCGAATTCTTCCGTTCTGAGAAGAGAGTCCCCGATATCATCCACGGGCACTATGCCGATGGAGGATACGTGGCGACGGAGATTGCCTCCTATTTCGGAACTCCCTTGGTATTCACCGGGCATTCGTTGGGTCGGAACAAGCTGGATTATCTGAAGGCGTCTGGTGTCTCAGATGAGCGGATCGAAGAATACTATGCGATGTCGCAGCGCATCGCCAACGAGGAACGGACGATACGGAAAGCCGACATGGTCATCACCAGTACCAACTACGAACGTGATGAACTCTACGCTCCCTACGAGAACCGGGATCTGGCAAAGTACCAGGTGGTTCCGCCGGGGTTGGACCTGGACAAGTTCTTTCCCTACTACCACTATGAGATCCAGGATCCATCGATCACGGAGGAACAGAAGCTGGCCCAATTCTCCATGTTGCGGGAGTTGCAGCGATTCTTCGCCACGCCGGACAAGCCGCTGATCATGGCACTTTGCAGGCCCGAGGCACGGAAGAACATCGACCTCCTCATCGAGATCTACGGGAAGCACAAGGATCTTCAGGCCATGGCCAATCTGGCGATCATCGCGGGCATCAGGGATGACATCAACAGCATGGAGGAGGGTGAGAAACAGGTGCTTACCGACATGCTCCTGCTCATGGATCGGTATGATCTGTATGGTAAGATGGCGATTCCGAAACATCACAACCCGGAACGGGATGTCCCCGAGTTGTACAGGATCGCCGCCATGAAACGTGGCGTGTTCGTAAGCGCCGCGGCCTTGGAGAATTTCGGACTCACCTTCATCGAGGCTTCCGCAGTCGGGTTGCCGTTCGTGGGCACCGACCGGGGAGGTGTCCAGGATATCCGGAAGAATTGTGAAAGCGGTCTGCTTGTCGATATCGGAGACCACAAGTCGATCCACGAGGCCATCCGCAGGATATTGACCGAACCGGAGTTATGGGATGCCCTTTCCCGACATGGAGTGGAACGCATACGTCAGGTCTACAACTGGAAAACCCACTGTGATACCTATCTTGGTCATCTCCGTGACCTCTTGGAGGCACACGGGGAGCGGAAGGGATCCCATGCACGATACGAACGGAGCCTCGCAAAGCGATTGGATTCGGTTTCCCACCTCGTGATCAGCGATATCGACCACACGCTCACCGGGGATGACGACGCACTGCAGGAGTTGAAGGCGTTGTTGGAAGCGCATCACGATACGGTAGGATTCGGCATCGCAACGGGACGCAGCATCGAATCGGCGAAGGAACTCCTCGACCGTCACGGATTGAAACCGGATATCCTGATCACCTCGGTCGGTTCAGAGATCCACTATGGCGACGACCTGATAGCAGACAAGGGATGGTCAGGCCACATCCGTCGCCGATGGTACCCGGATCGGATCAGAAAGGTCCTGGACGGTTACCCTGAACTTTCCCTGCAAGCGGAAGCAGGTTCGCAACGCCCCGGCAAGATCAGTTACGATCTTGCGGATGGGGTCGATGGGAAGCAGCTATTGGAACGCATCGCGACGGATCTTGAAGATGCTCGGTGCGCATATCATGCGGTTCTCTCGCACGACAACCTCTTGGATATCCTGCCGTACCGGGCTTCAAAGGGAACCGCTGTGAAATACCTCGCTTGGAAATGGCATATCGATCCTTCCTCGGTGATCGTCGCAGGCGATTCGGGAAACGATGCCGACATGTTCGTGAAGCCGATGAAAGGCGTGATCGTGGCGAACCATGAACCTGCCCTTGATACCCTGCGCCGGTCGCGACACCTTCATTTCTCTCGGGAACCCCATGCACGCGGTGTCATCGAAGGCTTGCGACACTATGGGGTGCTCCCTTCATGAAAGCGATGAAACCAGCTTCCCGGTCCTCCGGATCATGTAGAGCGGGATGTTGAGCAAATCATCATCGAGCTTCAGGTTGAGCAATGAGTACCTGAGGGCGATAGGCGGGTGGTAGGAACGGCGGTAGAGTGCGAGGGATCGTGATTTCACATTCCTCGCAGTCTTCACCTCCACGGGAATCAACTGCTGGCCGAGCCTGATGATGAAATCGACCTCGGCTTGGTTCCCCGATTTCCAGTACCATATGGATTCGGGGGAGAATCGCCTCAGGTGTTGCAGGACATAGCTTTCGGTCAGGATGCCCCTGAACCTGCTGAGATCAGGTTTCTCCTCGTCCACCGTCGCCGCCGCGAGCCCCGCGAGACGCCTGAAGACTCCGGTATCGGCGAAGTAATACTTGTATTGGCTTTGGTACTCATAGGATTGGGCAGGTTCATCCGGGCGATCGAGTCGCCTGATGCGATGCACGTGTGACGATTCCACGAGGTGCAGCAGCAACGGTTCGAGAAAGATTCCCGCCGTCTCCTCCCTTGGCCGCCCCTGTCGGAACCGGGCATTCTCCCTGGCCATCTGCCGGGGAAGGTACCGCCATAATCCGGCGCACCGGGTCTCTTCAAGATGAAGGTCGTGTGCACTGCTGAGGATCATGTGCCCGATATGTTCGTCGAGGGCACGATCGACCTGTGCAAAATCATGCGTGTCGACCCACCTGTGCACGACGGCGGGAACACTTCCGATGGCCATGTGTATCCGCACGAGGTGCGCAAGACGCATGGCCACGTGCGTGGGAAGCGGACCGATTCCATCCATCCCATCGAGTGCGGCAAGGAGATCCCCGTTGCCCGTCAACCCGAGAAATGTCTCGAAATCGATCCGTTCCACGTTCTTTCCCTGCTCAGACGGAGTAGAGCATTCCCCTCAGGACATAGTGGAGTATTCCTCCGTTCTCGAAGTAGGCTACCTCGATCGGCGAATCGAGCCTGCACCGTAGCTCGATGCTCCTCCGTTGTCCTCCCTGGTCGGTGACCTCGAGAGCAAGGGGCATGTTCGGTTCGATCTTCCTCGGCAACTCCAGGGAGAACGTCTCCGTGCCCGTCAATCCCAACGATGCAACCGAATCCCCTTCCCTGAAGGTCAGCGGCAGGATTCCCATGCCGACAAGATTGCTGCGGTGTATCCGCTCGAAGGATTCGGTGATCACCGCCCTGATGCCGAGCAATCCGGGACCCTTGGCCGCCCAGTCGCGGGAGGATCCGGTTCCGTACTCCTTGCCCGCAAGGACGATGAGAGCCGTTTTCTCCTCACGATAGGCCATTGCGGCATCGAACACGTGCATCATCGTCCCTTCGGGCAGTTTCCTGGTGAACCCACCCTCCTTAGGTGCCGAGAGCTTCTGTTTGATCCGGGTGTTTGCGAACGTTCCGCGTATCATCACTTCATGGTTGCCCCTCCTGCTTCCGTAGGAGTTGAAATCCTCATCCGACACACCGAGAGACTTGAGGTAGGTACCTGCGGGGTAGGTCGGATCGATGGATCCGGCAGGGCTGATATGGTCGGTCGTCACCGAGTCTCCCATGACGAGCAACGCCCGGGCGTCTTTGATCATGCCGATCACCGGCGGTTTCTCGGGGAAGTTGTCGAAGAAAGGAGCTTTGGCGATATAGGTCGATTGGGGATCCCACCGGTAGGTATCACCTTCTGGGGCGAAAAGACTTGCCCATCGCTCATCACCGGCAAACACGTCACGATACTTGTCCACGAAGGATCGCCGGGTCACATGAGCCTTCACCAATGCGACCGTCTCGTCCGGATCGGGCCAGAGGTCTTTCAGGTAGACCGGATTGCCATCCTTGTCAGTCCCGAGGGCCTCCTTTGTGAGATCGATGTCGATCCTTCCTGCCAATGCATAGGCGACCACGAGCGGAGGACTCATGAGGAATGAGGCCTTCACGTTCTTGTGGATCCGGCCCTCGAAGTTCCGGTTTCCCGAAAGTACCGAGGCCAGCGTCAGGTCGTGTGTACGCTGGGCTTCCTCGATCGCCGGGTGCAACGGACCGGAGTTGCCGATGCAGGTGGTGCATCCGTACGCTGCGATATGGAAACCGAGGGATTCCAAGGATGGGAGCAATCCCGAATGTTCCAGATAATCGGATACGACCTGCGACCCGGGAGCCAGCGAGGTCTTGACCCATGGAGCGACCTGCAACCCTCTCTTGACCGCTTCGCGCGCGAGCTGGCCAGCAGCGATCATCACCGAGGGATTGCTCGTATTCGTACAGCTGGTGATCGCGGCGATCGCCACCGCGCCATCGGGAAGCTGTACCTCCGTTGTGTCGAGTTGCAGCGCGACCTGCGTGCCTTTCTTGATCTTCGTGGAACTCGCGACGGTCTTGACCACATCGGAAAGGTTCATGCGGTCCTGGGGTCTCGAGGGACCCGAGATGCTCGGCACCACGGTACCGAGGTCGAGCTCGAGGATATCATCGTATGTGGAGGCGACCATCGGATCGTGGAAGAGTGCGTTTGCCTTGCAATAGGCTTCGGTCCGCCGAGCTTGTGCATCGCGGCCGGTGAGCTCGAGATACTCGATCGTCCGCTCGTCTACCGGGAAGAATCCCATGGTGGCCCCATATTCGGGACTCATGTTCGCGATGGTGGCACGATCGGGCAGTTCGAGGGATGCGAGACCGGGGCCGAAATACTCCACGAAGCAACCGACCACGCCAAGCTTGCGAAGCTTCTGGGTAAGCGTGAGCACCAAGTCGGTCGCGGTGCAGGTCCGGTGCATCGTTCCCGAGAGCCGGACACCGATCACCCGGGGAATGGGCATGAAATAGGGTTGGCCGAGCATCACCGCCTCGGCTTCAATCCCTCCGACTCCCCATCCCATGACGCCCAAGCCGTTGATCATGGTGGTATGGCTGTCGGTACCTACCAGCGAGTCCGGAAAGAGCATTCCGTCCTCGTCCCGTACGCAATCCGCGAGATGTTCGAGGTTCACCTGATGGCAGATGCCTGAATTGGGAGGAACGATCCTCAGGTTCGAGAATGCTTTCTGTGCCCACTTGAAGAGACTGTACCGTTCGTGGTTGCGCTGATACTCCAGCTCCACATTCACTGCTCTCGATTCGTCCGATCCGTACCTGTCGATCTGTACCGAGTGATCGATGACCACATCGACGGGGACACGGGGATTGATCCGGCGCGGATCCTGACCTGCTTCGCGAACCGCGTCACGCAATGCCGCGAGATCGACGATCGCAGGGACTCCGGTGAAATCCTGCATCAGCACGCGTGCGGGGTGGAACGGTATCTCGGAGGGACGGGAAACCCTTCCGGTCCTATCCATGACCGCTTCGAGGACTGTATCGTCCAACTGCAGTGATTCTTGGTGGCGCATCAGGTTCTCAAGCAAGACACGCAGGGAGTAGGGGACCTGCGAGATGCGATTCATCCCGAATCGCGTGATGTCATGGTACGTACAGGTCTTTCCGTCGACCGTCAAGGTTCGTGTATGTGCATTGCCCATCATGTTTCCTCCAACA
>Ga0265295_1009345_pt1 | contig 10520 bp, 9 predicted proteins | sample Munlansysbiofilm_FD_192503 | JGI IMG/M metagenome (GOLD analysis project Ga0265295, IMG submission 192503) | Leachate microbial communities from a municipal landfill in Southern Ontario, Canada - Methane capture system biofilm | ecosystem: Engineered > Solid waste > Landfill > Unclassified ... | reverse complement strand
CCCACATGTACGGTCACGACCTGCTCCACCTCGAGCGCCACGTTACTCAGACCCAGTGATGAGAGCACCGGCAAGAGCTCGTTGTCGAGCGGATACCGGACACCTGCGATGCTCACCCTGGTCGTGGAATCCAACGCGAAGACACTCAGCACCTGACCCGGGCGGGCGGCCAGCCTGAGAGACGGCCGCTCCAGTGCATCCAGTGCGTGACCGTCCAGTCCCGGCTCCTCCAGCCGTCCCGCAAGATCGGCCGAGCGAAGCAACGTTCCGAGCGCGGCTAACGTGTGATCGAGCCTACCTGTGGACACTGCCGTGAAGTGGACACACGACACTCCCTGATTCCGAGCGTATGAGAGCGCAAGATCGAGGTCACTTTCGTCCTTCTCGATCGGGAAACGCACGATGGTCGCGCCTGCGTCCCGCACACTCTCGAGCACTCCCACGCTCACAGAGTCGAAGTCGCCGATCACGATATCGGGCATGCGACCGGCACCAAGGCAGACATCGAGCCCGCCATCGGCGGCCACCACCGACTCGGCAGCGTTCACGATCCGGTGATATGCCTGTTCATGGTGCGGGACAGGTGCGGCACCGACGATCAGCGTGTGAGGCGTGACACTCATGTGGTCCCGCCCGATCGACGCATCAGCGGCGGCAAGACTGCGAACGCCACCAACGCACACGCGACTCCGGAAACGAGCACGAACGAGTTGTATGCCGCCGAGTACACCAACGGTGCCTGCCCGAGCTCGATCGCGTAGCTGGAAAAGAAGATGACGCCGGATGCGACATGGGCCGCATACCGACCAAGGACTCCGAGTGCGATACCGGGCAGCACCGCCTGCCAGAACGAAGCCCCGACACGATCACGATCGACCAGCTCCCGGGCTCGGAACGCAAGAACTCCGGCCAGCCCGCACAGCCCGTAGGCTATCGGATAGTCGAGCAAAACCTGAACCGGATGGTATGCATACGGCTCGAGCATGAAGTCCACGAGGCCATATACGACTCCTGCCGACACTCCTGCCCTCGGTCCTCGTAGTATGGAGAGCACGAAGATCGGTAGCATCGTGAACGAGATGCTACCCCCTTGTGGCATCTGCCAGAAGCCGACCAGACCCAGGACTGTGGAGAGTGCGACCGTCAAACCGATCTGTGCGATGACCAGCACGCGTGAGTTGTGCATCTTTCGGGGTCCTGTCCGTAGAGTGAGGACCGCACGAGACTCTGATGCGTGAGAGAGAGGCACCGGATCAGCCGATGCTCCGTTGTGCTGCTCCGCATTACCGGAGCAGTCGTTCGGTCGCGACATGGGTCGCCTCTCAGCCGCAGGAGCAGCTCCCGATACGGTGGGTACACGCACAATCCTGCCACTCGGCAGGCGCAAACGCAAGCCTACTGCATCTTCCTGAGATAAGAGTACGGGTTCACGGCCGCACCTCCACCGGGGTGTATCTCGAAGTGCAGGTGCGGTGCGCTGGCCGAAGCGTTACCAGTGCTCCCCACGTGTCCGATGACCTGCCCGGCCGTGACGCGCCCCGTCGTGACCTGATAGCTATCGAGATGTGCATAGTAGAACGACCAGCCGTTATCAGCGGTAAGCCAGATAGTCTTACCCCCGAGGTTGTTCTCTTTCGCTCGTACCGTACCGCTCAGCACGGCCACGGCCGGTGTACCCCTCGACGCCATGATATCCGTACCTTTGTGAGTCCTGCCGCCGGAACGCGCAGCGCCCCATGTGTCGTTGTAGTAGTTAGGCCCCCGGACCGGGAAGACCATGCCGTTGGGTCCGGCCGTTGCCGTCGTCGTACCTGTCTGCGCCTTTTCCCGTGCTATCGCAGCAGCGAGTTCCTTCTGCAGTGATTCGTACTTCGACTGCTGCGCCTTCAGCTCTCCTTCGATACGTTCGGCTTCTTTCTTCAGCCGTGCCGTCTCCTCGGCCTGCGCCTGCACGAGTGTCTCGAACTCCGACCTCTGGGCGGCTAGCTCGGTCTGCGTCGTGCGGGCCGCATCGATGATCGACGCGTCCTGTTCGTTCACGCGTTGCACGTACTCCAGACGAAGCAGCATCTCATCGAAGTCACGGGCCGAGAGAAGTATCTCTATGTACTCGTACGACCCGGTGCGATACATAGCCGCAGCGCGCTCACCGAGGCGCACGCGGGTCTCGGCGAGTCTCGTCTCAGTCTCCCCGATCCGACGATCGACCTCTGCCATCTCGGCACGCGTCTTATCGAGCTCCCAGTAGGCAGCCGAGTAGTCCTCGCCGGCCTTCTTCACGTCATCTTGGAGATCCTTGATCTCCTCCTGCAGCTTCTGGACCTCGGTCGGCGCCGCAGCAGCAGCCATGGGAAACACGAACGCCGAAGCGACCACAGCGGCGATGAAGGCTCTCAGTATCCGTGACTGCACGTGTACTCCATCCTATCCAGCGACTAGCATGAAACACCCGATATTACCATCCACCCGCTACTTCGTTCCGTAGGCCGCACCGAGCGCTCGGTAGACGCTACGCGCCACCTCATCAGCCCATGACGGGTCCCTGAAGCGCGACTGATCACCTGCATCGTGCAGATCACCGAGCATCAAACGCGCGCCCTCTCCAGAAAAGCCACCCAAGACCGGATCGTCTGTAGGCGCCATCGGGTTCACACGACCGCCGGGCAGCCGTATGGCCGATGTGATCGACTTCGCAAGAGTAGCGGCGTCGCTAGAGGTCGTCTCGGCGGAAGGTATACCCGGATAGAGCACGCTGATACCGGAACCTGCCCCCGATGAGATATCGAAGCCGATGAACACGGCCGCCGTCGACTCCCGTGAAGCCGCTACACGTGCCCCACGGGTGGCATCGGCGTCACCGGACGTCCGTGTGAGCCTCGCCTCGGCACCTGACGCCTCGAGCAGCGACACGAGCCGCCGCGCAACCTCCAGCGCCGGATCACTCGCACCGCCCGAAGAGGGCGCAGGATCCACCAGCACCGAGACACCAGACATCTCGAAGGGCAGAAGCACCTCAGGCTCGCCCGACTGGCCGGGTACAGTGATGCGAACGGTATCGCCCAGGTTCACAAGCGTGCCGGGGGCGGGATACATCTCGAGGATCACGGCACGACTCTCCTCACTAGAACCGATCCGCTCACTCACCCTGAATCCGGCATCATCGAGCGCACTACGCGCTTCATCGACAGGCACGCCTACGAGATCCGGAACACGCACCGTCTGACTTCCCGCGGAGACGACAAGGGATATCTCGGTGCCTGATGGGACGCTGGTACCCGGAGCTGGCTCCTGCGCCAGGATCCCCCCTACTGCCACGTCGGCCGAGACCCTGCTTCCCTCCACGACACTCATCAACCCGACACCGTCAAGAGTGGTGCGCGCTTCCTCGATGGGAGTCGCAGTCAGGTCGGGGACGACCACGAGCTGCGAACGGTACACCCAGATACTCGCACCGATGGCTCCGGCGACGAGAATGAGTACCACGACAGCGGCTACGATCGCGCTCCGTGGTATCAGTGAACGTCGTGTATACGCTGTCTCTTCCACGCAGCGAAGTATAGCAACACCCTTGCCGCTCTTGCGGGACCGATCGTCGCCAGGTATCGTGCTGGCTCGTGTCTGAACCGTCGGATGGAGCGAATATGCCTGCTTACGACTACCGCTGCCCCTCATGCGGCCACGTGTTCGAAGTGGTCCGTACCATCACCGATCGGAGCGACGAAGCCTGCCCTGTCTGCGCAGCGACCGCGAAGCGCGTCTTCACTCCGGTCGGCATCGCCTTCAAGGGCTCCGGCTTCTACAATACAGACTCCCGCTCTCGCCCAAAAAGCGAAGAGTCCTCCCCCACCGGGAAGGACTCCTGCCAGTCCGCTGCAAACAGCGCATGCGCTACCTGCCCTGCGGCTTCGACATCGTCGGACGACTAGTCCATCCGCACCCAGAACTTATCTGCTCCAGTGCGATGTACTGTCTCTACGAAACGCACTGTACCGGTACTGCTCTGCATGGTTATCGAGTGCGTCCGTGACCCCTTCCCGAAGTACTTCACACCCCGGAGCAGCTCGCCATCGGTGACACCAGTGGCGATGAACGCTGCTTCATCGGTGTTGACCAGCGTGTCCATCTCCAGGATGCCATCGATATGCGGGGTTCCCATCTGCACCGCCCGCTGCTTCTCCTCCTCGCTACGCCATGCGAAGCGACCCATGAAGCAGCCGCCCAGACACTTCATCGCTGTACAGGCCAGCACACCCTCGGGTGCCGCGCCCGTGCCGAGATAGAGATGGATACCGGTACCCTCGATCGCTGTAGCAACAGCACCGAACACATCACCGTCTGTTATCAAACGGATGCGTGCTCCTGCGGCACGCACCTCGGCGATGAGGTCCCTGTGTCGCTCCCGCTGCAGGATGCAGACCACGATGTCCTCGACCGGTCGCTTGAGCGCCTTCGCGACATTACGGATGTTCTCCGTAGGACTGAGATCGATATGGACCGCATCTGCCGCAGCAGGTCCGACCGCGACTTTGTTCATGTACGTATCAGGCGCGTGCAGGAGCGAGCCTTCAGGACCGAACGCCAGTACCGCAAGCGAGTTGGACTGCCCGTCTGCGGTCAGGTTCGTGCCCTCGAGCGGATCCACTGCGATGTCGATACGCTCACCGCCGCAGCCGACCTTCTCACCGATGAAGAGCATAGGCGCCTCGTCCCGCTCACCCTCACCGATCACGATGGTGCCGTCGATACCGACGTGATTGAACGCTGAGCGCATGCCCTCCACGGCGGCGTTATCAGCCCCATGCCTATCGCCTTTACCCATCCAGCGCCCAGCGGCAAGTGCTGCCGCCTCAGTGACCTCCAGCATCTCGACGATGCGAGTGCTTTGCATAGCCCCTCCTTCGACTCGACCCCTTATGCCCTATCGCAGCGCAGCATGGCGACGAAGTGCCCGTCCGGGCCCTCGATCGTCGGCCGCGATTGGAACGTACCATCACCTGTCAGGAACATACTCCACGCCTCTGGTACGAGTTCATCAAGCGGTTCTAGCACGAATCTCCGCCCGAACGGACCCGCCAGGAAATCGCGCACGACGTGTTCGTTCTCCGCGCGCGCGACACTGCAAGTAGAGTACACCACCCGACCGCCGGACCGAACGGTCTCAGCGATCCCCGCAAGAAGTCGACCTTGCAACTCCCCCATCCGGCCGACGTCCGACTGCTCTATACGCCACCGCTTCTCCGGATACCGCCGTAGGGTGCCCAGCCCGGTGCACGGAGCATCAAGGAGTGCCACATCGAAGGTCCGCTCGCCACAGTGCCGGGCAGCGTCCAGTACGTCGCCCACCTCCACCGTGACACCTGGAACGCCGGATCGATCGAGACGTTCCCGTAACCGCGCGGCTTTCCCGGGATGGAGCTCCAGAGCGGTGATCGCGGCTGCGCCTCCGCTCCGGACAGCGAGTGACTGCAGACACAGAGTCTTGTTCCCGCGACCGGCTCCGGCATCGAGCACACACGTCTCGGCTCCGGGCGCGCACACCGCGGGTGCCATCTGCGCAGCAGCATCCATGGAGAACCATCCCACATCACTCGTACCGCTGTAGAGCGCAGAAGGGCGCTCGAGTCGGTAGCAGTCGGGATCGGGGGGTACCGGGACAGGTGACGCCACTTCAAGTGCTGCCCGTGTCTCATCGACCGGCGCGGTGAACGGATCGAGACGTACGTACGAAGGGGCAGGATCGGCACACGCGAGCAACGCCTCCCGGCCATCCTCGGCACCAAGCGACCCCAGATACTCGTCCACGATCCAGCGCGGACATGCACTGACCCGGGCGAGTGCATCGCGGTCGTCGGCAGGGTCACCCCACGGGAAGCCGGGTGCTGCCTCGGCCACGCGACGCGTGACCGCGTTCACGAGCCCTGCGGCCTGCGGGCGCACTCTCCGCGCGGCGACGACCGCCTGATCCACTACCGCATAAGCAGGCGCGCGTCCGTACAGAAGCTCATATGCAGCGAGCCTGAGGACATCACGGACTCTGGGCTCGGCACCCCCGCGCAGATACCGATCGACGACTTCATCCAAGACGCCCTCCGTACCGAGCACGCCGTACACCAGGCGTGTCGCGAGTGCGACGTCGCCGGCAGACAACGCGGCGGTACGAAGCTCAGAGGCAAGGGCCGCGCCACTGAATGCGCCGTCCTTACGCACGCGAGCGAGAACAGCGAGCGCGCTCATCCGGGCAGGTGCCACGTTCATCGGGTGCACCGCCAACAGACATCTGCATCCAGACGGGCGCCGCGTGCCCAATCGGCACCGGCCATGTCCGCCTTTCCCGACGGGCGCACGACATCGATCCGCAAACCGCCGTCGACAAGCCCGAGCACCGGGACACCGTCGACCATGCACAGCGAGCCCGGCGCGACATCAGCCGCAACGGGTACGGCCCGGACCACCGTGACCTCCCGATCGCCCAAACAGGCGCGCGCGGGCGCACGACGCGATCCCGCACGTACACGTCGGTACGCCTCCTCCATCTCCAGCTCTGGACGAAGCGCCACATCGTCCTTGGATATCTTCGAGGCGTATGTAGCATCCCTGTCGTCCTGGTCAATCCACTCGACCGTACCGGTGTCCACTGCATCAAGCACCTCAAGAAGCGCCGATGCGCCGACATCCGCAAGTGTCGACTCGATATCCTCCGCATACCTGTCATCGATCGGTACCGCTCGCCTGAGCGCATACGGGCCGGTATCCAGGCCAACCTCCATACGCATGATGCTCACACCGGTCTCGCTGTCTCCCGAGAGGATGGCTCGATGGATCGGAGCCGCGCCCCGATAGTAAGGCAGCAGCGAGGCATGCACGTTGATGCATCCTAGCGGCGGGATATCGAGCACCTCTGCTGGAAGCAGCATCCCAAAGGCAGCGACCGCTATGACATCCGGACGAGCTGCCACGATCGCTGCGACCGCATCTGCCGCGAGTCGGGCGGGCTGCAGGACCGGCAGGCCAAGCTCAAGGGCCGCCTCCTTGACCGGTGTCGGACGCGCACAGGACCCACGACCCGAAGCACGATCGGGCTGCGTGACCACGAGCGCCACATCGTGGTGCTCGGCAAGTGCGACAAGCGTCGGTACGGCGAACTCAGGAGTGCCCATGAACACGATACGCACAGCGTGGCTCCTTGGCCCGGTCAGAGGTTGTTCGCCTCGTTGTACTGCTTGATAAGCGTCTTGCGCATCCCGATCGGAGCACGATCCAGGATGAGTATGCCGTTCAGGTGATCGATCTCATGCTGCAAGACGCGCGCGAAGAGGTCGTCTGCTTCGATCCTCACCGAACTGCCTTCGACAGTGAGACCCTCACAGACGACACTTCGGCTTCGCTCGACCGGGACATTCACACCCGGTACCGAGAGACACCCCTCTTCGTCGACGACGGTCTCAGCACTGAACTCCATGATGACGGGGTTGCACAGCGCAGCAAGACGATCTTCCAGATCGAAGACGATAACACGCTTATCCACGCCGACCTGAGGCGCGGCCAAACCGATGCCACTCTCCGCATACATCGTCTCCGCCATGGCGCGTACAAGCTCACGAAGGCCCTGATCTGTGGCAGGGTCGATCTCATGCGCATGCCTCTTGAGTACCGGACTCGGGTGGTGCAGGACTTCCATCGTCGCGACCTTCCGCCTGGATGGCGCTCACAGACGCCATCGAGTCTTATCAATTGTCGGCCACAGAGGCCGTCACTCTATTCTACACGGGCCGACCACAGGAGAGGTGCACGCACGCCCCGTTAGAGCATGCCTGCAGGATCCACATCGATCGCACGAGTCACACCCTCCGTGGGCGGTACCTCCCCATCGACACCCGAAAGAGCCGAAGCGATATCCGCATCAGCGGGGGCCTTCAGCACTAGATGCCACCGCCAGCGACCCTTGATACGTGCGATCGGTGCGGGTGACGGACCGAGGATCGTCCACCCATCCTGGCACCGCGTCCTGAGAGCGTCAGCGAAGCGCTCGGCGGCGTCCCGCACGCCGTGCGCGTCGGACCCACTCAGCCCGATGTTCGCAAGGCGCATGTACGGTGGATAGCCTAGTGTGCGCCTGTCATCCTGCTCGGGACCGTAGACGAGCGATGGATCGCGGCGCCTCACTGCTTCTACCGCCGGATGGTCCGGCCAATATGTCTGGATGATGACCGTCCCTCCCTTTGGTCCACGGCCCGCTCGTCCCGCAACCTGCTCGAGGAGCTGGAACGTCCTCTCCGACGCACGGAAATCCGGTATGTGCATGCTGCTGTCCGCACTCAAGACCCCGACCAGTGTGACATCAGGGAAGTCGAGTCCCTTGGCGATCATCTGCGTACCGAGAAGCACCGCGGCCCCCTCGCAGTCGAAGCGCGTCAACACGGACTCGTGACCCCCCTTGCGCGACGTGGTGTCTGCATCCATCCGGATGATAGGAACGCCCGGAAGCATCGCCTCGAGCTCAGACTCGGCACGCTGTGTACCCGCACCGAAACGGCGCAGGTACGGGCTATCGCAGCGCGGGCAGGTGATCGGCGACGTCTCGCTGTAGCCACAGTGATGACACTGCAGTCGCCCACCGTCTTCGTGGTATGTGAGCGACACGCTGCACGACGGGCACTCTGGCACGAACCCGCATTCGCGGCAGAGTAAGAACGACGCGAAGCCCCGGCGGTTCAAGAACAGCACCGCCTTCTCCCCGCGCGCCATGACCGCCTGGAGCTCCTCGCGCAGCCGCGTCGAGAAGATGGACCGGTTACCCGAGGCGAACTCCGACCCCAGATCGACGACCTCCACCGGTGGCGGCGCTCCCCCGCCAACACGCTCGCTCAGCACCACACGCTCGTAGCGCCCGGTCTCCACAGCGTACTGAGACTCCAGCGAAGGGGTCGCCGTGCCCAGCACCAGCGCTGCACCGCGTATAGAGATGAGCTGCTCCGCTACATCGCGAGCATGGTAGCGCGGCGTCTGCGCCTGTTTGTAGGACGGCTCGTGCTCCTCGTCGATCACCACAAGCGCAAGATCACGAACGGGAGCGAACAGCGCCGAGCGAGCACCCACGACCACACTGACGCGCCCCTCCAGCGCAAGCTGCCACTGGTCGAATCGTTCGCCGACGGACAGTCGACTGTGTATGACTGCTACGTTATCCCCGAGGCGCGACCGGAACCGGCCCACGGTCTGCGGGGTGAGCGATATCTCCGGCACCAGCACGATGGCGCCGCGCCCGGAGGCGACGACTGCCTCGATGGCCGCAAGATACACCTCCGTCTTACCCGAACCGGTGATCCCGTCCAGTAGCACCGTACCGCCATACTCGACTGCATGGGCTACGCGATCCACAGCAGCCGCCTGCTGCGCCGTATGTCGATGCCGAGGCGCTACGGAACGACCCGTGGTCGGTCTGCGATAACGTCGCGACTCGGTCACCATCAGCACGCCGGCGCGCTCGAGTGCCTTCACAGCCGAGGCGGCTCCGGATATCTCTGCCGAGAGCTCGGGGAGTGTCACCGGCCCCTCTGAAAGCGCGTCGAGCACCGCCTTTTGCAGGGTGGCGTTGGCTCTCGGAGTGTAGTCAGCAGTGCCGTCCGTCAGTGTCACCATCTTCAGCGACACAGGAGCGGTTTGGCGGCCATGCAACACCCACTCGCCCTCGGGTGTCCGCACTACCCGCGGAGCACCCCCGGGCGGCAGGAACAGCCTGAGCGCCTCAGACAGCGGTGCTACGTACTCCCTTGCGATCCACCGGGCAAGCTCCAGCGCGTGCTCATCGAAAAGTGCTGTCCCGAGGACACCGTCCAATGGGCGCAGCACACCCTTGTAGGTACTCTCATCACCGATACCCACCACGTAACCCACGATGCGTCGGGGCCCGAACGGTACCGCCACCGGCACGCCGATGCGCACACGGTCCTCCAGCTCGGCAGGGATCGCGTAGTCGAACGGCTCGCTCAACGCCCGGGCCGGTACATCGATCACGACGTTTGCAATGGTCACAGGACTCTCCATACTGCTCAGCATAACGAAGGCCACCGACATCGTCGCCGGCGGCCTTCGTATCAGACAGGTTGAAGCGGCTACTCGACTGCAGCAAGCAGGGCATCCACCCGATCGAGACGCTCCCACGTGAAGTCAGCATCGTCACGACCGAAGTGACCGTACGCCGCTGTCTTGCGATAGATCGGACGCCGGAGATCCAGATCGCGGATGATAGCTCCGGGGCGCAGGTCGAAGACCTCGGCTACCGCCTTCTCGATCCTCTCGACCGGGACCGTCTCGGTGCCGAACGTGTCCACCAGAATGGACATCGGCCTCGCGACGCCGATCGCATATGCAAGCTGGATCTCGCACCGCTCCGCAAGGCCGGCCGCAACAATGTTCTTGGCGACCCAACGTCCTGCATAGGCACCCGAACGATCGACCTTCGTGCAGTCCTTGCCCGAGAACGCGCCGCCGCCATGACGGCCCATTCCGCCATACGTGTC